>JAABUO010004454.1_pt1 | contig 16508 bp, 16 predicted proteins | sample 5559291 | NCBI WGS metagenome assembly JAABUO01 (sample SAMN10711878, study PRJNA513372) | rock metagenome | isolation source: Antarctica rocks | place: Antarctica: Victoria Land, Finger Mt sud
CTTACCATACATGGCAAGCTTGTACCAGTGGGTGCTGCAGCGCTGGTCAAGCATGACCATATGCTCAGGTCTGCTGTGCAAACAGAGCCTTGCTGACTGCTGGTGTGATGTTTCTGCAGGTCCACTGACCATGGAGGGCGCCAGCTGACCCACCAGGACTGCACTGTGTGCGGTACCAACCACTCTGGCAACCCCCACAGCCGCTTGTAGACATGGCTTGGGGTTTGCACAACATGTGTGGATTTTGATGTAGTATGCCAGCAGGCCTTAGTATTGAGTGCATGCATCTTAGCGGTGATAGCTTGCAAGCCACCTGTTGTGGCTGTACTGGGTATTGAGGTAGGCTGTTGTATATCAGAGTAATGTCCTGCTGCTAAACAACTGCCACTGTAATCTGGAGGACACTGAGTGTCTCATCTGCAGCTGGTGCTGATCAGTGGAACCTGTTTCACAAAGTCAGACCAGCCTGACTTGCCCCATAAAGAAACATGTAACGCTTGAAAGCAAGTTACTTTAAAGGCTAATGGGATGCGAAGCGTTGCATGAAGTAGCTCCAGAGGAGCTGCTCCTCTGACGATCATAAAGCAAGGCAAGTGCGCTCCCGCGCGATGTGAATCGAGTGCGCATGCTGAAACGCTGGTCTGCTGCTGAGCGCAACACACCACCGATTTGACTTCTGGTCGACCTGCGTCAGATTAGCGACGAAAGCTTTGACTTGACGGGGTTGAAGCCATCTCTCAGCACTGATGGGCGTGTGCGGTAGCAAAAGCGTAGACAGCGCAAGCGACAGCTCTGACAGTGACTCGGAAGAACTGTCCCGGAAGCCTTCCCACCAACATGGCGTGACTGTAGCAAAATCAGAGGTGTGTGCAGGGAACGTTCACAGCACGCGGCATACGTAGTCTGGTCCTGTCTAGAAAATCATGCAAAGCACTGTTTTGATGCCACAAACCCATTTCTGCTGGCCTCTACAAAGACTCATAGTCTGCGATGCCTCGTGCAGCCATCTGGGCGTGACATAGCAACTCTGGACCAAGTCAAGATAGACATGTCAGGACCCAAGGCTGGGAGGCAGCGTATGGCCATTGCTGCAGAGGGAGCATCTGCAAATGCAAATGTGGAAATTGTAAAGGCCATTAAATCACCAGCTGTGACTGACCTTCTAGGTGAACTCATATTGACTGTTGCTATTATGCATCTCAATTATGCCTCTTCAGGAAAGCCTGCAATGGCATGCAGGCTTCATTGACTGTAGTGCACGCTGTGCATCTCTGCTGCACTGCCACATTTGCTTCAGATGCAGCGGTTCTGGTCAAATTATCACATGAGCAGCAGTATGACATGGGATCATGTTCAGCACACAGTGCTATAGAAGGGCTCCACCACCAAAGCAGCATTAACAGTAGTGATGTAGCCAGATTGCCTTATGTTCATGCGTGCCTGGTTATATCACAGCAATAGCCAGGCACGCATGAATGCGTGATGTTATGACTATATCATATCAGCTCATGCCCAGCAGTAACATTACAGAATGCTGTCCTGTCATATATAGTGCATCAAGCCTCCTACTTGGGGGGTTCTCAGGTACATTGTATGGCTCAGGTACAGTATGACAAGATTGCATCAACATGTGATCACACCTCTCGCTGACATGCAGACAGTGCGACACAGAATAACCTGCTGTTTGAGCACATGCTGAAGGCCACCAAGCAAGCCATCTTTGACAGCATGACCTCACTGGAAGTTGCAGCCGGCAACACTATCATCAGACAAGGCAACACTGACGCCAAGACGTTTTATGTCTTGGGCATGGGAACCTGTGAGGTGCTGTTACAGAAGCCTGAGTGGGGAAAGGAAGCACGACAAGTCTTGACGTATGAATCTGGCAGGTACAGCAAGTTTATGCTCAATTCATCACCAGCTTGGGATGGCTGCTCGACAGCCTGCACATAGGTAGCAGATTGTGGCGTCCTGTTTCTTTGCTTGAATCCACAAAGCAGCCACCCAAAAGTCTTCTGCTGGGTTGTGTGTCTGCTCTGACTCAGAAGTAAGCTTCTGAGTTATGGTTTTTGCTGCTCAGCATGCAGCAGCAAGTATCAAGCAGAATTATTTCTGTGCCTGCACAGTCTTGCATCTGGACAGCAAGTGCCTCAAGGGCTGTTTCACATGACTGCAGCTCCTTTGGAGAGCTGGCTCTGCTGTATTCTGCCCCAAGGGCAGCCACAGTGAGAGCAGTGACAGCATGTCAGCTGTGGGTGATGGACCGGGCAGTGTATGTCACCCTGAAGCAGCGGCACCAGCGCCAAATGACTGAAGACAAGCGCAGGGCTGTCAGCCAAGTGCCCATGCTTGCTGTGCTGTCCCAGGTATATTGTGTCCTGCATCTGTGCAAGTGTGCACGACACCCTCTGCATGCAATTGTCATGGTGCCACTGATCCTGCAATACCTATGTTGTTTGCTTTCTGGTGCGTCCAGCGATGCAGCATTACAGAACTTGGCCAGCTCAAATGCCCTCAGCAACAACCACCGTTGCTGAAGATGTCAACAAATGACCACAGCATAAATGGAGGCATGTCCATTCAACTCTCCACAGCTTGCTGTCTGGGCATGCTCTGGCGCATGTACGCTTACCTGGCAACTTGTCCATGACACCAGTTCTGCAAGCAACATTGCGGCTTCTGCACCAGGCAACTGCATTTTGCCTCCCGTCAATAACCTGCAGTAGCAACATGAGTATCATGAGGAGCTCTGTTAAACATACAGCTTGATGCCCGTACAGTGAGTCAAGATCTGGTTTGATGGGCAGGAACACAAGGAGATCATAGCAGAGGCCATGGAGGTGGTGGAGCTGGCAGCAGGCCAGAATGTGTACATGCAAGGTGACACCGGCAGCCGCTTCTACATCATCAAGGAGGGCTCAGTCACATGCACCAAGACCACAGACCCCACCAAGCCGGCTGCGGTCTTCACCCTCAATGCTGGTCAGTTCTTTGGAGAGAGGGCGCTGCTAAAGGACGAAGTCAGGCGAGCGGCTTTGCGCTGGATTCCTCACAGTATTGCAAGTCTGCCGCAAGCCTTGATGTGTATAGCAGGCACTCACAGCTGAGCTTTGAAGCCGATCTGACTCCCGCTGGGTTGGGATGTACAGTGTACTGGTTTCTGGCATGGACTTGTTGCTGACCAGTTGTGATCTGTAGCTTGGTGCTTACAGGACTTGGACAAGCTGTACTAGCAGTGCACCGTGACAGTAATGTGGACAGCTGGTGTTATGCACATTCAGTGCAGGAAATAGGTCACTGTGCAGCACATGCAGAAGCTACAACACAATCAGCAATGTATGCTGTTGTCAGCCTTGTCGGACCCTCATCAGCCCTCATGCTGAGCCCAATGTCCAGGATGCTTAGCAGCATTTGCACATATACCACACAAGAGTGTATTGCTGGCTCGTCACACACTGGTGTTGTGCTCATACGTAGAAGGATCAATGCAAGGAAAGAAGAGTTTGTGTGTGCAGGGCAGCAAGTGTGACAGCAAAGACTGCTGTGGTGTGCTACACCTTGGCTCGCAAGTCCTTTGACAGTCTGCTGGGGCCTATCCAGGATGTGTGGCGCTTTGAGGCCTTACGTAAAGTGGCTATCCTGTTCAGCCTGAGCAACAGCCAGCTGTTTGACCTGGCGCAGTGCATGAAGTACCACACCTTGCAAGCAGGCCAGATTGTTTTCAAGAAGGGAGAGCCAGGTGACCTGCTTTGAGTGTTATGCTCTGGAGGCTGCCGCTTCTCCTTGTGACTTATGCAAAATCACAGTATGTATTGGCACAGAAGCATATCATGCACACTGGCACACGCACAAGCAAATAAGCTGCTTATCAATTACAGCAATGTCTGCTGAAAGCCATGTTGGCCTGTATCAGCCATCATTCAATTGTAGTCCTTTTAATCTGTCTGCCTGTCTGCTTGCCTGCCTGCCTGTTTGTCTGTCTGTCCATCCGTTCATCTGTCTCCTGCCTGTCTGCCTGTCTGCTTGCCTGCCTGCCTGTTTGTCTGTCTGTCCATCCGTTCATCTGTCTCCTGCCTGCCTGCCTGTCTGTCTCTGGGTCGGTCTGTCTGTCTGTCTGTCTGTCTGTCTGTCCGTCCGTCCGTTTGTCCATACCATGTGTCAAACAAGTGAGTCACATACAGGGGATGTGTTTTATGTGGTGGAGGAGGGCAACTTCACCATCTATGATGATGATGAGAATGAGCTGGCACGCGTCGGCAAGGGCTCCTGCTTTGGAGAGCTGGCACTGCTCAGACAGGTGTACCTCACCTGCACATGCTGCCTCAACATGAAGGCATGGAACTGCACAAGCAATTGATTACCAAACAAGGCCTGGAATCGTTGGTACTCAGCATTCGGGTCCATTCTGATCGTTTCAATGACACAGCAGAATGAAGAAAATGACACAGACGAACTGCTGTATGGTGCAGAAGTGCAAGAGAGGTGTATGTATTGCAAAGCTATATGATCATCCAGACAGGGCGACGCCTCTTTGGCATGACTGAGCTCCACTCGACAAAGTCCCTGTCATTAGATGATGGTTTGATTTCAGACATGGTGCTTGTTTCACAGCCACTGCAACACGCTGTGTAGTGAACACGGACTGTTGTGCTCTTATCGCAGGACGTGAGAGCAGCAAATGTGCGGGCCTTGAGCGACAGTCTGGTGTTGACATGTCACCGAGATGACTTCCAGACCCACCTGGGCCGCTTAACTGACATCCGGCGCCTTTGGAGGTTTGAAGCCTTGCGCAAGGTGCTGCACCTCACATCATAGCTTGCACCAACACAGCAAAATACATAGTGCAAGGGTTCATTGGGCCATGACAGGAGTTACTCATGACAAGCTGTCCTTGCATGATCTGCAACAGAGTGCATGATGCCATTGCAGTGAAGCCTCTTTCCTTGAGCTATGAACAAACTGCATTCAGTGGTATGCACTGGTGCTGCAGCTCTTGTGAGACCAGTGACCGATGTGGTGGGAATGGTGCAGGTGCCCCTGCTAGCGTCCCTGAATGCAGCTCAGAGGTCTGACCTGTGCACCGCGCTGAAGCCGCGCATCTTCAATGCTGGAGAGAGCATAGTGCGCAAGGGGGAGCCAGGGGAAGCCTTCTACATCGTGGAGTCTGGCACCTGCACTGTCCTAGGGGACTCCGGCCAGGTACCTGCACTGCACCTCATGCTTTGTTACGTATCTGTTGCATTTGACCGAGTATTCCACTGCAGCTTGTGCTTCATCACGCATCTGTTGCATTTGGCCAAAAAGTCGTACTGCACCTCATGCATCATCATGCATCTGTGACATCTTACCAGGTATGTGCAATGCAGCTCACGCTTCATCACCCATCTGTTGCATCTGGTCAGGTACATGCACTGCAGCTCGGGCATCAGGTTTCATCTGCACATGTTGCATCTGGCCAGGTACTTGCACTGCACCTTTCATGCTTCATGGCACATCTGCATCTGTGTTTGTGGTTTTATGCCATGTCCCCTTTTTCAAAAGAGCTGTGACAGAGAGAGCTGGTAAACAGTCAAATGCTTCATCCTGTGTCTGGTGAAGTCCCTTCCTATGCATTGCATGTGCATGTCAATGTATAGGGCATCCTCTTTGCTCCTAAAGGCCCTCTTGGCTCCTAAAAGCCCTCTGCTGACTTTGCACCTGACCTATTCCTCAGACATAACTCGGTCTTCTGCAATCAAACAGTGAGCCTGCGTCCCCTCCTCTTCGCAAACCATGTGCTGGACTAACTACTGCTCCTCTTCTTCACATGTCGCCTGCTGACAGCATTTGAGTTGGTTGGGGTCAAACGCACAGTCACTTCCCCAGAGAGCATCCTGTGCGCATACTCTGACTGCCTAATGCAAATTCTAGCCATTCCTCCTGCTTCTGATTCCCTCTCTTGTATCTTATTGCTACCTCACCCGCTGCCCCTCACCTGCTCACCACTTGCTAGCATAAGAACTTGAGTCTCAAAGACAGAACTTGTACATTGATCAATCAAGTTGATTGATAGAAACCATTGTAACCTAACCACACAAACATGAGTGAACATAGCTGCTTTTTGCAGCTTTGCAATCAGCTCTCCTGCCCGCTTCAGTTCAGCTACAGCTCTGCTCTTGGCAATCACCCTGCAGCTGAATTTCAGCAGGACCCTGGCTGCAAGGCATCTCACCACATACTGCTGCTGCAGGAGGTGATGCGACTAGGCCCTACTATGTACTTTGGGGAGCTGGCTTTGCTGAGAGGGGAGCCTAGAGCAGCCACAGTGGCAGCACTGACTGATGCCTCTGTGCTCATGTTGGCAAGGGAGGATTTCAACATGCTTCTGGGGCCGCTGCAGATGCTGATGGGGCAGAATGCTGCATTGTATGGCCCTACTGAAGCGACTGCAGGAGTCAAGCAGGTGACTGCTCAAACTAATCATGGAATTCCACAAAAGAAGTGGCTGCTGTCAGGAAATTGATGTTTGCACATGCCAGTGCAAATGCCCTGCAGCAAAGACTTTCTGATTGTGTGCATCTTGTGCAGCTGTTGGTCTATGATAGGCATCTTTGTGCCATGGCGTCTGATTGTTGCTCAGGAGTAGGAATGGTGAGCATGTGAACACCATAAGACTAGTTGCAACCGTCTGTTGTGTCTACTTTCAGGCTTATGGTGGCTGCTTGTCTGCAATCGGGTAAGAGGGAGTGGGCTTTCTGTGCTCGCCAGTGCGTCTGTGGCACTTGCCCTGTTAGCGCCACACCCCTTGGGTGCAACTTAGTGTCCAACGTCAGTAGATGTTGGTGCACACAACAGAACTAGGTTGAGACATACCTAATAGATACCCAGCGACAACGGCAAGCACACCTAAAGTTGCTAATTGTTACGATTGCTCTCTGCAAGACATGATGTGTGTGTGCAGGCCATTCAGCTGAAGGAGCTGAAGAAGATAGCAACGCTTGGCGCAGGGGCTTTTGGGCAGGTGTTCCTGGTGAAACACAACACCAAGTACTACGCCCTCAAGTGCCTCAGCAAAGCCCTTGTACTAGAGACAGGCCTGCAGGTGCTGCCTTGCATAACTCAATTTGAAGCTTCTGCCAGCTCGCAAAGCTTTCAGTCACCCTGTGTCAAGACTCTTTGGTGTCAATGCCCTTTCTGCTTGTTTGGCATAGTCTCTGCACAGGTACATGATGACAGTAGACCGAAATGCGTTAGGGTCAGTTTATGTGCCTGCCTGTCTGTCTGCCTGTCTGTATGTCTCACCAGCATGTCCATTCGTCTGTGCATCTGCCTCTGAGCCATATGTCAGACCCTTCTTCACGTAAACAGGAAGAATACCTGTCACAGCACATGACAGCACATGCCTCAGTTGACACATCCAGGCACATGTGAAGCGAGAGAAAGAGATTCAGGCAGAGTGCAACAGCTGCTTCATGGTGAACCTGGTGGCTAGCTTCAAGGACAGTGCATACCTGTACATGCTGCTGGAGTGCATCATGGGGGGAGAGCTCTTCACTTATCTGCAGGTCACCTTTACTTTCATTCTGTCCTCATGCACTTTGTTTAAGCATGCAATTTGTGTGAAATGTACAGCAAAATCCATATTTGTGAACAATTCTTTGCTGCTCTAGCCTGTTTGGCATTTCACTTATCTGCAGGTCACCTTTACTTTCATTCTGTCCTCGTGCACTTTGTTTAAGCATGCAATTTGTGTGAAATGTACAACAAAATCCATAATTGTGAACAATTCTTTGCTGCTCTAGCCTGTTTGGCATGACTAGGTGATTTACACTACAGACCTTTTCATGATAATGCCAGCAGCACAAACAGTCTTTGCCTCCAACCCAGTCATTCTGTTGTTGCACCTTGAAAACTGATGACTGCTGGGAAAGCTCAAAACCTGCTTGGCGGCTCCTCTACTGCATCCTATTGCACTTGCAGCAGAAGTTTCTGTTTGCCCTGTCAGACGCAGTGTTTCATGAGGCAGATGATAACCGACAGCTTCACCAACGCATATACCATGCTGCTATACAGACTGATGACAGACGTAACATTTGTATGCAGAGCAGGAAGACGCCGTGCGGTGAGGAGCAGGTGCGCTTCTATGCTGCAGCGGTGGTGTCGGGCCTGCAGTACCTCCAGGAGCGCAACCTCGTGTGGCGGTGAGTTGCAAGCCTACCGTGCATGGTAGTGTGTCCATGACGCCTATCAGTGGTTGATATCTGTCACTGCTATGCCGTGCACTACAACATTCTGCACTCTTGTTGCATGCATTTGCAGTGCAACAGCTGGGCTACATCTGGAGCCAAGGTGCTCATTGTGTCGTCTTAGGGCACAGTCTGTACATCCTGTGGGGCAGAGCGAGCATGGCGGTTTGTGCCCAATGGCAATTGGCAGCATGGCTCGTGTTGCTGTCTCTGTATGCAGATCATGTAGGACAGTGTAGAGAATCACACAGAGTAAAGATTTCTCCACATGTAGCACAGCCATGTCAGCAGCTGTGCAGTGTGGGAGGAGACAAACGGTTGTCACTTACCATAATGAAGCAATCTCTAAAGTACCCAAGATTGTACTTATATGTCCCCAGCTAAAACAAGAGAGGAGTATGTATGTACATTGTTTCCTTTTGCCGCACGACATGATGGTGGCGCAGGGATCTGAAGCCTGAGAACCTGCTGTTGGACTCCAATGGCTACCTGAAGATGGCGGACTTTGGGTTTGCCAAAAGGCTGGCACCAGGCGTGAAGACCTTCACCCTGTGTGGGACCCCAGAGTATCTGGCCCCTGAGCTCGTCACCCAGACTGGGCATGCCAGACCAGTTGACTGGTGGGCCTCCCCCCCTCCCCGCCCCCATGGCAGCCCTCTTGCCCGTCCCTTCAGCTGTTCTGCCCATTGTGCCCTCCTCCTCTGTGCTGCCCATCACATGGCCCATCAGGCTTCCCATTGTGCTGCCCATCGTCCTGCTTGCTCTTCTGTCCTCTGTACTGTCAGCCACATAAAAGTACACCATGGCATGAGCGCACATGGATGTTATTAGTCACGAAGCAGTTTCGCTTGTACAGCAGTGCAATACACAGCTATGCAAAGAATGTTTGTTGAGAGTGATCTATGGCCGTAAAGGTGGGCAGCTGGTGTACTGATCTTTGAGATGGCAGCAGGCTACCCGCCCTTCTACAATGAGGACAGGGTCGCCATGTTCCGCAACATCTGCCAAGTCAAGTACTCCTGCCCACCACACTTCTCAAAGGTACATACAGCTGTGTCATGGTGGCTGCTCCAGCTGAGCTGCAGTTGTTCTCACTGGCTCTCATTCTGATTGCTAAAAGCCAATGTTTATGCGAGTTTGCACAATATGATCACCGATGAACATCTGCTGGCAGGTAGACTGGCCAAACTACCGTAATTTTTGCAAAGATAGAAATGTGTTGGGTGTGAAAAGATGTGCAGGCTGTTGCGTGTGCAATCTTGTACACCTTGGTTGCCCATGATGCAAAGCAAGCCCTGGTAAACAAAAATGAACACTTTGCCAAGAGCCCATAGCCCTGGTCCATCAAGCACTGTGCCCTGTTTTCCTTTTTGATAAGATAGACAACATCTGAGGAGGTGTGTTGCTGCTGTCACAAGCTGCTGGGCTGCAGGAGTTGAGAGATCTGGTGAAGCGTTTGCTGACGCATAGCCCCTCCCAGCGGCTGGGGTCCTTGAAGGGGGGTGCTCTGGATGTGAAGGCCCACCCTTGGTTCAAAGACTTTGACTGGGAGTCATTTGAGAATCAGACCATGCCAGCACCCTACATTCCCAAGGTGAGCCTTGCTAGTCTGCAACTTGTGTCATGGTGGCAAAAACACATTCCCAAGGATGCACAAGCTACAGACTGAGGTCACAATGCCTGGAGACAGATACTGTACACAGTCCGGCCTCCACATGTGGCTGGGTTGAGCAATGCGTTGCAACGATCATTGTACCCTGTATGATAATCAAAATGTGATAAGCTCTAGATCTGTGACCAAAGGCCCATCATCACCAAACAATGATTGCACCTGTCATGTTCAATTTGCCAAACATGGTGTGTACAGGCTTCCTTCTAGGATTAAGCGCTTGCTAAAGTCAGGCTGATGGTGCGTCATATGCATATCAGCATATCAGTCAAACACAATTGGTGCAAAACACAGCAAAAATGTGAAATTGCAGGTTTCGTCTCCTGAGGACACACATAACTTTTATGCAGCTCCAGATGCACCTGGTGCTCACCAAGTCAAGCAGAAGTACATCTCAACTGGTGTCTTCAAAGACTTCTGAGATTGCTGGCAGCATTACTTCTGGGGACACACAAGCAATATATATAGGGATCGTTAGCTGATCAGACTTGATGCAGCATTCTTGAGAGGTCATCATAATGGTTGTACATTTATGTCGTGTCAAAATGCTAACAAGGACCCTTGATGCTTGAAAGCTGGGGAAGGATCTCCTTGTTAGCCCATGATTCGACCAGAGTGTTTTCAAGTTCAGTCTGGACACACCCTCACAATAAACAGGCCTGACTTTCTTTGCTCACTGAAAAGACTTGTCGAGTTTGTCTTCTGCTTCATGCACTAAGGCAAGACATTTTACAGAAGGAATGTTAGCTCATGTGCCTTGGCTACAAATCACCAGGCTTCATTTGTAACAGTGCAAGGTTTGATCGACTCTGCTGCACAAGCAGTACAACAATTAAAATCACATTCCTTCGCAGTCATACAACATTAGCTGTCTGTGGGACGCTGTAATATTACTATTAATTGTGCATATCATATTTCATGACATCGCATCACCAACTTGTTCTGCATTGACACTACCAAAGACGTTGATCAGGCCATTGGATCAGATGATGCAAGGTTATTGGATCAAATGATGCAAGATGAGGTGCAATCAGAGCCAAAAGTGCCTTGGCTCTGAGAGCGGCATTCTCCAGCTGATTCCCCACTCAAGCAGACAAAGAAGTGGTTGCCTTGGGAATTATGGCAGGGACCAGCTAGTGCAGCAGCAGCAGTAGTAGATGAACACTCTGCACTAGTCTGCACCACATGAAATATTAATGTCTTGAACTGAGGTACAGAGCCTTGACGCCATGCATTTGGTTTGTCTAGTGCGGGCGTTTTGTTTCAGATATGTGCAAGCAAACAATGCTGGGTCGAGGATATGCAGTGCGTCTAGCAGAAGTACGTTTGTGACGTGTAGGGTAGACCAGTAAAAGGCTGCGCATGCGGTGAAGTAACAACACAAAGCATGCACTTGACACACATTACTTCCAATTGGATGAATGCAAGAACCCAGCGACGGCTTGCTTGAGACTGCGTCCATGGTTGAGGTTCGAGAGGCTGACGTCCACATCTGCGCACAGTGAACCTCGCATGTTCCACTTCTTTTAGGATTTTTACGTATTTTACTATATTATGCTAGTCACTGCGCAAGCCTTGCGCAGGGCTTGCGCAGTGAAAGAGACGCAAATTAGCCAGGTCTGTCAGTCCAGCAATCAGGCATCGGCGGAGCCGTACAAGGTCATGACTGATTAGTGCTTCGTTCGATTGCGCTCTTTGGCGTGCACGCCGATGCGATGTCGGCCGCCATATACGGAAAAGTGTTGCACGCACGAGGCACGGGTGTGTGTGTTGCTACGCTGACCATGCACAGGAAGTTCCCGTGAAATGGCAGGGTCGATGCCGCACGTCAGGATGAGCATGCCCAGAGCAACTAGGGCAGGGGCGCGTATCATTGTGCGTTTAAACTTGAGGCTGCGGCGGCGGGGGGTCTGAGGTGCGTTAGCACGCTTCTGACTTGCAGGCGACAAACCTGTGGAGACTGCAGACTGACGAGCTCAGGCATCATTTTGTTCCACTGTTTGTGTGAAGAAGGCGCTGGCAGTTGCGTTGAGCTTCTTACGGGCTATGACGACGGGGAAGCACGACCACACATGCACACACATCACGAAATTCTTGTGTGAAGAAGGCGCTGGCAGTTGCGAAGGCATGAACAGGTGTGCACACACATCACGGTGCACACACCCCACGGTGCTGGCAGCTGCGAGGGCATGAGCACATGTGCACGTACATCACGAACTAATCTGAATCTGCAACTTTGCCCGCGTCATGGCAAATGCATTGTGTATGTTGATGGGTCACCAGCATCTGGCACTAGCACCGTTGACTGCTGAATCTAGACACCTGTTGGCCGCGTAGTCATAGCCAACTAACAAAGTCTGCAGTCGTCTAATCTTATGACCAGTAATTCATGAAACAGAGGCAACTTCAACTTGTTTGGAGGACTGAAACTGGGCCATTGTCTGGAAGTGGCACAGCATACTTGCATACCATTGACCTGTTCACATGCTGCGCAGACAAGTCATTCACTGTTCTACTGATTCTAAATGTTCGTCTGCAAACATTCTCTGAACCTGAATCAGCTGTTGAATTCACGAACTAGCAGTGATTCATAATCACTGACTGGAGTGAACGGGGCTGTTGTGATTGCATAAGGTTCAAAAGAGAGCAGTAAGCTGATCTGCATCAGATTCACACATGCATTTGTTAGCACATTTGACAGGCAAGCGTTATAGAATAAGATGGGCCAAGGCTCTGAAAGTCTTGAGTGACTTTTGCTCACGAGTCCACATGTATGTGCCATGTGATTATACTGTATTGATACTGTGACAGCAGCTGCATGTAGGTCACATCTGAACACATAGGTTGATCAGCTTCATCTTTGACAGCTGAATGGGGTCAATGAGCCTGGTGAGGGTGGGGTCCCTGGAGCCGACTGCTGCCACCCTGTAAATGTGCAGGTTGTTGCCCTGCGCCTCTGCAAACTTCATTTCGACCAATGACATGTTAAATACATTCTTGCCGCGCAGTGCGCTGGCCTTGACCTCAATGAAGATGTCATTACCAGCTGGATCCCTGCAAGCAAGACGAAACCTGCTCTACCACGTCTCAGCAAGCTCAACTCTGGCAGTCAGTCAGCATTCACATGCATATTAAGAAACAAATGAAGAGACAATCATATTCCACAGCTCATGTAGCTTGGCTTAATAGCAAGCTGCATTTTGCATCATCCGCAGCTACTGGCTGACAGCTGCAAAGATCAGTCAAGTTGCCCTCACGCTCCAGCAAAGCTTCCTGCTCTGCCAGGTGAGACACACCTTATGCGGGTGTCAAAGGGCTTTCTAGTCTCCTCCTTGTAGTTGATCCACTCAACCTGCCAGCCTGTGCTAGGGCAGACAAACATCTGGTCACAGAAGACGCCTGGGCCTGCAGGTGTGAAGGCAGCCAACTGCCACTGCAGGTAGCTGAAGACCAGCTCCTCCCCCCACCGCCCTGTCTGACGATTCAGTTCTCCAGATTCAATGCGAGGAGGTGGCCCATCCAGCTGGGGCCGCACCTACACATAGCATGTTGAAACTTGCCAAGGGATCTTGTAGCTGGTTGCAGAAGTTTCATGGAGTGCAACAGCGTGCAAGCATGTCACAGTTGGCTGGGAAATGAGGTATGGCAACTGTAGCAGCCTGCCCTGTTGCTCAGCATGTCAGCACTGGGTACCATGGGACACCAATAGCATCTCAGCAGCTTGCAAATATTTCCTGATGTCGTGACAGACAGGTGGAAGTCAACAGTAGCAACATGAACAGAAGTCTCGTGCCAACTCACGGGCAAGGGCACGGAGCATGTGCAGCATGCAAGCTTGAGGTGTATACCTTGTCCCTGATGGCAGCAGGCAGGTGCTGGGGCGCTCTGACAGCCAAGGCAGCAATGGCCCGCCAGATGGCTGGCGCCTTGTGCCCAATGTCTTGCAGCACCCAGGGAGTGGCCTTGTAGGGGTAATTGGCGTCAAACAAATCCTGAATGCTGCTGACCATGTGCTGAGGGGGAATGCCAGCCTCTGCCGCAAGCTCTTGGTCCACCTCTTGGTCGTGCTCCCTCAGACCTGCCCTCTTGCGCGCCCTTCTGTGAGGGACGCCTATCTGGCGACCCGGCTGGAAGGGTCTAGGGGGGGCTTGACCTGGAGGGATGGGGTATAGATGGGGAAGCACGCGCGTGGGAGCCTGGGCGGGGGGCATATGAGCCATGTCATCTAGGACGGGGTGGGGGCAAGACTGATGATCTAGGGTTGGGGAGTGGGGTCTGCGAGGGGGGTAGTGACCTGGCCGGAAGGCTCTGGCTGATTGGGGAGTAGCCAGGTCCAGGTAGTCTACCCTTCTGGAGGAGGGGTCCATCATGGGGGTGTAATGACCCGCCTGTGGCGTGCTGGACTGACCCTCCACCTACAAGGCAGACCTTCATCAAGTCCTGATTGTTGTATGCAGTGTGAATATACAATACGCTTGAGTGTCACAGCCAAGACTGAAGGATGCCATGGCCATTGTTTCAACAGCTTGGACAGAGTCCCAGAATGAGCTGGGACCTTGACACCCTTGCTTTGTACCGCCAACAAAGTACTATCCACAACACAGCATGTTGCATAGCATCTGTGTCTGCCATATGACATGACCATACTGCAGTCAATCTGGTACAGCCATTCAAGGGGATGCTTGTCCTTTGGACATAAAGCTAGGCACAGCCTACCTTTTGCTTCTTGCTATCCGGCCCCTCAGAGTTCTGGCTGTTGTCAGGAGAATGGTCCCTCTTGGTCCTGACTGCTGCCAGATCACCAACTAGGCCCTCCCCAACAGCCAACCTCTCCTCCTGCATCTTAGCCTCTGCAGCTTCCTCATCCAGCTCTTCCTCTTCTTCTGCCTCAGGTGGTGGCTTGGCTAGGTGGGGGGTCTGCCACTCGGGGATGTGGTCAGGCAGGGCAGGGCAGCCCTTCTGCTGCATGAAGGCCTCCACGTCCTGGCGTGACAGCTGCACGCACACTCGTCTTCAGCAGCAGTCACGCAAACAAGCCTGCTCCAGTACTATGATGGGCTTGCTGACTGACGCAGGAGGGGCTACATGATAGCCAGGCCATCATGACATCACAAAGCAATCTTCAGGTGAGCAGCCCTTGCAATATCGCCATTCATACCACTCACAGACGATGGCTCTTTTGCCTCTAGCTTATTGCATGCCCGGGTGCCAGGCCTGCAGGACACTCTTGTGCAGGTAAGCATACCACAGGACACACTCAGTCTTTGGTCTCACTAGATGAATGGCGCATGTGGACTGTACAGCAGAGTGATAAGTCATGCCGCTTTGAGGTTTACTCAGACAATGTGTTAAATTTTGGAAGTCTGCTCAAGACTCATGACTCACCATGGTGAGTGTCAAGGCAATGAGGAATTGAGCAAGGTGAGGCTGAACAGCCCCGTTGGCAAACATGCGTGTGAGCTCTGGCAGGATGTGGGTGTAGCTATCCAGCTTGTCCACTTCCACGTGCAGGTCACTGTCCTGCAGGGCTGCTGCGCGGGGCTGGGGCTGCGATATGGTAATCCCCAAGGCTGTTGGCAGCCGGTATGCCACTTGCAAGGAGCCCACTATCACACACCTGCGGGACAAGTCACACACTCCATGACACACCAACTTCAGGAAAGCTTGCATGACTGTTTACACCCTTTTAATGAGCACTTGTTTTAAATTTCGTTGTAAATCTGCAAGGCTGTAAAACAAGTCTGCTGGAGACCTGCAGGACTGTGCAATTGATGCTTCGAAGCAGCTGTGACAAATGAGTGGGCAGCGCTGAGTAGCACAAAGGCCGGACCTGCAAGATATGTGTCTCAATGCAGTCACATCAGTTGAAGTCTGTGACAAGTGCTCACTGCGCACTACAGCAGCAAAGTACTACTGGCTTTGAGAAGTCAAAGCAACCGGACTGACCTCAGATTGAGCAGCAGAGGTGCCACAACATCCTGCACAGCGTGGTAGACATCCGGCATGTGGTGGACAAGGTATCTCTGCAGCGCCAGCAGGCAGTCTGCGATGATGGGGTCCAGCTCCACACTGCCGCTCCAGCCTGTCACCGGCAGCACAGACTGCTGCACTGCCTTGGAAATGTGCGGCACATGCAGGGCTGTCAGCAGAGGCTCCAGCTCGCTGTATGGCGATGGACCTCCACTCCTGCACAGCGCAGCAGAGCTTGAATGTTCACATCCTTGTTGCCTTACGCTTTGACTTGCACGATTATGGTCTTTCCTAACTAGCTAGTATAGACCTTCAGGCTTTAGGCTCAAAGCTGGTACATAGGCTTGCAGAGACCAGTGTACTGTAGCAAGAGGCCAGCAGAGGTGCCAAAGGCATTGAAGTGAGTGTCATAAGACCTCGCAAACCAGCAAATTCAGCACACAGATCTCAAGGTGTGACAATTATCATGCATGAGAGATGCTGCATATTTGCCTGGCACACAGACGCCACTGGCAAAAACACTTGCTAGTTGACCTGCAGTGAGGTTTGGAGTGGCTTGTACAAGATGTACATGTCTGTTGCAGATGCAACACAGAATGACAATGTCAAAAAGAAGACTGGACTCAGCAAGCTTGATACTCACT
>JAABUO010004456.1_pt1 | contig 16508 bp, 24 predicted proteins | sample 5559291 | NCBI WGS metagenome assembly JAABUO01 (sample SAMN10711878, study PRJNA513372) | rock metagenome | isolation source: Antarctica rocks | place: Antarctica: Victoria Land, Finger Mt sud
ATCGAGTCATCAGGAGTCTGCATGGACGCCTGACGCGCTATACCAAGTCAGTGGTACAACAGAGCTCGAGGATGTGAAAGCCTTGCTATCTACGCCTTGGCGAGTTCGAGTCAGCAACAGATGCTGTATCGCAACAGATCAAACAGCCTTCAGGATTTTGTGATCGAGGTCAGGCACAGTTGAGACGGAAACGCAAAGACAGGAGCGTCGCTGCGATGCAGGTCTCAGCTCAGACCTGTCCTGTGCCGCGCACTGATGATACATTCGCCCGCGCAAGAGTATTGCAGCCGGTCAATAACCGTTCCACCAATTCAACTGCTTGCGTCAAGGTTCGACAGTCAATGCTCCACGACACAACGACGCTGCCCTGACGTTCCGCCAGCATCAGCAGAGCATCGTTGTTGCGTCGAACAGAAGCCTCGAGGTAACGCTTCGAGGTAACGCTTCAACACCGGTGAAACGCTCGCCCATGTCATGTCATGGGTCAACGTCTCACAGGACATCACTAAAGATACACGAGTAAATGTCAGCGCCATGGCAGCACCTAAAAACAACCTTTCGAACACAATTGCAACCAGGACGGCTACTGCAATCTAATATTCAAAATCTATGTGCCATTCCTGGTCATGCGGCTCTGCAGTTCCTTGCGCTCCTTTGCTGACAGACTGTTGAAGAAGCCTTGGAACACCTGCAAAGGTGAAGACGCAAGGTTGCCTCCACGTCACGCACATACAGCATGCTTTAGCAGCAATCCATGGTGACAGAAACAAAAGTTAGCACAAAGCTAAACATGCAATGATAGAGTCATGCTTGAGCACCTGGCTTCAGAAATCTCTGTGAAACAAATGCTTACAAGAATCACATATGGCCAGTTACCAGGCAGCATGTCATGTCCATGAGAGCCTACCCGAGGAGGCAAAGATCCTTGCATTTGCGTGAGTAGACTGACCATCTGGTCTGCAGTCTCTGACTCTGCTAGTTCTGTCCCATGTGCCAAAACCTTGACAAACACTTCCACTATCTTGTTCAGGTTCTTGTTGCCATCCCCAAGTATTCTGTACACGCAGCATGCAACAGGTGATATAGTGACACACATGACAAGTTTTTTGGAAAGCCCCAATGCACAGCAACAGGTTTGACAGCAAGCATCGGCAATGCAGGTGTATGCACACATAGCTGAAGATTTGCGGTGCAAATGCTGATGCACATGCAAAAGTTATAGCTATCCCCTCAAGCATGTCCTGAGACAACCCTGAGATAAGCAAGAAGGGCCCGAGGGCCTACCGCTGATCTGAATTGTGTACGAGGCCAACGAGCTGCTTATGCGCAATCTTTGCTTCTTCTGCGTCAACAGTTAGGGGGAGGGACTGGACCCATAGGTCGGCCACCCCCAGACTGTCTGGCACATTGGGGGTATGCTGCAATGCCTTGCCTAGTGCTGACACAGCATTCTCTGTAGCATGCCCATTGGCATCATTTCTGCACACACATTCATGCCTCAGTCTTGAGCCGCGCCAAACTGTCATCACTCAGGATCTGAGCAACTTGAGATCAACTGCAAACACAGCTTATCACTTGAGGCCCATGCATGGCCCCTGCTTGCCACACATTCAACTGATTGTAATGCCATCAGCATGGCAATTTTTAGCAGACAGCAGACGGGCAGGATGTGCAGTGATTCTGCTCTGAGCAAACGACTCAGCAAAAGTGGCAGCAGTACCTTGAATTTGGAGCGGTGATGACTGACATGATGCGAGTAAGAGCATCCTGAGCCACAGCTTGGAAGAGCTGTGGCCGGTGCTCTGCCACACTGCCGAGACCATACAGAGCTGACTGCCTTATGCTGGCCTCTGGGCTTCTGCACCCATCTAACAACAACGGCAGTATCTGGAAGGCATATTTATTGGCACCTATGGTGTTCATCACAACGTTGTCAGCAAGGATCGGTGCCGGCTCTTTCGCACTGTGACGCCAAATAAAGCAGCCAAGTTTACGTACACCCAGGCACAGATGTGCATGACAGGTGCAAAGAAGCGGTTTGACCAGGATCTACACCAGTTGCAGTGGTGGATGTTCTGTGTATGCAATCAAGGCCTGCAAATTTGCTACTGTCAAGCCTTGATGCAGCCTGTGAGGGAGTGACTTTTGGGCTCTTGGCCTTTGGCTTTTTGGCCTTGTTTGGTTTGTTGTCCTGTCATGTCATCTAAAAGCTAGTCAGGCATTACTCAAAAAGCTATGTATGAAGCTGTGCAGCACTACATTCCTGTTGCTAATTGTAAACAAACATGCATGGCAGCCATTTGACACACTGAAGACCTGCAATGTGTGTTGCCCTGGAAAAAGGGGGGAGGGAGGGCTGAGCAAAGTGGTAGAACAGGCTCGCCTTCTTGAGTATGCTCCATGATGTCATCCATGATACAAATGCCCACTCGCTTCTCTTCCACGCTGCTCTTGGGTGTGAGCAGCACCCCAATCTGGGGCATCAGCCCTTCCATCAAAGGCATCGCCGCGTCCCCAAACTGCTCCAGAACTGCCCCTAGGCAGCTCTGCACCTGATCAAGCAAGTCCTCTTCCAGCTCATTTTCCCCCTGCAGATACCCACCAGCTGTGATCCTGTGCTGTAAATACTGTTGCATATACGCTGTCTTATACATACTATCATGCTAGTGAAACATTTGTGCTGTACATCTGTCGTACTGACAGAAACAAGCAAAGCTACTGCTGCAGAAGGCACGATAGTCAGCTGAAGGGCTGGTTGCCAGATGCATAAGGCAAAACACAGCAACAGCCAGACACAATCGACTGCCACAGACAAGACTTTGATTTAGTCAAGTACCGGCTTGGGCAACAAATCAAGTGTGGGAGTGCCTAACTTGCAGCATTGGTGCGAGAGGCTCAGAAATTATTAATCTTCAAAGCTTTCATGGGTGATCAAGAAGCTGGTTGACATCATTGCCTGCTCACTGCATCATCTTCTACATATACACCAGTATGCTACATACATAGGCTTTCTCCTAGTTATCAACCACATCGTGAAGGACTTACAATGTCAAGACAGTGAAATGTCCGATATACACTCTTGGCATTCCATGACAGGAACTAATAACCAAATTTCCCATGCTCCAGAGAGCTTGTTCCGGCCAAAACAGTCTGGATTGTGCTGTTGCTGCTGTCTTGACGGCTTACCTCTAGCGCCTCTGCCTCTTCATCATCAAAGTCCTCACCAGTGGTGATGGCCGACCTCTCCTTGCGCCTCTTTGCGCTGTCGTCCAAAACAGCCCTGAACCGCTCAAAGGCTTGCCCTAGCTGCTCTTGTGTCAGCAGTGCAGGGCCCACAAGGCGAACAGTGTCCTGAATTGCCTCTAGCATATTTGCCAGCACCTCTAGATCAGGCTCCTGCAGTCATGCCATACATGATTACAGCAAAGTACTGCTGATGTTGACAGACTTGAGGACGATCACTGTCAGGACTTGAGAATCTTCACTATCAGGACTTGAAAATCAACACCACATGAAACAGGAGCTGTCTCTCAGTGCTTTGTGTGTGACGCACACATGCTCACAACCCTGCAGAGGCAGGACCCTCAGGTTCACTCAAGTAGTCACAGACTGCCAAGTCAGCAATGAGCATTCAATGCACTGTCAGCCGCCATTAGCATTTGTCTGACAGTTGGTTTGTCTGCTTCCACAGGAAAGCCGGGAGCTGAGGTCAGGAGTACCAATCATGAAGATGCTTCCGGCGATGAAAAGCCAATCAGAGGCTACCTGGTGGGTAACAGAAACAGCCCCTGGCGGTGGAACATCAGAGAGAAATAGCTGGTGAGTTGACCGACCTTGACCATGGACTCTATCAACGGCTGCCAGACGTAGTCCAGCATCTGCTTCACGTACTGCATGTCTGCGCCTCCAGCCTTGCCTTCAGAGACGGCCATGTACACGCTCTTCAGCAGCTCAGGCACGGCTTGGACTGCTGCTTGCCGCACCTCCTCGTGGAAGTAGAACTTGAGCAAGGGTACCATGATCTGAGTCACCTGCCACAAGACACAAGCAGGTGTTGCAGAGTAATGTCTCATGCAAAGACTGCAGATGGCCTAATGAGACTCGACCAACAGCAATCATCACACTCGAATTGCTTTCAAGGCTGCACATTGCGCAGAATGCAGCAATGATGACTTGGGACGTCGCCCCTGATAAAAGTCGACCACTGCATGTGCGTGAGCTTTGGCAACACCAAGCAGCTTTTGGTGACTAAGATTATTGCACCCGGCCAGACTGACACACACAACCCACTCAACCGCATAGCCATGGGCAGGCATTCCAATCTATATGCTGGAAGCAGAGGAAGCCAACCGCAAACTGTGCTGCCTCAGCTAGCGACTGGTGATATGACTTGACAAGCTGCCGTGTGGCTCACCTGCTCGACGTAAGGGAAGAATCCAGCTTCCAGTTCATCGGCATAACAGCACAGCATGTTGCAGGCTGTAGCTTTCTCCTCCAGCACGCTGGTTCTGATGCTGATCTTGCGGTCCCCGTAGTATAAAGTCTCAGTCTGCAAGACACAATAACAGCACCAATCCTTGGATTGCTGGACAAATTTGGTCACCACTTATCCCACAACAACAACTTGCTTTCGTCCTGAGCATGCTTGTTGAGACGCTGTTCTACGATATCCATAGTGTGCAAAATCACGGCGATTGAGTTGAGGTGCTGTGCTGTGGTGTACTAAAAAAGCAGTAGCAGCTTCAGGAGTACACAAGACTAGCAATGAATGCTTGATGTTCACACTGTGCTAGACATGTGTTGGTCTGACTGCAATACAAAGCCTTGAGCGATGCTCCATTGTGAAGGTGACTCAATTGTTCTGCGTCATCCTCTCCTACTGTATGCTAGATAAACACAATGCATGATAGCAACAGCAGTGAAACAGGCTTGCCCAAGCTCTTCATCATCATCCTGATCTAGCTCATGCCCTAAATCTAGCTCTCAGAGAATAGGTGATAGAGGGTGGATTAAAGTGACTGGATGCTGCCCGTACCTCATCATCATCCTCATCCTCTTCTTGAATGTCCTCCCCATCATCATCCTGTTCTCTGACGGTCACGTCCGGCGACAGGCTTGCTGACTGTATGAGCTGGGGCATGACCATGGGCAGGTAGGGCAGGAACTCAGAGCCTAGGCACTTGCAGAAGCGCGCACCGGCTTGCAGCATGTAGCTGCCTGTCGGATCATCAGGATCCAGATGTGTGCTCTGCAACACATCACTACCTGACTTCAGATTAACTACCTGACTTCAGATTAAGGCCTCAACATGGCTTGCCAACAACCAATTCAGCACACAAGTGGGCGGCACACAAGTGGGCGGCACAACATAGCATGGCTGTGAAGTACCGTACAGATCACCAACTGAAAATGAAGCTCAGTGTGGCTTGCAGCACACGATACAAGGGTTTCTTCAGGATATGCAGGTGCCCTGTGCAGATTGTGACAGGTGTCATGATTTCAACCGGGATCAGACAAATCCAGATTGAGAAAGAGCTACACGAAACACAGGCGCTGTAATTCAACAAAGTGTGTGTTGAAGCCAAATGTGCACAAAAGCTGACCTGCAATTGCTGCATGAAAGCCATGACTTCCTGTGCGTCTGCTCTGAACCTCTCCTTGCCAACCGCCATGCCCACGAGAGACACACACTCCAGCGCCTTGGCACGCAGCAGCTGCTCTGCTTTGCTGGAAGCACTGTACAAGAGGTGCTTCAGCATGGGCATCACAGTGTCATAGTACCTCATGAAATGGGCGTTTGCTGCATCAGCTACAGAAGCCAGTGCGGTCAAGGCTCCTTCCTGCAACACGAAACATGATGCACTTGGCAGACCGCTTCCAGACCGACACAGCCACTTGAGGTGGCTGATGGTGTTCCTCATGATGCCTGAAACTCATTGGCTACCCAGCAACACAAGCAGCGGCTGTGCAACACAACTCTCACTAGACTGAGTGAATCTGCATCAAGAACACAGCCTCTGCAATTGAAATTCCTGTCACATGCTTGACCACCATCTTATGCAGCCAGATAGCCATGCAGTTGATAGATCAAGGACATTGGCAATGCCGTAGTTTGCGGTGAGCTCACTGCTTACCTTGACAAGCTTCTGTCCGTTCTGTAACAGCCCCAGCAGCTGCATGATGAGGTTGTCCAAGTACCCTGTCAGGATCTCCTCATCACAGTTCTCGCTGAAGTTCACAATGGCAGCAGCAGCGTGAGCCTGCACTCGCGGCTCATTGAAGTCCTTCATGACCTCTGTCAGGGCTGGAACAATGACGGCGTGCTCATCGTTCTGGATGTCTGGGCCTAAGTCTGTACACATCTGTCCTACTGCTTGACATGCCGCCCATCGCACCTTGGCATGAGGGTCTTGCAGACCCTGCATCAGTCATGTGGGATGCATGCTTCAGGTATGCTGAAAATGCTGCGTTCAGCAGGAGAAAGAATGGCCGTTGCAGTGACGACTGTGACCAGGTGTGTAGCCCAAGTGGGCTTGTGCAATGGTTGGATGCAGAAACGGCTTGTTACTGAGATGCATGGGGGCTACAGGAATGAGTGCATGCTCATCAGCAGTAATGCAGGACAGTCAGGACTCAGCAGCAGTGTGGAGTGATCCTTCTCTGCTGGGTCACGCTGACATCAGCACATTGCATGCCACATGTTATTGTCATCATGTGCTTATACCTCGCTTTCCAAGCATCCCAAATACTCACTACAGTAAAGTGCAGTTGTGAACATTCTAGTGCTCTTGCCTGTTTGCACATCTGCACCAGGCCTGTGACTTGCTTGTTCTGCAGCATGACCTTCGCACAGCCCTCAGCAATCTGAGCCAGACAAATCAAGGCAGCATGGCGCTGCTCCCATCTTGCATCAGTCATCAGCTGGGGCAGGGCCTGTTCAGCCAGGGGCACCATGGTCTTGCCCCCCAGAGCAAGGGCTATACGGTCCAGGCATTCCTGTCCAAACTCGTACAGGTCGCCTTCACCTTCTGCTTCATACTGTTCTGAGTCTGCTTGATGCCACTCTGCCTCATCCTGCAGTCACATGCAGAGTCTAGCAACTCACAAGCATGCATCACACAGAACACACTTCTACTCGTAGCACCAAACATATCTGCGTGTAGACCATGTGGTCACAAAGCAAAGCAGTTTCATGGAGCAGCACATGTAGACACATCTTTGGAGACTGCTGAGGAATCTTGGCTGTTGGCGTTGCTGCAGGCTCCCCTCAAAGCCAAAGCTGCTATTTTGACCAGCAAAGTGATGGACATGGCCACCTCTACTATGGCAATTTGTTGACTTAGCCGGGGTCTCACCGTGACATCCAGCAGGAACAGCAGCATACAGCTGAAGAGCTGGCTGATGTACTGGGGCAGCTTGCGCATCATGCCGGGAGCTTTCTCTCGCGCCTCACACAAGCACACCAGGAACTCTGCTGCAAGCTGCCTGATGCCCTCTGGAAACTGAGGTGACTGAGCCACCTGCACACACATAGTAGGCCTTGTGGTACGACCTTCTTTATCCACCGAAGTTTGTTGCATGACTTCCCTGACTCACAGATGAGGACTCAAGTCAATGTGGTGCAAATGGTCATCATGCTGGAGGAAACATGGTGTGAACATGGAGTTGCAACTGCTGCTGTTGCTTGCAAAGAAGCTGGCAAGCGTGGTGCTCATATGTGCAGGTAAGTCAAGTGCTGCTGTTGCTTTTGTATATGCACATGAACCAAATACTGCTGTTGCAATGCTGAAGAGCAGAGTTAGTGGGCTGACTCAGGCTTAGCTAGGTATGCCTTGCGGGAGCTATGGAGGCCCAGCAACTTCTCATACCTGCAACATATTGTTGACCACCACATCCAGCTGCCGCCGCAGGAATGTTGGGTGAGCCTCAGCTATCTCAATGAAAGCCTCGAGAGCCTCCTCGGCTGAGTCCTGCTCCTCAGTGCTCAGAATGTTGCTCACAGTTTGCAGCATGACTGGTATCAAGTCCTGGAACTTGTTCCTGTCACTATCTTCATCTAACTCCCTGATGAAGGATGTTGTTGCTGACAAGCCAGCAATCTTGACATCTGTCTCTTGGTGAGACATGCATCTGGCTAGCTGCTCACGCAGCACGTTGACATGTGGGAGTAGGACTGGCATGATGAAACCGGCTAAGTCGGCAAAGATGCGCAGGGCGCTCTCCATTTGCCGCGGCCGATTGGATTGTACGCATTCGAACAGGAATGGCAGCAGCTCTGGCCACTCTGAATCATCATAAACCCTCTCTGCTAGACCAGAAACTGTGTCTCCGATCTGCGATGACAAGCTGGGACTGCATGGCCTGGTTGCCCTATCAAACATGTCTCATTGGCACAACATGCTGAGTTGCTGAACATGCCCACTAGATTCTGCCCAACTCACGTCCAGGATGTCCAGCATACACTTTGACTCACCTTCTTTAGAGTGCTGTGCTTTTGCTCCTCACGCAAGCAATTGAGCAGCTCTGTCTTGACCACAACCTGCACTTCTCAAGATAAGCTTTGATGCTGTGCTTTGGCAATTTGAGTCTCCTACTTACTCATTGCACACAGGCAATACGTCTGTTGGGGGGGTAAGTAAAATGTACCTGGACATTGCTGGAGCACTTCTGCCATAGCGAGTCTTTTGTCACAGCCTGTAGGTGTGATATTCTACTGAGATACCTGAAGGTAGATACACTGAGCAACTCATACGATTGTTCAAGACATCGCTTACTTTACGCAGCATGACTGCACCCATGTCTCTAGATGCGGGGTTCTGTGACTGCCTCATGAGCCGCATCAGGTTGCCTACAACCAGATCAGTGGAGTGCTGTTTCAGCTGGTCGAGAAGAGATTCCGCCTGTTTGCGAGCCTCGTTGTCTGCAGACATCAACTGCTGAATCAGTGCTTCAAACGCCGCCGCATCCCCTGAGAGGAGCGCCTGATAGCTTGCTTCCATCTTTCGCGACACCCCCTTAGGTCCTCAGGGGTTGTCGCCAGATGGGCTGGCGTACGACAGTTGCTGCTGTATCGCAGTACAATTTGTGTTTGCGCGGGCGAGGTCTGTGTAATTGCGCTACCGTCGCGCAGGCGTGGGTGCATTGAGTTGCGGGAGTTCAACCTACAGCGTCGGATCCGGAGGCCACGGAGCGCGTCGTGCAAAAGCCTCTTCGTATTCTTTGTTTCAAGCTTGGAACAAACGACATGCCAATGTTAGTGTTGGGCCCGGACGTTAGACCCGAGCTTCCACACAAGCGATGGCAAGATCGGGTCAAGACGCCCTTCGGCAGGTGCACTACAAGCTGCCTGATACACACATGCATCAACTTGCTGCTTTTGCTCATAGCTGCCTTTGCTCATAGCTAATGTCCGCCCGCGTCCTGCTTGTGCAGACCATCAATCAGGTGTTGCAAGGACTGCCGTTGGGTGATGAGACAGCTCTGAAAAACTCAGCCTTACTGCTTCAGCAAAGCAGAAGTGGAGAAGGGAGGCAACAACTACTGAACATTGGAGTTGCTGACATTTTGCCGTCTATATTAGAGCCCCCAAAAAGGGACATGTCTGAATACATTTCTGGTAACCAAAGCAGGAAGATTTTGATATGGGGTCTGCAGCTTGCAAGAAACCTGTGTGCAGCTGGGGAAACGGCTTGCATGTTACTGGTACAGACAGGGCTGCTAAAGACAGTGCTTGTGTTGCTGGACGCGTCACAGCAAGCTCAGTCATGTAAGTGGCACCAACAGCGTGACTGTTACTTACAGTCACATTGCTGCTAGCAATGCTGTACGTCAGTCAGCTGGATGCTGATCTTACAGTTATTGTATCATTCAGGCCATTTGCAACTCCAGAAGCCACTGCTGCAGCTCCTGGTCAACATGGCTGCTTCCAGTTCTACTTGCTTGCAACACATCTGGGACCAGTGCTTTCCCGGCAGATTTGCTGCTCTAGCCAAGACTCTGAGTGGTAGGCATGGCTGCAACTTATCTGATCATTGTTACCAGCAAATAGTGGGAAGTATTGAGGAACAGCGTCAGTGCTCAAGCACTGTGTGGCAAAGCATCAAGCCTGCTGTTCACATGGTGCCCATGGGATCACATCTGCTTTGCCTGTCTGCAGAGGAGACAGCAGGACCTCTCAGTACACTGCTTCTTCTAGCAGCCAAGGATTCACCTCCTCGGGCTAGCAGTCTCTGCAGCCCATCAGCTGCTGCACTTCTCCGCCCATTGCTAACATACATTGCAAGTTGTTCACAACCGTCAGCAGCAGCTGGCACTCTCGGGCTGATCATCCATCATGTGATCTGGCAGCAGAATTTGCTTCAGGCAGCCATGACATCCCTGATGCTGTACAGCACTCATACTGGGCCACAAAATTGCCAGCAGGTGTTTAGACTGGAGCCATGCTTGGAGCATATAATCATGCTTCAGCTGCTAGCTGATGAGCTTGAAGATCCTGCTGCTGCCAGCAGGTAACACTTGAGCCTGACTTCACCACACCTCCCCAATCCTCGGATGATGATATGCATTGCATATCTGCCTTGACATGCATATATCATCAGGCTATGCAGAGACCTTTATGGTCTTGTAATTAGTTCTGGCATCAGTAGCTGACATGTAAACAGCCAATTCCAGGGACTTATCTACTGTGCCTCTAAACCATGTACTGAGGAGCACTCACTGCATACACCACAGACCAGATAGATTCTTTGCTTCAGCTACTGACCAACCGGTCAATTGTTGTTGATCTGATGCAGCTGCGCAAACCTTCTGCAGTTTTCGCTTTGCCATACAGCGCAGCACAGTACCAGGCTGATCATAATCAGTTTCCTTTGTGTGAACCTGCAGGAGCCAAGCCCGGCAGTGTCCAGGGGCCAGTCTCAACTTTGGCATGTACTGGGTGCGTGGAATGTGCATCAGCCTTTCGTCACAGCAACATCCTTTACCCATGTTTGTTCAGAACCTAGAGGCAGGACTACAGGCAAGTTGCAATCACGCTTGCTGTAGCCATGTACATGCATTGGCATTTTGAATTGTATGTGCATTTGTAATTTTGCCTGTTGGTCCACCTCCTTGGGTTTGAAACCACTGTGATGCAGCCAAGCTGTCTTGCATCCTATATTCCAAGACACCGTTTCCTCATTGAGTGACAGGTTGTCACAGGCTTGATCAGGTTGTTGCTAAGCCCCTTCACAAAATGACATGCTGCCCGCCATGTTTGTATAGTACGCCAGCACCGTGTGGTATTAGCAGGCAAGAAGTTGAGCCCTGATTGATGTAATACAGGTGCTGCGCGCACTGACCGCACAAGATGAAGCTGAGATGAAGCAAGATGGCGTCCCCCAGGACCAACTCATCACACTGCTGACCCTCACCCTTGCAATGTTGGCAGCTTTACACCCCATTCAGCCTCCACGCAGACACACAAAGCCAACTCAACAGCCTGCAAGCACACAGGCTGAGCCATCCTCTGAGTCAGTACTACTCAGCAAACAGCAGAAGCCACCAAATGCTGATGCGCGTGTGTCTGGTCCAACTGCAGAAACGCAGATGCAGGAAGCTGAGCTAACTCCTGCTGGCAGTCAGCCCCAGCAGGGAGCAGGTTTGCACAGCACACAGGAACATCAAGCTGCCCCTCTAGTAGTGGCAGATCTAGCTTCACAACAAGACAGCAGCTTCCAAGCCCAGAGTCAGGCTGACGCAGACAATCAGTGGCTGACTCAAGCAGTCAAACAGTTGCTTAATCAACAGGATGCTGAGTCGCCTGAACAGCTGATCAGATTAGCACAGCAGTTTCCTAGGCAGTCGCCCTACAAGGGGTACCGCTGTGACCTGGTGGCTCTACTTGCCAACCTATGTTTCAGACGGTTGGCTGTGCAAAATAAGGTGCAGCAGCTGGGCGGCACGGAGCTGATACTGTCCCAGTGTCAGGTGTGCCCTTGTCACCTTCGCACCTTGCAGTGGATCTATCAGACCAGACTGTGTGTAGTCATGAAGCCTTCTTGTGCCTAAGGTGCTGCATTTGCCCCCATGCCATGCTGAGACAGTATTTATTTGTCAGACTAGACTGCTAACATAGTGGTATGTATTTTGTGTGCCTGAGGTTCTCTGCCTATGCGCCCATGCAAGTCATGCAAAGCAATATCAAGCATTGCAGAGAGAAGACACTTTTCTTTGTTCGTGTCTCAAAGCTAAAATTGACTTTGCATGGTGCAATGCAGTGGGATGATGAGAACCCATTGGTGAGGGAATATGGGCTGTGGGCAGTGCGTAATCTGTGCGAGGGCAATGACGCTATACAGGACTCTATCAGCAGTCTCAGAGCCCACAGTACAGTGGACAGTCCAGAGTTGCAGCAGATAGGCATGAAAATCGAACTTGATGGAAAGACAGGAAAGCCAAAGATGGTGGCACAAGGCGCCTAACTGAGTTGTGATCAAAGACATGGGTTACCACCATACTGCAGTAATTTAAATACATCATTGCAACAACCAAACATATGATTTCTGAATGAACATCACCCTGAAACGCCTGGGGCTCTTTATAACCATGCCAGTTGTGTCTCAGGGTTACATTGGTATGCTATCATTTTAGCCAGATGAAATCATTGCTTTGCTGGAGCTCTCTGCTTTGCAGCGTCTAGGTCACAGACAGTTGCACCAGCAGGCACAAATCTGTTTAACACAGCTCCAAAATGAAATGATCTGTGCCCGACAGGCAAGTGAGGCGAGTAAAACGCTGGCCCTGGTGGCTTGCCAAGCATGGCCTTTGCTCCGAACATTGCACTGCGTGCAGCCTTGCTTTTAAAAGAAGACGAAGGACCTGACTTGGTCTTGACCACCATTGCGGCAAGCTCGTTGCACACTTCTGGGTGATATGTGCCTGGTCCAGGCGCCTCCAGCTCATGACCAATGCTGCATTCAAGGCAGCACGCCTGTGAGCTATGATAGCAGGAGCAGCAGCACTGTTGGCACGCCAAAATTTTGATTTGGTCATGGAGGGCTAACATTCACTTGCTGTACACAAATTGCATAATTCACTAAAGCAGACTACATGATTGCTGCAACTCGATTAGATCTTCACAGAGGAACAGGACATACAGCTGTAGACATAATCACACATTTTCTGAATGCTCTGTGCATCTAGGAGACAAGCCAGTAGCTGTGCTGCAACATACCTGACAACTTTGCCATCTCCAGTGGCTCCAAAGGCAGCCCTTGGCACTTTGATCTGTTCTAATGGGCTGTCCACTTTTTGCAGCTCGTAGGCACCAGGACCTGGTGTGACCTCCAGGGAGCACCAAGCAGGGACTGCAGGCTCTTGCTTTGGAGCGTCACCTGTCAACACAGCAGGCAAAGCGCCATGCTTTCCTAGGTGCCTTGCTTTGCTGTGTCCTGGCTGCAGCTTGAAGTTGCTGTGCTCATCCTCCTCTTGTCCCCACTTCGTTGCCTGAAGTGGACCACACAGAGCTAATTGACATGGCCTAGTTGTTGGTACTGCGACTAATGCTGTGGACCTGCTGCAGGTGAAGCGGCACACGTTATGCTTATCACACAGGGGTCCATATTGCAGAGCCTTTGGAAAGATCTGATACCAGGTGAGATCATGCATTTGCTGCAAGTCTTGTTACCAGGCAAAGACAGGTCAAGAACTTACAGTTTCATAGGCTCCAGGGGGAGGCTGGTCGCCGACAGTCATCAGCGCCGGTCTTGCTGTGGCCTCAAATGCAGACTTATGGCCTGAAGCAGCTTTCCAACCCAGGGACACCCCCTTGGCTGTTCTGCACATCATTTGTGAGTGAAACCTAAGAACGTGTAGAGGCCAGATGACCAAAATGCCATATCACAGTCATCAGACACCTGTACATGTCGCTGTATAAATCTTGAGGCATGTCTTGGTGCACAGGGATGCTGAATGCAGTGTGATTGCTGTTGTTGTTTGCAAGCATGCTGTCTGAACAGGGGTACTCACAGCAATGAAGCAATCCCTGTCATTAGGCATTGGCAAAGGACAGACGCAATTTTGCTGTTCAGAGTAGCCACAAAACAATGCGCAGCACCTGTTAGTTGTGTACAATCCTGGAGGTGGTACGTCAGGAGCATGCAGGCGCTGCAGCACCCTCCTGTTCTGCTTTATACTGGCAATCAGCACCGCCTGAATGCAGAAAATACGCTTTCGAGCAAGATTTCACATTCACACCAGAGGTGACATGTTGGCCTGGAGACGGCTGTCTACAGGCTTGTTACTTTTCAGTCACACTGCCTTATGCAAGTCTGCATGCTATACCTGAGCTGTGGGTGGACCCGAAATGATGCATGCCTTCGATGAGCAGTGAAGCTTGTCGCCCCAGCTTGGAGCACGATATGAGCCTGGAAGCAGCAGTCATGGTTGGTAAACTGAGTGGCACTCAGTGTTGCTGTTGCATACCAGGCAAAGACTGCAGTACCTGGTCCAGGCCCTGTGTACCTGAAGCTTGTGCCTAGTCTGGGCGTTTGAGAGGCAAATCCTGCTGTGTAACCCTTTCTGGAGACAGATTCGTGTTGCCAAACAAAGCTGCCATGCTGACTATGGAATTCTGGACCAGAGCTGGTACGGCTTGCAGGGCTAAGCTCAGTGGTCACTCTTGCTGCCCGGGAAAAAGTGCTGCACTTTGCTTTTCGAGGCTCCTTCTTTGGTGCGGCATGGAAACTCCCACCAACGGGATTCAGCCCTGGCGTACCCTCTGTAGCGGCAGAAGGCTCCATCTAACACCAATGCTGAGCTTGACCTATCCGTGGGCAACGGCTTGCAGCATTCGGGGTGGTTGCTGCGTGTTTTCTTGACAGCAAAACCTTCTGCCTACACGAGTGCAGACTCAGCACTTGCAACGACGCCGTGCAATTCGTCGCACACCTGACGTCGTGCACTGACTGCAAGCTAGTCGAATTCACCTTGAGCAGAGCGCTCAAATTTGACTCATGCACTCTTGAGTTAGCCAGAGAAATTGGAATACAAGAACCTCTCGCCACGGATCGTGTGTAAAGAATTTGTGAAATTGGTCATTCTCATGCTGCAGTGCGAGGTCGTGCAGGCTGTGAAAAGGGTGTGCAGCAGGCATTCTTCTGGTGTTGCACTAGATTGATTGAAGCTGAGATGCAAGCCGCTTCAGGAGCATGCCATATGGTTATTATGAGATTGCACTTCTGCTTTGGAGGTAGCAATGTGGCTGCAAACGTCACTGTAGTTGTGCAAACCGAACGTCACTGTAGTAGTGCAAACCGATAATGATGCCGTTACTGTAAGCTGTCAATTGGCACGGAGTATCTCAGGCTTGCTGTTCTGATTTCTGCATATCACGAATGAAAGTTTTCAACATGTTGCTGGGTTGTGACGCCATGCGGTGACGACTGGGTCATATTGTGCTTCATGTCAGAACAACCGCCAGAGCAGAAGAAGCGCGTCGTGGGCTTTGCTATACTGCCGGACAAGGTAAAGCCTTGATCACATCAAGTAAAATCGACAAACACGTTGTAAGCCAGAGCTCTGCAACAATGCAGGCTCGAAAGCATATCACGGGTGACCTGCTGAAAGCGGCTGCAACAGTAAACATCGAAATTCGTGCAATTGATCCGTCGAAACCAGTGGCAGAGCAGGGCAGCTTTGACTTGATACTGCAAAAGTGCAGAGACGCAGGTGAACGCCATTGCGTTGTTGGTCTCTTCATTTCAGCTGCTTGTAATGCTTGTGCCATTACATTCGGCTTGTGCATAGCCTTGCCCTCTGGTCTTGACCGCCAGTGCTTCGATGCATGCTGAACGCACCTCAAAGCCGGTCTGCCCGGTGTCGTCAAGCAGAAATGTGGCACAAACAACATCTGCTTCATCTTCAGGATGGCGCCAGCGTCTGCTACACTATTTGCAGCACCACCCACGTACAAGGCTGATAGATACCTTTGAAGCTGTGCAGTCTCTCATGGCACGGGACAGCATGCTTCAATCTCTAGCTAACCCTGTCACTCTGCATCCACCTACAAATGACAGGCTGTCTTCAGGAACAGCAGAAAGGGACGTCTTTTCTTGTGCGGCTCCTGTTCAGGCAGCCTTGCAAGAAGGTACATCATTGTCATTCATGCCATGATATTAACATGCATGGTGCTGCATCTGACCCATCAGTTGTGCATGCATCACTTCTATAAAGCATTATGTGCACAAAGTGCTTTTTTGTTGTGGTTCAAGGTACACCACAAACACAGCAGTAAAGCATTTGTGGCATATTATGTCGCCTAAGCAACCATGCTCATGCACAGGTTGTTCAGAAGCAGACATGGTACAAATGCTTGACCATACGCAAATGCGCTTCCCCTTGCTGGCCAAGCCATACTTTACAGATGGACAGCAAGGCTCACATGGATTGGCTCTCATACAGAATCTAGAGGGGCTGAAGAGATTAGTCAAGGGTACAGGGCCACCTGGTGTTGCCCTTCCAGTCATGCT
>JAABUO010004457.1_pt1 | contig 16506 bp, 16 predicted proteins | sample 5559291 | NCBI WGS metagenome assembly JAABUO01 (sample SAMN10711878, study PRJNA513372) | rock metagenome | isolation source: Antarctica rocks | place: Antarctica: Victoria Land, Finger Mt sud
CCCGAGCGGGGCGCGGCCGCGATGCTCAGCCGCAGGTCCCACTCCTTGCGGGGCTCGTCGACGACGTCGAGCTGGTCCAGCCGGCTCTCCACCGCGCGCACCCGGGACGCGGCGTGCGTGGCCGCCTCGAGCCGGGCACCGACGGCCGCGCGGTCGTTGTCGGGCCTCTTGCGCTTGGCCCGCAGCGCGCCGCGCACCGACTGCTCGCGCTGGCGCTGCGCCTGCTGCACCAGCGCGCCGCGCTTGTCCTCGTACGCGTCGTAGCCCTCTCTAGCCTGGCGGCGCGCGACCTCACGCGCTCCGAGGTATGCCTCCCACCCCCCGTCGTACCTCGTCAGCCGGTGGGTGTGCGGGTCGAGCTCGGCGACCGCGGTCACGCTGCGGCTGAGCACCTCCCGGTCGTGGCTGACCAGCACCAGGCCGCCGGACAGGCCGCTGGTCCAGCGCTCGAGCCGGTCGAGGCCGGCGAAGTCCAGGTCGTTGGTCGGCTCGTCCAGCAGCGTCACGTCGAAGCGCGAGAGCAGCAGCGAGGCCAGTGCCGCGCGCGCCGCCTCCCCGCCGGAGAGCCCGGTGACCTCCTGGTCGAGCAGCCGGGGAGCCAGGCCCAGATCGGCGAGCACCTCCTCGCTGCGCGGTTCCAGGTCGGCACCGCCCAGGGCGAGCCACCGCTCGAGGGCAAGGTCGTAGGCGTCGTCCGCGCCCTGGCCGCCGGCCGCGAGCGCCTCGGTCGAGGCATCGAGGTCGGCCGCGGCGGTGGCGACGCCGGTGCGCCGGGCGAGCAGGTGGGCGAGGGTCTCGCCGGTGCGCCGGTCCGGCTCCTGCGGCAGCAGCCCGACGACCGCCGAGCGCGGCGCGAGGTCCACCCTCCCCGCGTCGAGCGGTACGAGACCAGCCAGCGCCCCCAGCAACGTCGACTTGCCGACGCCGTTGGGGCCGGTGACGCCGATGCGCATGCCCGGCGCCACGGTCAGGTCGATGCCCTCGAGCACCGGTCGGGCGCCGCGGGCGACCGTCAGGCCGGCAGCGACCAGGGTGGCGGCCACCCGCGCATCCTGCCCGGCGCCGGGAGCACCGACGACCGGGTCCTGTACTGCCGCAGGTGGGGGACAGGTCCATCGGCCAGACTGCGGGGGTGCCGGAGCCGGATGCCCCCGCGGTGCGGGTGCGCGACCTCGTCCTGGAGCGTGGCACCGGCACCGCGCGCGTCCGGGTCACCGACGGGGTCGACCTCGAGCTGGCCCGCGGCGAGGTGCTCGGCCTGCTCGGGCCCAACGGCGCAGGCAAGACCACCCTGGTGCGCCAGGTCATGGGTGTGGTACGTCCCGACGCGGGCCGCGTCGAGCTGCTCGGGCGGCTGGCAACCGGTGACAGCGCCCTCGCGGGCCGGCTGGTCGCGTACCTCCCGCAGTCGGAGCGCAGCCTCGACGAGGCACCGGTCGCGCTCGCGGTGGAGATGACCGCCCGGCTGCGGGGCCTCGGCCGGGCGGCGGCGCGGTCGGCCCGCGACGCGGTGCTGCACGAGCTCGACCTCGGTGGCCTGGCCGGCCGGCCGCTCGGGCGTCTCTCCGGCGGGCAGCGCCGCCTCGCCGACGTCGCCTCCGTGCTGGTCGGTGAGCGCCCGGTCCTGGTGCTGGACGAGCCGACCACCGGGCTGGACCCGCAGGCCAGGCGCGCGGTCTGGCGCGCGATCGAGCGCCGCCGCGCCCAGGCCGCGACGAGCGTGCTGCTGGTCACCCACAACGTGCTCGAGGCGGAGACGGTCCTGGACCGGGTCGCGGTGCTCGACCGTGGCCGGGTGATCGCCTGTGACACCCCCGGTCGGCTCAAGGCCTCGGTCGACGACGGCCTGCGCCTGGAGCTGGTGTGGCGCGCCGAGGCGCCGCGCGCCCTGCCTGTCGTGGCGGCACTCGAGCCGGCTGCCGTGATCGCCGGGCGCCGCTGGTCGGTGCGCCTGCCGGCCGCGGAGGCCCGCGCGCTGCTCGGGGAGCTCACCGCCGGTCCGGCGCTCGCCGCGCTCGACGACTTCACCCTGGCCACGCCGTCGCTCGAGGACGTCTACCTGGCCCTCGGTGGCCGGGCCGACGACCTGGAGCGGGCATGACCGCGGTGCTGCCCATGGCGGTCAGCGCTCAGCGGGCCGTGCCGGGCCGGTTGCCGGAGCGCGCCGGCTGGGGCGCCGCGCTCCTCGCCGTCTTCGCTCTCGAGGCGTCGCGGGCGCGTGTCGCCCGCGTCCCGCTGCTCTTCGTCGCCGCCTTCCAGAGCATCGGGATCATGGTGCTGCTGCGCGGGGTGGTGGCCCGTCGCGGCGGTGACCTGACCAGCGCGTCCGTCGTCGCCGGCGCCACGGTCCTGGTCGCCGCCTTCGTCGCCCTCAACCTGATGGCGCAGCGGATCGCGGCGTTGCGCGCCAACGGCGGCCTCGAGCGGTACGCCGCTCTCGGCACGCCACCCTCCGCGGTGGTCCTCGGCACCGCGGCCGCCTTCGCCGGCTTCACCGTGCCCGGCGCGGTCGTCACCGCCGCCGGTGGTGCGGGGCTCTACGGCCTGCCCTTCGGCCGCCTCTGGGTGCTCGTCGTCGTGCTCCCCCTCGCCGCCGCGGCGCTCGCGGGGGTGGGGGCGCTGATCGGAACGCTGGCGCCGAAGCCCGAGCTGGCCACCGTGCTGGGCCAGCTCGGCATGAGCGCGGTCATCTTCATCGACATCGTGCCGCGCGGCCGGCTGCCGGGCCTGGTGCAGGCGGTGCGGGCGGCGGTGCCCAGCTCGTACGCCGCCGACGCGCTGGGGGAGACCTTCCGGGCGCATGTGCGGTGGGCCTCGGTGGTCGCGGACCTGGGGGTCTGCCTCGCGGTCGCCGTGGCCGCGCTCGTGCTCGCCGGCGTCGCGTTGCGCCGTGCCGCCAGGCTGCCGTCGTGACGCGCGACCGGCTCCTGCGCGAGATGCGCGTGGCGCTGCTCGTCGGGTTGCCCGTCGTGCTGCTCGGGCCGCCGGCGGGGCTGCTGTGGGCGGCGCTGCGGCCCTCCTTCGACGGCGCCCAGGCGCTGCTCGAGGAGTCGCGGCTGGAGGTGCAGCTCACCAGCGACCTGCGGTACCTCCTCGTCGTCGCGGTCGCCGGGCTGCTCGCCGGGGTGTTGACCTGGGTGGCCACCCGGCGCAACGGCCTGGGCGCCATCACCGGCCTCGTCCTCGGTGGGGTGGCGGCCGCGCTGGTGGCCCGCAGCGTCGGGGTGCACGCGGCGCACCCGGCCGCGCTGCCCGCCCTGCTGGAGCGGCAGTTCGACGCGCGCGGGCTGCAGCCCTTCAGCTCGCTGAGCGGGTACGACCGCGCGATGTTCCTCGCCGACCTGCGCTTCGAGCTGCGGGCCACCTCGATGGTGCTGGTCCTCCCTGCGGTTGCCGTCGGCACCTTCGCGCTGCTGACGTGGCGCCGACCGCGGTTGGTGCTCGAGCCGGCCTCGCCCCCCCGTACCTGGGCGGTCGCCGGGACGGACGGGCAGCCGGTGCTGCTCGATGCCGCCGGCCGGCCGGTGCCCTGGGTCAGTTGGGAGACCAGGGCACCCGGGTGAGCTCCGTGGCCGGGGCCGTCGGCAGCGCGGTGATCAGCGCGCGCTCGCGGGCCAGCAGGGAGCGCTCGGAGGCGAGCCGGCTGACGACCGACGGCGCGGCGAGCAGCGCCTGCTTGTCGGCCAGGTCCGCCACCACGGCCGCCGCGACGAGGTAGCTGAGGACGCCGGGGTCGGTGGGCAGCTGAGGCACCTCGAGCTCGTTGCCGCGCGCCGTCGCGAGCGCCGCGAGGTAGCCCCGGAAGCCGGTGGCGACGCGCTCGGCCAGCGCGCCGACCTCGGGTTCGCTCGCCCCCGCCTCCTCGGGCAACCAGGTGACCTCCGCCTGCAGGTAGGGGTGGCTGCTGTCGTCGAGGCGCCCGAGGGTGAAGCGCGGGCCACCGGTCGTGACCAGGTGGAAGCGGCCGTCATCCTGCTCTTCGACCCTGCGCAGCTGGGCGGCACACCCCACCGCGTGCAGGGCGGTGATGCCGTCGGCGCCGACCTCCCGCCCCTGCCGGATGGCGACGACGCCGAAGGTGCGCTGCTCCTCAGGCCGGGCCAGCAGGTCCTGCACGAGCCGGCGGTAGCGCGGCTCGAAGACGTTGAGCGGCAGCAGCAGCCCCGGGTAGAGCACCGACCCCAGCGGGAAGAGCGGGATCACCTCGCTCTCGGCCATGACCGGGAGCGTACGGAGACCCACCCCGCTCCTGCCCGCCGCCGTCCGGCCGGCCGGGCGGGGTGCTCGCTCTAATCTGACCGGGTGCTGCGACGCGTCGACCTGCGGGGCGGCCTGCCCGCCGACCTCGGCCCGGTGCTGCCCCGTGCCGCGCTCGACGTCGAGGCGGCCACCGCCGTCGTCCGGCCGGTCGTCGAGGCGGTGCGCGACCGGGGCGACGAGGCCGTGCTCGAGGCGACCGAGCGCTTCGACGGGGTGCGGCCCGCCGCCCTCCGCGTGCCCGCCGTCGTGCTCGCCGCCGCACTGGCGGCGCTGGACCCTGCGGTGCGGGAGGCGCTCGAGGAGTCCGCCCGGCGGGTCAGGATGGTCTGCACCGCAGCGCGTCCCCCCGACGTCACCGTGCAGGTGGTGCCGGGCGGTGAGGTGACCGAGCGGTGGACACCGGTGCGCAGGGTCGGTCTCTACGTCCCCGGCGGACGCGTGCCGCTCCCCTCGTCGGTGGTCATGAACGTCGTCCCGGCGCAGGTGGCCGGCGTCGGCTCGCTGGCGGTCTGCTCGCCGCCGCAGCGGGCGACCGGGTTGCCGCACCCGGTGGTGCTCGCCGCCTGCGCGCTGCTGGGCGTCGAGGAGGTGTACGCCGTGGGTGGCGCGCAGGCGGTCGCGATGCTCGCCCACGGCACGCAGACCTGCGCCCGGGTCGATCTCGTCACCGGCCCCGGCAACGTCTACGTCGCCGCGGCGAAGCGGTTGGTGCGCAGCGTGTGTGGCATCGACAGCGAGGCCGGTCCCACCGAGATCGCGGTGCTCGCCGACGACACGGCTGTGCCGGCGCACGTGGCTGCCGACCTGGTCAGCCAGGCCGAGCACGACACGCTCGCCGCGTGCCTGCTCGTCACCCCGTCGCTCGCGCTTGCCGACGCCGTGCAGGTCGAGCTGGACAAGCGCGTCCCGGCCGCCCCCAACCGAGCAACGATCGAGGTGGCGCTCGCCGAGCAGAGCGCCGTGGTGCTCGTCGCGGGCCTCGACGACGGCGTGACGGTGGTCGATGCCTGGGCGGCCGAGCACCTCGAGGTCGTCACCACCGACGCCGCGGCCGTCGCCGCCCGTGTGCGCAACGCCGGCGCGATCTTCATCGGGCCGTGGTCGCCGGTCTCGCTCGGCGACTACCTCGCCGGCTCCAACCACGTCCTGCCCACCGGTGGGACCGCTTCCCACGCAGCCGGTCTCGGGGTGGCGACCTTCCTGCGTCAGCAACACCTGGTCACCTACTCGCGCGCCGCGCTGGCTGGCAGCGCGCGGCTGATCGGCGCGCTGGCCGACGCGGAGCTGCTCCCCGCCCACCGGGAGGCCGTCGACACCCGGTTGGAGGACCCGGCGTGACCGTCGTTGCGTCGCTGGCGCTCCCCCTGCGGGAGGACCTGAGGGGGAGGGTGCCCTACGGCGCCCCGCAGCTGGCGCAGGCGATCCAGCTGAACGTCAACGAGAACCCGCACCCGCCGCCGCCGGAGCTCGTCGCCGCGCTCGCCGGGGCCTGCGCGGAGGCCGCCGCGGTGCTGCACCGGTACCCCGACCGCGAGGCGCTCGCCCTGCGGACCGATCTCGCGACCTACCTGCACCGCGCCACCGGCGTCGCGCTCGGCGCCGACCGCGTGTGGGCGGCGAACGGGTCGAACGAGGTCCTGCAGCAGCTGCTGCTCGCCTTCGGTGGCCCAGGCCGCACCGCGCTCGGTTTCACCCCGTCCTACTCCATGCACCCCGAGATCGCCGGCACGACGTCGACGGGCTGGGTCGGCGTGCCGCGTGGGCCCGGTTTCGCCGTCGACACCGCCCTCGCGGTCGCGGCCGTCCGCGCGCACCGACCCGACGTCGTCTTCCTCACCAGCCCCAACAACCCGACGGGTACGCCGACCCGGCTCGACGTGGTCGACGCGCTCGCGGCCGAGGTGCGGGGGGTGCTCGTCGTCGACGAGGCCTACGCGGAGTTCACCGACGCGCCGAGCGCGGTCACGCTGCTCGCGCGCCACCCGCACCTCGTGGTGAGCCGCACGATGAGCAAGGCCTTCGCGTTGGCCGGGGCCCGCGTCGGTTACCTCGCCGCGGCACCGGAGGTGGTCGACGCGCTGCGCCTGGTGCGGCTGCCCTACCACCTGTCCGCGCTGACGCAGACCGCCGCCCGCACCGCACTCGCGCACGTCGACGCGCTCCTGGCGACGGTGGCCGACATCTGCACGCAGCGCGACCGGCTGGTGCGGGAGATCACCGCTCTCGGGTTGCAGGTCGTACCGACCGCTGCCAACTTCCTGCTCTTCGGCCCGTTCGCCGACCCGCCCGCCGCGTGGCAGGCGCTGCTCGACCGCGGGGTGCTCGTCCGCGACGTCAGCGACGGGCCACAGCTGGCGGGGTGGCTCCGGGTGTGCGCGGGCACCGAGGCCGAGTGCACCGCCTTCCTGAGCGCGCTCGCCGATGTCCTGACGGAGGACCGATGAGCCGTACCGCCACCGTCGACCGGGTGACCAAGGAGTCGAGCGTGCACGTCGCGCTGGACCTCGACGGCACGGGCACGGTCGCGGTCGACACGGGCGTCCCCTTCTACGACCACATGGTCAGCCAGCTCGGCAAGCACGGCGGCCTCGACCTCGCCGTCACGACCCGCGGTGACCTCGAGGTCGACAGCCACCACACCGTCGAGGACACATCGCTCGCCCTCGGCCAGGCGCTGCGCGAGGCGCTGGGTGACAAGAGCGGGGTGCGCCGGTACGGCGACGCTACGGTGCCGCTCGACGAGGCGCTCGTGCAGGCCGTCGTCGACCTCTCCGGCCGGCCCTACCTCGTGCACGAGGAGCCGGCGATGGTCGAGCTGATCGGGTCTTACGACACGACCATGACCAAGCACATCTGGGAGAGCCTCGTCGCCGAGGCGCGGATCACGTTGCACGTCAGGGTGATCAGCGGCCGCATCGCGCACCACATCGTCGAGGCGCAGTTCAAGGCGGTGGCCCGCGCGCTCCGTGACGCGGTGGCGCTGGACCCCCGGTCGGCCGGCATCCCGAGCACCAAGGGCGTGCTGTGACCGCACGCGTCGTGGTGCTCGACTACGGCTCCGGCAACCTGCGCTCCGCGCAGCGGGCGCTCGAGCGGGTCGGGGCCGAGGTCGAGGTGACGGCTGACCGGGACGCGGCGCTGGGCTGCGACGGGCTGGTGGTCCCCGGTGTGGGGGCCTTCGCGGCGTGCATGGAGGGGCTCGACGCGATCGGCGCCCGCGAGGTCATCGAGGCCCGCGAGCAGGAGCAGCGCCCCGTGCTCGGCATCTGCGTCGGCATGCAGGTGCTCTTCGACCGCGGCGTCGAGCACGGCCTGAGCACCGCCGGCACCGGCACGCTGCCGGGCGTTGTCGCCGGCCTCGACGCGGACGTGCTGCCGCACATGGGCTGGAACACCGTCACGGCGCACCCCGGCTCCGTGCTGCTGGACGGCGTGGGCGCCGACGAGCGCTTCTACTTCGTGCACTCCTACGCCGCCCCTGCCGAGGTGGCGGGCGCGGTGGTGAGCACGGCCACGCACGGTCGGAGCACCTTCGCCGCGGTCGTGGAGCGCGGTGAGCTGCGGGCGACGCAGTTCCACCCGGAGAAGAGCGGTGACGCCGGCGCCGGGCTGCTCGAGCGCTGGCTGAGCACGCTGTGACCCGCTTCGACCTCCTCCCCGCCGTGGATGTCGCTGCGGGGCAGGCGGTCCGCCTCGTCCAAGGACAGGCGGGCTCCGCGACGGAGTACGGCGACCCGCTGGCCGCGGCGCTCGCGTGGCAGGAGGGCGGCGCACGCTGGGTGCACCTGGTCGACCTCGACGCCGCCTTCGGCCGGGGCAGCAACCGCGAGCAGCTCGCCGAGGTGGTGGGGACGCTCGACGTCGCGGTCGAGCTCTCGGGGGGCATCCGCGACGACGCCTCGCTCGAGGCCGCGCTGGCGACCGGCTGCGCGCGGGTCAACCTCGGCACCGCCGCGCTGGAGTCACCGGACTGGGTGCGCCGCGCGGTCGCCGAGCACGGTGAGCGCATCGCGGTCGGGCTCGACGTCCGCGGCACGACGCTCACCGCGCGCGGCTGGACGCAGGAGGGCGGCGACCTGTGGGAGGTGCTCGCGCGCCTCGACGCCGACGGCTGCGCGCGGTACGTGGTCACCGACGTCCGTCGCGACGGGACGCTCACCGGCCCCAACGTCGCTCTGCTGCAGGAGGTCTGCGCCCGCACCGACCGCCCGGTCGTGGCGAGCGGCGGCGTCAGCTCGCTCGACGACCTCCGCGCGCTCGCCGCCCTCCGGCCGCTGGGCGTGGAGGGCGTCATCGTCGGCAAGGCGCTCTACGCCGGCGCCTTCACGCTGCCCGAGGCGCTCGCCGCGGTCGGGGGCTGAGACCGTCGTGGGCGTCGCCGTACGCGTGATCCCCTGCCTCGACGTCGACGCCGGGCGGGTGGTCAAGGGCGTGCACTTCGCACACCTGCGCGACGCCGGCGACCCGGTCGAGCTGGCGGCCGCCTACGACGCCCAGGGCGCCGACGAGCTGGTCTTCCTCGACGTGACGGCGAGCAGCAGTGGCCGTGAGACGACCTACGACGTGGTGCGCCGCACCGCCGACCAGGTCTTCATCCCGCTGACCGTCGGGGGAGGGGTGCGCGCTCCGTCCGACGTCGACGCGCTGCTGCGCGCGGGCGCCGACAAGGTCAGCCTCAACACCGCCGCGCTGGAGCGGCCGGCGCTGCTGCGGGAGTGCGCCGACCGCTTCGGCTCTCAGTGCATCGTGCTCTCGGTCGACGCGCGGCGCGCTCAGGGCACCCCGAGCGGCTTCGAGGTGACGACCCACGGTGGCCGGCGCGGCACCGGCACGGACGCCGTGGTCTGGGCGGAGCGCGGCGCCGAGCTCGGTGTCGGCGAGGTGCTGCTCAACAGCATGGACGCCGACGGCACCACCGACGGCTTCGACCTCGAGCTGCTGCGGGCGGTGCGGGCGGTGGTCGGCGTACCCGTCATCGTGAGCGGCGGGGCCGGCCGGGCCGCCGACTTCGCGCCGGCCGTCGACGCGGGGGCCGACGCGGTACTGGCAGCCAGCGTCTTCCACTTCGGCGCGCTCACCGTCGGCGACGTCAAGGCCGCGCTGCGCGCGGCGGGGCACCCCGTACGCGAGGTCGCGCCTACGCGCTGAGCGCAACGCGCGGGTATCCGGTGGCTTGCGCCGCCGACGCAGGGCATGGTGGCAGCGTGCCCACCCCGCTGTCATCGTCGACGGCGGAGCTCGTCGAGGAGAGCACCGCCGTCCGGCAGCAACAGCCGGGTGCCGGTGACGTCACCGAGAGCCGAGCCCCCCTCGACGACGCCCTCGACGATGGCGCGACCGGCGACCAGGCGCAGCGCTTCTCCGCCACGGTGCTGCGCGAAGGGCTCCGCCTCCTGATCGACGCGGCCAAGGAGGAGCGCCGGGTCTTCGCGGTCGCGGTGGCGGGCAGCGCGGTCTACGCGCTCATGACGGTGCTGGCCGCCAGCGTCCTGGGCCACGTCACCGACCACACGATCCTGCCGGCCTTCCGCGACGGCCGGACCAGCGCGGGAAGGCTGGGCGGCGCCGTGCTCGCCATCGGGCTGGTGGCCGTCGTCAAGTCCCTCGGCATCATCGCCCGCCGGGTCGGGGCCGGCACGATGCAGTACCGCCTGCAGGCGACCTACCGCCGCCGGGTGTCGCGGCGCTTCCTCTCGCTGCCCGTGCGCTGGCACGCGGCCCGGCCGACCGGGCAGCTGCTCAGCAACGCCAACAGCGACGTCGAGGCGATGTTCTGGCCGATCTCGCCCTTCCCCTTCGCCTGCGGGGTGCTGGTCATGCTCGCAGCGGCTCTCGTCCAGATGCTGCTCGTCGACTGGCGTCTCGCGCTGGTCGGCGTGCTCGTCTTCCCTTGCGTCGCAGCGCTGAACTACGCCTACAACCGCGTGCAGGCACCGACCGCAGCGCAGGCGCAGGAGCTGCGGGCTGCGGTCGCCTCGGTCGCACACGAGTCCTTCGACGGCGCGCTGGTGGTCAAGACGCTCGGCCGCGAGGACGAGGAGGAGGCCCGCTTCAGGGTGCGCACCGAGGCGCTGCGCGACGTCAACACCCGGCTCGGTCGGGTGCGCGGCATCTTCGACCCGCTGATGGAGGCGCTCCCCACGCTGGGCGTCCTCGCCGTGCTGGTCATCGGCTCCTACCGCGTCGAGGCGCACGCCCTCACCGCGGGCTCGCTGGTCACCGTGGCCTACCTCTTCGTGCAGCTCTCCCAGCCGATCCGCGCCATCGGCTGGGTGCTGTACGACATGCCACGCGCGGTCGTCGGACGCGCCCGGGTGCACGCCGTCCTCGCGCAGACCGACGCCCTGCCCAGCGGTGCGCTCGCCCTGCCCCGCGGCGACACACCGCTGTCGCTGGGGCTGCACGACGTCGACTTCTCCTACGTCGCCGGTGTGCCGGTGCTGCGCGACGTGCAGGTCGACCTGACCGCGGGGAGCACGGTGGCGCTGGTCGGGGCGACCGGCGCCGGCAAGAGCACGCTCGCGGCCCTCGTGGTGCGCCTCGCCGATCCCGACTCCGGTGCGGTGACCTTCGACGGCGTCGACCTCGTCGAGCTGCTGCCGGGCGAGGTCAGCCGGGCCGCCGCGTACGTGGCGCAGACGACCTTCGTCTTCGACGACGACGTGCGCGGCAACGTGACGCTCGGCCTCGACGTCGACGACGCGCAGGTGTGGGCCGCGCTGCGGCTGGCACAGGCCGACGGCTTCGTCGCCGCGCTCCCACAGGGGCTGTCGACGCTCGTCGGCGAGCGCGGCACGTCGCTGTCGGGCGGCCAGCGCCAGCGGCTGGCGCTCGCCCGCGCGCTGGTCCGCAAGCCGCGGCTGCTCGTGCTGGACGACGCCACGAGCAGCGTGGACCCGCAGGTCGAGGCGGCGATCCTCGGCGGTCTGCGCGACGCCGGCCTGTCCGGCGAGCTCCGCAGCACGGTGCTCGTCGTCGCCTACCGCAGGGCGACGATCGCGCTCGCCGACGAGGTGCTGTGGCTCGCGGACGGCACCGTGCTGGCCCGCGGCCCGCACCGCGACCTGCTCGGACGCGTCCCTGGTTACCGCGACCTGGTCACGGCTTACGACGGCGGCGCGCCGTGAGCGCCACCGGTGCGGTGGCCGAGGAGATCGCCACCGACCGGCATGCGCCGGCCACCGCCTGGCGCACTCTGGTGCGCGGGCTGCAGCTCGCGCCCGAGCTCCGGGTGGGCCTCGCCGGCACGCTCGCCCTGGCGGTGGTCGCCACGGCCGGCCGGGTCGTCGTACCCGTCGTCGTGCAGCAGACCATCGACAAGGGGCTGTCGGGCGCGCACGGCCCCGACACGGCCTACGTCCGGCACGCGGTGCTGCTCGCGCTCGTCGCGGTCGTCATCACCGCCGGGGCGGCCTGCCTGATGAACCGGCGGCTCTACCGGGTCAGTGAGGCCTCGCTGTCGACGCTGCGGGTGCGGGCCTTCCGCCACGTGCACGACCTGTCGCTGCTCCACCAGCAGAGCGAGCGCCGTGGCTCGCTGGTCAGCCGGGTCACCGGCGACGTCGACGAGGTCAGCCAGTTCCTGCAGTACGGCGGCATCTTCGTCATCACCTCGATCGGCCAGATCCTGCTCGCGACCGTGCTGATGCTCGTCTACAGCCCGCTCCTCACGCTGCTCGTCTACGCGATCTTCATCCCGTTCCTCTTCGCGCTGAGAGCATTCCAGACCCGGCTCGACCGGCTCTACATGGTGGTCCGAGAGCGGATCGGCGACATGCTCACCGCGATCAGCGAGTCCATCGTCGGAGTGGCCACCATCAAGTCCTACGGCGTCGAAGCGCGGACGCAGGAGCGGATCGACCGCACCGTCGAGGCGACACGCACCACGGCGACCGACGCTCAGAAGACCGCGGCGGTGAGCTACAGCCTCGGTGAGGTCGCGGCCGCCGCGGCGCTGGCGCTGGTCGTCTCCGTCGGCGTGCTGCGCGGCGTCGGCGGCCACCTGACGAGCGGGGAGCTGGTCGCCTTCCTCTTCCTCGTGAGCCTGTTCACCAGCCCGGTGCAGGTGCTGACCGAGGTGCTCAACGAGGCGCAGACGGCGATCGCCGGGTGGCGCCGGGTGATCGGGGTGCTCGACACCCCGACCGACGTCGCCGACCCGGGCGCGAGCGGCCTGGAGCTGCCCCGTGGCCCCGTCGAGGTCCGCTTCGACCACGTCGACTACACCTACCCGACCGGCGGGCGGGTGCTCCACGACGTCAACCTCACGCTCGCGCCGCGCAGCCGGGTCGCCATCGTCGGGGAGACCGGATCGGGCAAGACGACCTTCGCCAAGCTGCTCACCCGGCTGATGGACCCGGAGCGGGGCCACGTGCTGCTCTCCGGCGTGCCGCTGGAGCAGGTGCGCTTCGCCACGCTGCGCGAGCGCGTGGTGATGGTGCCCCAGGACGGCTTCCTCTTCGACGCGACGGTGGCCGACAACGTGCGTCGGGGGAGCCGGGGGCTCACCGACGAGCAGGTGCGCCAGGCCTTCGTGGACCTCCGGCTCGGGGACTGGCTCGACGCGCTGCCTCAGGGCGTCGCGACACGGGTCGGGGAGCGCGGTGAGTCGCTGTCGGTGGGGGAGCGCCAGCTCGTCGCGGTCGCCCGCGCCTTCGTCGCCGACCCCGACCTGCTGGTCCTCGACGAGGCCACCAGCGCGGTGGACCCGGCCACCGAGGTGCGGCTCACCGCGGCGCTCGACCGGCTCACGGCTGGTCGTACGACGGTCACCATCGCGCACCGGTTGTCCACCGCGGAGGCCGCCGACGAGGTGCTGGTGGTCGACCGCGGTCGGGTTGTGCAACGCGGCTCGCACGCGGAGCTGGTGCACGCCGACGGCCCGTACGCCGCGCTGCACGCCAGCTGGGCCGCGCAGCGCAGCACCCCGGCAACCGCCCAGTAGGGCGTGTCTCCCAGCCGCCGCGATCCACCGCGCCTGGCGCTCGATCACCAGCAGCTGCTCCAGCCCGGCGTCCCAGCGCTGCTCGTCGGCCAGCCGCGCGCCGGACGAGGGGGTGCTGTGCCACCTCGACGGACTCGCTCACGTGTTCGAGGCTAGCCCTGGCGCGCAGTCGCCACGTGGCTGGATGCGACTGCGCTGCAGTCGTATCACGCACCATCACCGCCAATGCGCGCCACCGACGCCACCTGCCCATCGTGGCGCGGGTGAGCGGGTGTCTCCGCTACAGGACGCGCGGCTGACGCCGTTGCGACACCGGTCCGCCCCCGCTCCTGCCTGCGCCGCAGCCCCGGGCCGCGCACCCCGTCGACGCGGACCGGCTGTGGACGGCCGTTCGACGTCGGCGCGCTCCCGGGCGACGCTGCGGCCATGGTCAGCCCCGCCGCCGACGACCCCACCGCCAGCCGGTCCAGCCGCCGGACGGCCACACGCACGGCCCGAGGCAGCGGGCGACGCGTGCCACCGACCCGCGTCGCAGCGGCCGTCCTGGTCCTCCTCGCGGCTGGCTCGCTCCTGCTGCTCGGGGCCGAGGGCTTCCTTGTCGCCGGCCCGAGCGGGGACCCCGGCCGCCAGCTGTGGCTGCCCACGGCGTTGTGCGTCGCCGCCGCGTACGTCGGGCTGCTCGGTCTCGGCGTGCTCGTCGGGAGTCGCGCCGCGGTGGTCGCGACCAGCGTCGTCTTCGCCGTACCCGCCGTGATCGCGGTGCGGTGGGGCCCGCGGTGGTGGGAGCCCGTGTCGCCTGCCCTCGCGGTGGAGGTGCTCCTGTGGTGGCCCGCGTCCCCGGTGCGGCGCCGGACCCGCCGGCTGGACCTCTGACGCGCGAGAGAGGATGGGCGCATGCCGCTCGACCCTGACATCGCCGCGCGACTCAAGCGCGACGCCGCCGGCCTGGTGCCCGCGGTGGCGCAGCAGCACGACACCGGCGAGGTCCTCATGGTGGGCTGGATGGACGACGAAGCGCTGCACCGCACCCTGACCACCGGGCGGGCGACCTACTGGAGCCGGAGCCGCCAGGCGCACTGGGTCAAGGGCGACACCTCCGGCCACCAGCAGTGGGTGCGCTCGGTCGCGCTCGACTGCGACGGCGACACCCTGCTCGTGCGCGTCGACCAGGTCGGCGCCGCCTGCCACACCGGCGACCGCACCTGCTTCGACGCCGATGTCCTCATCGCCGTGCCGGGGCCTCCCCAGTCGGCGGAGGCCACCCGGTGAACCTGCTCAAGCGGCCCGACGCCGACGACGTCCCCTTCGACCCCAACGCCGAGCCCGACCCCGGCGACCGACCGCGGCTGCCGTTGATCGTGCTGCTGCCGCTGGTCGGTGTCTTCGTCGCTGGCGGCCTGATCGCCGTCCTCGGGGCCGCTGGCCGTACGCAGGACCAGGCGCCGTCAGGGTTGCCGTACCTCCTCGTCGGGCTGGCCCTGCTGGTCGCGGCGACCGGCTGCGTGCGCGGCGGCGCGCGGCCGCGTACCACGCTGATCGTGCTGGTGACGCTCACCGCGGTGGCGGGCAGCTTCGTCTCGAGCATCGCCGTCGGCTGGCGGTTGCTGGGGCTGCTGGGCGCGGCGGCGGTCGTCGCGCTGCTCGTCTACCCGCCGGCGGCGCGTCGCTTCTTCGGCTCCGGCGGGCAACCGCCGGACCCGCTCCCGCCCGCCGCGCCGTGAGCGGCCCGGTCGACCTGCCCGACCAGGCGGAGCACGCGCAGCTGGCCGGCCAGCACGCCGTGGTGCCCGTCACCCGCCGCCTGCTCGCCGACGGTGAGACGCCGGTCGGCGTCTACCGCAAGCTCGCCGGCGGCCCTGGCACCTTCCTGCTCGAGTCGGCCGAGCACGGCCGCAGCTGGTCAAGGTGGAGCTTCGTCGGGGTGCGCAGCCGGGCGGTGCTCACCGCGCGTGCCAGCACCGTCAGCTGGGCCGGGCCGCCGCCGCCGGGCGCGCCGTCGACCGGCGCACCGGTCGACGTGCTCGGCGCGACCTGGCGGGCGCTGCGCGGGCCCCGGCTCCCGGGGCTGCCACCGCTCACCGGTGGGCTCGTCGGCTACCTCGGGTACGACGTCGTACGCCACCTCGAGCGACTGCCCGAGGCGGCCGCGGACGAGCTCGACGTGCCCGACCTGGCGATGCTCGTCGTCGGCGACCTCGCGGTGCTCGACCACCACGACGGGTCCGTCCTGCTGGTGGCCAACACCTTCCCGGCGGAGCACGCCGACGCCGGCGCCGCCTGGGCCGACGGCGTGGCGCGGCTGGACGCCATGACGGCGGCGCTCGCGCAGCCCGCGCCGGCCACGGTGAGCGTGCTCGGTGAGGTGGCCGAGGTGGGCTTCCCCTCGCGCACGCCGCGCGCGTCCTACCTCGCCTCGGTCGAGGCGGCGCTGGAGGAGGTGCGGGCCGGCGAGGTCTTCCAGGTGCAGGTCGGCCAGCGCTTCAGCCGCCGGACCACCGCCGACGCCCTCGACGTCTACCGGGTGCTGCGCGCCAGCAACCCCTCGCCGTACATGTACCTCCTGCGCCTGGCCGCCCCCGAGGGGCGCTCACTGGACCTCGTGGGGTCGAGCCCGGAGGCGATCGTCACGGTGACCGGCGGCAGGGCGCGTCTGCACCCGATCGCCGGCACCCGCCCGCGGGCCGCAGGGCCGGTCGAGGACGCCGCGCTGGCGGAGGAGCTGATGGGTGACCCCAAGGAGCGGGCCGAGCACGTGATGCTCGTCGACCTGGCGCGCAACGACCTCGGGCGGGTCGCCACCCCAGGCTCGGTGCAGGTGCTCGAGCTCGCCGCGGTCGAGCGCTACTCCCACGTCATGCACATCGTCTCCACGGTCGAGTGCGACGTCGCCGAGGGCCGTGACGCGCTCGACGTGCTGCTGGCGAGCTTCCCCGCTGGCACGGTCAGCGGCGCGCCGAAGGTCAGGGCGATGGAGGTCATCGAGGCGCTCGAGCCGGTCCGACGCGGGGTGTACGGCGGCGCCGTCGGCTACCTCGACGCCGCGGGTGATCTCGACATGGCGCTGGCGATCCGGACGGCGGTCATGGTCGATGGCGTCGCGCACGTGCAGGCGAGCGCGGGCATCGTCGCGGACAGCCGGCCGGAGGTGGAGGAGGCGGAGACCCGGCACAAGGCGGCCGCGGTCATGCGCGCCGTCGCGGTCGCGGAGACGCTGACGCCGGTGCGCGGGTGAGCCGGGAGCGGGGTGTCGCGCTCGGGGTGGGCGTGCTGGGCGCCGCGCTGCTGCTCGGCGCCGAGGGGCG
>JAABUO010004458.1_pt1 | contig 16502 bp, 13 predicted proteins | sample 5559291 | NCBI WGS metagenome assembly JAABUO01 (sample SAMN10711878, study PRJNA513372) | rock metagenome | isolation source: Antarctica rocks | place: Antarctica: Victoria Land, Finger Mt sud
GGATCATCGCGGTCGGGTTGACCTTGTTCTGATTTTTGTACTTGGGCGCGGAGCCATGCGTGGCCTCAAACAAGGCCATGTCTACGCCGATGTTCGCGCCGGGAGCGACGCCGAGGCCGCCGACAAGCCCGGCGCAGAGGTCGGAGAGAATATCGCCGTAGAGGTTCTCCATGACCAGAACGTCGTAGTTCTCAGGCTTCTGAACAAGCTGCATGCACATCGCGTCCACCAGCCACTCGTCGTACTCCACTTGGCCTGCGTATTCTTTGGCGACTTCGCGGGCGATCTCGTAAAACAGCCCATCGGTGTACTTCATGATGTTCGCTTTGGCAACGGCAGTCACTTTTTTGCGCCCATTCTCGACGGCGTAATCAAACGCAGCTTTGACAATCTGGCGTGAGCCGGTGCGCGAGATCGGCTTAATCGAGATGGCCGAGTCTTGCCGGATCTTACCATTCGCCATGCCGATAATCTGCCCGGCTTCGGCACTGTCCACCGGGTACTCGACGCCTGCATAGAGGTCCTCGGTGTTTTCGCGGACAATCACCAAGTCCACATCAGAATAGCGGGAGCGGACGCCGACATACGATTTGCAGGGCCGAATGCACGCATACAAATCCAGCTCTTTGCGGAGCGCGACATTGACCGAGCGAAAGCCCGTGCCGATAGGCGTTGTAATCGGGCCTTTGAGCGCGACTTTGTTTTTGCGGATGGACGCCAGGACATTATCCGGCAGCGGCGTTCCCGCCGTCTCCATAATGTCCACGCCCGCCTCGACCACGTCCCATTCAAACGCCACGCCGGTGCCTTCGAGAACCCGCCGGGTCGCTTCCACAAGCTCCGGCCCGGTGCCGTCGCCGCGAATAAGTGTCACTTGATACGCCAAATTATGCCTCCAGGAAAGGAAATGATTGCGCTTAGTATAAGCGTTCCGGCGGGGGTTTGTCAAGCAAAAAGCCGCCTGCTCCAAATGGAGATAGGCGGCTATGTGTTTCACTCAAATTACAATCTATTAGCCCATTCAAGTCTTTGATGAAGCAGATGTAGCTTTGGGCATGAATTCTTGCTGATGCTTGATCCACCATGAACGGGTAGCCTTTAGGGTAGCTTCTCTTTGATCTAGGAAGGCTGGTAACGATTTTGTCGTGCCGAGCCTAGACAGTAGGCGATGAAGGGTTGCATACTCTTCATACAACGTTACTCCTTGTGGATCAGACTGTTCCAGGCCGTTGAACAAGTATGGCAAGCTGGTCTTGTCAGCTAATCTTCTCAATGCTAAAGCCGCGGATTGGCGTATGGATGGAGAAACGCTTGACAACAGGGGGTTTAAGTAGGGCACAGCCTCTTTAGCCTTCAGGTACTCGAATGCTCCAATGGAAGCCCCTCCCCCTGTCTCCTTGAAACGAGAAGCGGATAGCTGAGCCATTAGAGGAATCGCTTGCACTTGTTGGTTGCGTATCAGGCAAAACAAAACGTCGTCCCTAAAATCCTTGTCAGGATCGTTCTCATATGGGGTAATTCTTGCAGATATTCCGTTGTCTACCTGAGAGCGAAGCAGGTGCATATTTACCTTCCGTGTAGATGGGCTGTCAAGCGTCATTAACATAACGCTGATGACCTCATTTTCTGTTCTGGAAGGAGCCACTGGTTTCATGGCCGAAGCAAAAACTCCACTTGAACCCAAAGGTACAAAGGGGATGGTTTGATCAACTGGAACTAGCTGACTTTGTTCGTTCTCTTTAAGAAGCAACAAAACGCAAGTTCCGGTAGGGACGGTAAACTTACTGTCGTAGTAGTACGCCGAAACGACTGGTAGATGTATTCTGAGCCTGGTCTTATCAGGCAGGTTGCCCTTCAGAAAAGTGGCTGAAGTAAAGGTGTATTGTCCGGCTGGATAGGAGGCGAGTATGTCAACAACAAGTTGAGACTGCGACACCTGAGCATCATCGCTACTTTTGTCGGGTGTGAACGTACCAAGTTTAGCTATCACAACGAAGTCGGCTTCATGAATTGATGCAGATAATGGTTTGGGGGCTACCATAGGTCCACACCAACCAATGCCACAACAGGCTAGAAATAATCCCGTGATAATCAGAAGTGAAGAATCACGTTTCATAATAATATAGGCTCTCTTTGCAAGGAAATTGCGTGGTCACAAAAAATGCTAGGCGGCAAAACGGTGTCCCTTAGCCGCCTAGCTATGTTGATGACGCTTCTACTAATTTGAGGAATAGACCGCAGTTTCTCGCACCCATGGTAGCAGAAGCTTTAACACGGTCTCGTACTTGATAACACTACCCAAATAAGGATAGCGTCTGGCTGAGCCGCAGTTATTGGCGGGTGGTGGCCGACTGAACCTCACTTATAAAGTAGGGTGTCTTTGTGACATAAGGTCCGCCAGGACAGTTTATGCAGTTGAAGTCCTGGTTGAAACTAAACCAGAACGTGCTTTGTCCAGTATCCTTGTAGGACTCAGCCGTATCGTTATGATCAGTGAAATTACCGTTGACGAACAACGACCCATTGGTCCATGTTCCCTCTGTGCCGGGCGTGTTCTTTGTGGTGAAATACGACACAGAACCCAGCTTAGTATTTGTGAAATGTTCTTTTACATCACCTAGATCGTAAGGTTTTCCGGTGTTGTCTATCACCGTGAAATCGTACGAGGTTGCATGTCCCCAATAATATTTGCCATCACCAAATTGCGTGTTGTTGAATATGACGTTGTGTCCATTGTCAGGCTCGTTGGAGTTGTTGTCGCTGAGAGTCAATATCTTGACGGGATAGCGGCTGCCAGGGCCGTTTTCAACCGTTACAACCGGATCGCTAGTAGTGTTTTGGGCGTGGGCGATGGTTGTCAGTTGCAGTCCAGCAATCAATAGTAAAACCAACCACTTGACAGACCTTCCACACGACTGTGAAAGCATCTCTTGGTTCATAGGTTTGCTTTTGTTCATAATCTTCTAATCTCTCTTCTCAGCAGAGGTTACTTTATCAAGTTTATGGTCTGATAAGTAATCATTGACAACATCAAATCCTTGTCCACCATCACTAATCCCATCCCAGCGTAATGCTTTTTCAACATCACGAGCGGGGATTAGATTGTTGTGTCTTTGCCCCTCCTCCCATTCTTGGTATTGCCCCGCTTGATAGTAACATGTTGCAAGGCTCTTGTTAAAGCCTGTTTGCATTCCAGGAGCAGAGTTCGTAACGGCTTGTACGTACCAACGCAAAAGCGGCACATAGAACTGCCGACTTTGAACGCCCCACCAGGACGAGTTAGCGGCCTGTACCTGACTTAATTCGTCCATGAGACGGGCCGCCGCCTCCTGCTCAGTTACAGCAGACTGAAAAGAGGTGATATAGCCGCGTGAAATTGCTCGCTTCCGGCCTTCTTCCAGACGTGCCTGCATTTCCGCCCATTGATCCACCGAACCAAAATAAGGCGGCGGCGTTTCATCCGCTAGATCCAGCATCATGCCGGGCAGAATTGTGTTCCACGAGTTGTTGCGGTCTACTTTTACCACTAGCGTCACCGGGCCGCGCACCAGAAACCGCTTGTAGACACTACCCCAGAAGTCACGGATACGCCCATGCGCCAGTTCAGGCTGTGCGTCAAACGTGCTGAGGTCATCTAGGGATGAGCCAGATTGAGTACGAATCGAAATCTGGTAGTCTCGAAAGCGGTTGTTGCCTTCATGTGCATCTTTGTTGTAATCGTAGAGCGACAAAGTGAACAAGCCATTGGGCACCGTCAGTGCTGTACAAATATCGGGGCCATCCAGACTCTGCGGGTAGGTTTCACCATGATCGTCAATTTCCGCTTCTCGGCGGTTTTCGTTTCGCGTCGTCAGCCCCTTCTTAACACGGCTGTCCAGGTACGTCGGCGGCATTTCTAGCACACGAGGATTTTTAGTGTAAAGCGTCGTCACGAAATAGCGCAGGCCATCACCAGCGACAGCACGAGGCCCAATCTGCGAGGTATAATTGACAGGTTCCCATCCTGCGCCCCAAAGGTAATCATCAGGTGAGCACATCGCGTTCAGGCAGGCCCAGTAGCGCCCGTAGCGGCCCAGCCAATCCCCTTCCGTCAGCCAATCGTCATCCAGCGCCACAACTTTGGGCGCAATCTCATTTTTCTCCGGCACAACTGCGCTTATTGTCTTGAGCATGGCATTGAGTTCTGCCAGAGTCGGAGGCGCGGCAGGCGCGGGAAGTGGAGCGGAAACATCGGCGGCTTGGGTAAACACGCCGTCCTGGGTCGTGCCGATGATCGGCATCTGGCTCAGGCCCGCCCCGTAGCCGCCAATCAAAAGCGTTCCGTCAGGACGGGGCAGGAAGGCAGTCACGAAGTCGGTGGCCGGGGAAGCGTCGGCTTTCGCGGCAACCCGCTTGCCGGTTGACGGGTCCAGCATCTCCACGCCGGTCTGCCGATGCCCCACCAGCAGATGCCCAGCCCCATCTTCCGCTAAAGCCGTCACGTAATCTTCGGACAACTCATAGGGACTATGCTTCCCTAAAGCAGGTAAGGGCTGACTGCCATGAAACGACAGCACCACCTGGCCCTCGGCGTCTGCCGGAACCGTAAACTCCTTGACGATGACTTTGTCTTTGGCCCCCGCCTCCGCAACAATGTCTTCATGGGTCAGAACACGCTTGCCGTTCACCCCCACGTTGAACACACGCTGCCCCGGCTTGTCAAAATCCACATCCGCCAGATGCAGGCGCACCCGGCACGACACGCAGGGCTTTAGATTGGGAATGGTATACACAAAGCTGCCGAACCGGCCATACTGGTACACCGACTGCGGGGCCGGGTTCTGGACGGCGCTGCTGTCTACCGGGTCATTGGTATGGAAGGTCCGGCCCGGTGCCGTCGCCGCGAATAAGTGTCACTTGATACGCCAAATTATGCCTCCAGGAAAGTGAATGATTGCGCTTAGTATAAGCGTTTCGACGGGGGTTTGTCAAGCAAAAAGCCGCCTGCTCTGTGAAGAGCAGGCGGCAATGTGTTTGACCGTTACTGGTATTTGCCCAAGCTACTTCGACAAATGCTTTCCAAGCAGTTCGTCCCGCCACCAGTCGTAAACGGGCTGGCTTGTCGCGGCAGGGTCCGCCTCAAAAGCGGCATGGCTTTTAGGCACTCCGAGCGCGGGGATGAGCCGGTGCAAAGTTTTGTAAGCAGTAAAGGCAACCTCTGTATCCGGGTCTTGCAAGGCAAGGACAAGGTAGGGAACAGAACTCGCGTTGCCGGTTTGAGACAGCTTGACGGCGACAGCCCGGCGGGTGACCGTATCGGGGATGAACAGCAGCGAGTAAAGCTGAGCGGGTGTGTTGGAGATCGTTGCTGGAAGTGCAGGGTGTTCACCGGGCTTGAGATGCTTACCCTTGAGTTCGTCGCTCCACCAAGTATAGAGCTTTTTCGTTTCCACGGCTCGGTGCTGTAGAAAATAACTGCTTTCATTTGCCATACCAAGTGAAGGAATAATCTGGTGCAGCATCCCATAAGCATTCGGGGGAATGACATTTTGATAATCTGGGTCTCGAAGGGCAAGCATCAGATATGGAACACTTGAACGATTAGCCAAATTATCAATGCCATCTATCGCGTTCAAGCGAATATAGTAGTCAGAGGAGAACAGCAACGGGTTAAGATACTGCAACGCTTCAGCGTTTTGATAGTTGTTAAGGGCTGTTGCCGATTCTGCGACTCCGCCTCCTGGTTCCATTATACGATTCAGTGCATTAATTCGCGGGATCGCTACGACTTGTTGATTAGTTGCCATGCAAGTCAGCACATTATCCCGTGTGTGGAGGTTCATATCGTCAATGTAAGGAAACAAACCTGCAACGATTGAAGGGCTGATCACAGTGCGGAGAAGATAACTCTCGGTTTCTCTGCTCTTTACGTCCTGGCATGATGCCAGCATCAGGGCATATACGCTCTCTTCAACATTACTATAATAATTTTTGGACAAAGTTATACTGTCCGCAATTGGCACCAACGGAGTTGTCACGTCTGTCGGGGTAAGCTGTCCATCAGAGCTAGTGTTCAGGAATAGAATGAACTTGCGGCCAGTTTCGATTGATAATCCAGAACCTCTATAATAAAGAGAGAGAATGTATGGTAAGTGAACATTTAATACGGAGGGGCAAGTTCCTTTCAAGAGAGCAATAATATGGAAGGTATAGCGTCCCGCAGGTTTTGCCGGCCTGCTGGTGAAGATACTTGGACCAACAGCGCCTATAGGAGTTGACGATGTTTCTGTAGAATTTGTAGGGCTAACGTCGGGGTGATATGCTGTTAATGAGGCGAATGCAATTGTTTGCGATTGTGCAATTGTCTGAGGGAGTGGTATGGATCCTGGCATCCCGAAGGCATATGCTTTTTGGCAAATGCTGGTCAACAGTATCGCAAAGAGAATATGGATCAACCGATTTGACATAAATTACTCATTTTGGGAAGGGGGAAGGTCAAGCCACCAGGCTTGACCTTCCCAGCACGACGGGAAATCTTACAACAGCCGCTAATTACGTGTGGCTGTTTGGTAATCATTCTGGATATGGAACGTGTTGAGCGGGGTAGTGTGAGGTGATTCATCGCACCACCACTTTTGATCAAACTGGATCGCCAAAGTGACCACGTTCCAGCCGTAAAGCGCAGCCAGATTGTCTTTGGATGTAAAGCCGATGTAATCTATGAAATCAGCATTCGTGCCTGGGAACGAACTAGACGGGCCTTGAGGACCGTTAGGTTGACCGTGCATATATGAGTCCGCCGGAGGTGGCCCCTCGCTGATTGAACCCTGAACAAACTCTTCTCTGGGACCACCTTTTGGGTAGACCTGGCCCTGATTATCCCGCATTTGTAGATGATAGTCTTGATTGTGCCCATAGTACCCAGGCTGACTGTACGGGCTTTGCGTTCCTGGAGAGGGATCGCCGGCGTTGTTAGTATGGTTGATGTTACTTAATTGTATGACCTGAACAGGTTTCCGAACAAAGAAGGTCACATCCGTGCTCCCAGAAACTTGTATAGGGGTCACAACGCCTGTCTTCTTGTCTGTACTTGAGTAGGTCGCGGTGCAGTAGACTGTAACATCGTTGGAGCCAGCCGTAAGCTCACTACCAGGATTTGAAAATAGAGTAGTGGAAGCAGAGTCATCATTTGTCACGCCGAAGCCTGGACTGGGGTTGGAACAACTCCACTGATAATCGGGGCCGGTAACGGTCGTCTCTGTAGTAGACTGAGGTGCATTAGCAACAGCAGCGTCACACACCGTGCTAAATGTGTCCCAGTGGAAAACCGGAGGCTCCGGTGCGCGAGTGTCGGTTACAGTCAGTGTCGGGGGGGGCGGGGGAGGCGGCGAGGGCGGGGTTGCGGCTAGGGCCGCAGCAACGCCAATTTGCATGAGAACGAAGACGAACATTAACGAGAATTGCTTTCGGATTTGGTTAGACATAATTTTCTCCTTGCGATGACCTGTCACGGACATGATCAATACTGTGCGCCTTTCATTTGCGGGTTGATTTCCAGAAGCGAGTCGTGCGCTTTTGCCATAGTTTCCTCAAACTCCTGCCTGTCGGCCTGAGTCCAAAGATGCAGTTTCCAGCGCCAGTTTGCCTGCAAAGTGCTGAAACCTGCGACATCCGAAACGGCGCGATACGCAAGCAGGCGGTATCGGAATTGAAGAGGGACTACGGAAGCATTGGCCTCCTCTTTGTCCAGTTCCGACCAGAGCGCCCGCGCTGCCGCGATAGACTGTGGTACAGGCTTCGTGCTGAGGTTGACGACCTCTTGTTCGTTCACCTCCTTCGCGAGTAGTTTATCCAATAAATGCGGATCAGGGGGTATAGGCGCGTCCGGGTCGGGTGGACTGTAACGCACACCACCCATCCATGCCGAGCAGTCAAAGCGCGTCTTCGGGCCAGTTACGCTGTCCAAAAATATCCCGGCTAGGATCGTATTAAAGCTGCCGTTTCTGCGAACGCGAACATAATACTGGGCTGGGCCGCGTACTAAAAAACTGTGATACACCCCGCCCCAGAAGTCACGAATACGCGCATGAGCAAGAGAAGGAAGTTTTTCCGCAGCCTCCATACTGGGGCGGTAAGACAATAGATCAACGACATAGTCCCGGTATCGGTCGTCAAGAAAATGTCCATCTTTGTTGACATCGTAAAGGCTAAGCTTGTGCAGACCTGCCGGAACAGTGACAGTCACCCAGACATCCGGGCCTTCTGCTGTGACGGGGTAAGCTTCGCCATGATCGTCCCATTCTGCCTGACGCCGGTAGCCTGGAATAGGGTCGTACAGAGACCGATGCTGATCTGTTTGCGCCCAAGTTACCCAGCGCCGAATGCTGTCGCCATCTTCATGGCGAGGCCCCATACTTCCTGTCACCCTATAACCTATATCGGAGATGATATCGTGGTCTAGGGGCGCAGAAGCCGCACAAAGTATCGCGTATTGCCGCCCATAATGCCCAACCCAATCGCCCTGCGTCTGCCAATCTGCGCCCATATAGGCCGCGCTTCCGGCAGACATCTCGCCATGCAGAGACTTGACATGTGCGAGAGCCGCCGCAAGTTCTGCCAGTGTCGGCGGCAGTTCCGGCGCGGGAAGTGGAGCAAAGGCAGCAGCGGTTCGAGTAAATACGCCGTCTGAGGTCGTGCCGATGATCGGCATTTGGCTGAGGCCAGCCCCATAGCCACCGATGAGCAGCGTCCCATCAGGACGGGGCAAAAGAGCAGTCACAAAGTCAGTAGCGGGGGAAGCGTCGGCTTTCGCAGCAACGTGCTTGCCGGTCTCTGGGTCGAGCACTTCGACGCCCTTTTGCCGGTGTCCGACTAACAGATGCCCCGCGCCGTCTTCGGCCAGCGCCGTTACGTAATCCTCGGACAACTCATAGGGGTTGTGCTTGTCCAGCGACGGCAGCGGCTGACTGCCCCCGAAGGACAGCACAAGCTGGCCCTGCGCGTCGGCGGTCGCCGTGAACTCCTTGACGATCACTTTGTCTTTTGTGCCTGCCTCGGCAAAGATGTCCTCGTGGGACAAGACGCGCTTGCCGTTGACCGCGACGTTGAACACGCGCTGACCCGGCTTGTTGTAAGCCACTTCCGCTAGATGCAGGCGCACCTGGCAGGTAATGCCCGGTTTGAGATTGGGAATGCTGTAAGTGAAGCTGCCGAAGCGGGCCGACTGGTACACCGACTGCGGGGCCGGGTTCTGGACGGCGCTGCTGTCTACCGCGTCATTGGTGTGGAACGTCTGCCCGCCGACAAAGTCATGGTCAGCCTTCCAATCCCCTTCCCCCGCGCCGCCCGCCGCGATGCGAACCGCCGGGCCGGTTTGGGGCAGAATTTCAATCGCTCGCACGTCGGCTTGGTCTACAAGACCCGCATCCAGCCATGCCTGCGGATGCTGCCCATCGCGCTTGTCCAGCCAGTCCGCGCCTCGCAGAAAGCGCCATGTTTTGCCGCTGTCGGAAGAACGCGCAAGGCCCGTTGTCGTGCCGGCGTAGACCGTGCCGTCATGGGCGACGTACAGGCAGTTGATCAGGCTCGTCGGCAGGCCCGCGCCCCCGGCGGCCAAAGGCAGCGACGCCGGGCCGCGCACGGTGCGCCAGGATTTGTAGTTGTTTTGGGAAGAAGCTATCGAGATGCCGTCGCACTGCGTCCCGACGTAGAGGTCGCCGGTCTTGCTGAACGCCAGGCATTGCACCGCATCCGACGGCAGGCCGTCCAGCCGGGAATACTGCTGCCAGCGCCCCGTTTTGGCAGGGTAGCGGGTCAAGCCGCCTTCGGTGGCGATCCAGACATCGCCGGAGGTCGGGCAGGAAGCCAGGGCAAAGACGCGGAAGCCGCCCAGTCCTTCCAGCGGCCCGTAAGTCTCCCACGTCTTGCTGTCATAGACCGAGACGCCGTGCAGCGTCCCGGCCCAAACGCGGTTCTGCTGGTCTACGAGCAGCGCGTACACATCATCACTGCCGAGGCCGTCTTTAGTGGTGAACTGCGTCCACCGCTGCCCGGCAGGAGAAGCCGGGTCGTAGCGCCAGACGCCGTTGTCTTCCGTCGCTACCCAGATACGGCCCTGCCGGTCCTGCGCCAGGCTTTCCACAAACTGCCCCTGCTTCCCGGCGTCCCACGGCAGCGAAGTCGTGAGGATGGGCGCGGGCGGGGCGGCAGGCGGCGGAGGCGCTGCGAGAGGCCCGGTGCGGAACACGCCGACGACATGGTACAGCGTGTTTGCCTGCGGCACGAAAGAAGACAAGGCCGTCACCACAGGCATGGCTGGATTATCGGCGCTCTGGATGACCATCGCGAACTTATCGGCCCCGCGCTTTTGCAGAAAGAAGCCGCTAAGGTTTTTGCCGTCCTGACTGACGAGGGTCTGGTAGCCGTCGGCATCAGTCAAGAGACCCACGCCGAGACCGTGTAGCTGCGGGAAGTGTCCAGCGCCGCCCGCCCGACATCGGCGAACGCGCCGGTGCCGCTCAGGTTCAGGGGTCCGCTTGGGAGAGAATCGGCTTGACCCGACCGGAACTGTGCGCCGCCTTGAAGCTGCCATTGAGCCGGGGTATCCGCCGCCCCGCCCTGCGTGTTGTCGAACTGCCAGTTGCCCTGCGGCCCCTGCGCGTACAGGGCTTTGATCTGCGCCGCCGTCAGCGCCCGGTCATAGACGCGCACGTCCCCAAGCAGCCCGTGAACAAAGTCCGTCGGCTTGCCGCCGAACAAGCCTCGCCCGATGACGGTATGGCCGGTGGCTTTCCAGGCGCTCGGGCAATTCGTGGTAGCCTGCAAGGCTCCGTTGACATAGAGGGATATCTGCCCGGTGACAGGCGGTGCGGAGTCATCCGATAGGCAGGAAGCCGCGCAGGACAGGCAAAAGAAGAGGCAGCTAATTAGCGCGAAAGTGTGGACGCGAAAGGATGGCATTCGATGGCTCCGCTCAAATAAACTGCGAGATAATCAACGGCGAGATTACGACAGTGAACGAGATTGGGGCGCAGCATTGCGCCGTCTGCCTAGCGATAGTTGCAGTATAACATGGAGAAAGCGCTTTGTCAACAGCTTGGCTGTTAAAGCTCTAACAATTTTTTTGTTTGATGGGTGACAAACAAAAAGCCGCCTGCTCCATTTGGAACAGGCGGCTTTCTTGAAAAGCTATTTGATTTTGCCCTGCTTGGTGACGGCGTCGCTGAGGGTGTCCAGACTGGAAGCGTCGGGCGCGGCGGAGGCGGCGCGGTTTTCCTGCTGGATTTGCAGGTAGACTTCCTTGCGGTGGACGGCGACGTCGCGCGGGGCGGTGACGCCGAGGCGAACCTGGTCGCCCCGGACTTCAATGACGGTGATTTCGACATCGTCGCCGATTTTGATGCTCTGGTTTAGCTTGCGGGTTAATACTAACATTCGGCCCTCCCTGGCGCAGCGCGGTGGATTGAGATTTGGGTATCCGCGCGTGCACTTGTCTTGTTACGTTGTTGGATACCCAAAGTATTCCCGTTTTTGTGCGGAATCTCGCAGCAAAACGAAATTTATTTTTGCCCGGCCTACTCGGCAGGAATGAGCCGGTGGCGCAGGCCGTACTGGTCCGTGTTCAGGACCACTTGCTTGGCGACGCGGGCGCTGGAATTGATGAGAATGGGAGCCATCAGATTGGCCGTGATCCCTGAAGGGTCGCCCTGGGGAACCGTGAGAAGCGAGTACAGGCGCGGCACGATCTCGCCCGTGAGGCACAGGCTGTCCATCTCGGCGCGGGGAACGCGCGGGGCATAGTCCGGGAAGACCGAGTGCGGCTCGATGGCAAGGAACGCCAGGTCGCCACGCTCCAGCGACTGCAGCCAGACAAACGGGCTGCCTTTGCCGCCTTCCGCCATGTGGTGCGGCAGCAGGGTGAACTGGCGGCAGCCCTCAAAGCCGGGCAGGCCGTCGGGGAAGGTCAGCATCTTGTGGGCGTCAATGGACAAAGAGCCGAAGCGTGTTGTTTCAATCTGCATGGTGAAAATACTCCTGAGTGCTAGAAAACTAAATGCTGGAAATTAAGTACAAGAAGTGCATCCGGCACTGAAACTCTTCAATCCATGAGCTTAGGTAGGTTAGTGAAGATAATCGGCGAGGCTGTACTGGGACGCTTTGGCGACCGTGGACAGTGACGCCTGGTAGACATTGGTGGCGCTCTGAAGCTGGACATAGGCCTGGGCCAAATCTACATCTTCGATGTTTGAGATGGAAGTCTGATAATCACTCTGGGCGCGGGTCAGGTTCTGGGTCGCCGCCGCCGCCTGGTTGGCTTTCGCGCCCGCCGTTGCGGACGCCGCGTTCAGGGCGGACAGCGCCGTGTCTACTTTGCCGATGTCGCCGGAAACCGCCGCCGCATCTCCCGCAGCCAGGTCGGTTTTGAGGCTTTGCAGGGCCGTGAACGCCGGGCCGAAGGCTGCGGGGCCAGGTGTGTTGATCTGGACCGAGTGACCGGGGCCAAGAGCTGACGAAATTGCACCCGTGTTGCCGTGGTACGTCTGGGCGGTGTCATAAGGCGCAGTGGTCGTGTTCGTGCCGCCGAAAATGTAGCGTCCCTGCGCCTGCGTGTTGGCTGCCTGGGTAAGCTGCTGGACGATGCCGTCTACCTGGTCGCCGAGTGCGGCGAGGCTGTCGGGGGTCTGCGTGGAGTTTGCGCCGGCCACGGCGATCTGACGGGCCGACTGGACAACGCTGCTGGCTGTGGACAGCGCGGATTGCGTCGCCGTCAAAAACGCCGTGGCCGAAGCCGCGTTGCGCTGGTACTGGGCGTTGTCGCCGAGAGCGCTCCGCAGGACAAGCGACTGGGACGCGCCTGCCGCGTCGTCGGAGAATGTCTGCAACTTCTTGCCGGACGAGATTTGGGACTGCACCGTGTTCAGCGCTTGCAGGCTCGTTTCGATATTATCCGAAAGTTTTTGGTACTCAAGGCTGGTCGTAATACGCATGGCCGTCTCCTATTCCTGCACTTCTTCCTGAACTTATGTTTAGTTCGCGGAGAACAAGTTATTGATGAGTGTGCCGATCATGTCATCGGCTGTCGTGATGACCCGCGCGGAGGCCTGGTACGCCCGCTGGTACTTCAGCATGTTCGCAAGCTCCGTGTCGGTGGACACGCCGGTCTCAGACGAGCGCTGGTTCGAGAGCTGCGTGTAGCCTGCCTGGGCCGTGCCGACCCCGGACAAGGCCGCCGCGGCGCGGCTGCCTGCATCGGACACCGTTGCCTGGTAGTAGCTCTGAATGCTCTGCCCGGTCAGCGGATCGCCGGCAGTTGTCACGGCCTTTGTCAGCAGCCCGGCGATGGCCTGGGCATTGGAGCCGTCGCCCGCGCCGAATGTCGCGGGAGGCGTCGGTGCGGACGCGGCGGCCAGATGGCTTGGATTGGCTTCTAAATCTGGATTGACGGCGATTGTCGCCGCTTCGTTCCCAGCGGTCGCCGTCCAAAACGGCGTCCCGGCATTGCCGTTTAAGTCTAAGCCATTGGCCTGAGCGCTGTTGACCTGGGAGACTACTGACGCCGCCGCGCTGTTGAGCTGGGACTGGTACGCGGCGACCTGCGTTTGGGCTTTGCTGAGGCCGGACAGCGCCCCGCCGGTCAGGTCCCCAAAGGCGGTGAGGCCGGACAGCGACACGGAAGACGAGTCGGTTCCCGTTACAAGTGCCGTGGCGCCGATGGCGACATTAACGGAACCGTTTGGATTGCTTTGCACGGTGATATTCGCCAGCCCGGAGAGCTTGTCGAGAAGTGCGCCGCGCTGGTCCAGCAGGTCATTGGGGGACTGCCCGCCGCGCGTGCTGGCCTGGATGCTGAGGTTGAGCGCGGCGATCTGGGCGCTGTCCGTGTTGATGGCCTGAACATCTGCACTGGCTTGTCCTGAGAGGCTGCTTGCGGCAGCCGTCAGTCCAGCCTGCACAGTCTGGAACGTGCTGGCGAGCGCCGCACCCTGCTGCACTGCCGCCGCCCGGACACCAGTGTTTTCCGGGGTGTTGGCGACATCGTGAAAGGCGCTGAAGAACTTTGTCAAGGCCGCGTTCAGGCCGGTGTCCGACGGCTCGCCGAACGTGTTGTCTACCTGCCTCAGCGCATTGCTTTGAGTGGTCTGCGACTGCAAATTAGAATTGGCGTCCCGAACCTGCGTGTCCAGAAACTGGTCGCTGGCCCGCTGAATGCTGGACACGGAAACGCCGGAGCCGATCAGCCCCGGCGTGAGCTGGGTATTACGATCCGCCGAAGTGTACGGATCAGACGCCGTCTGGTCCAGCGACTGGACCGAGTAGCCGGGCGTGTTGGTATTGGCGATATTCTGCCCGGTAATGTCCTGACCAAGCTGCGCCGCCGCCAGGCCGCTTTGCCCGATGTTGATTGCGAAAAATGTTCCCGGCATGAGAGTTGTCTCCTGTGGTCGCGGGTTAAGCCCGGCGGTCCAGCAGCAATAAGCTGGACATTCGTCCGCCGGTGCTTCCGCCCCGGTGCGTGCCGTAGCCGCTGTCGGCGCTGCGTCCCGCTTCCACAAAGAGGTCCAGCGAGAACGCCAAATAGTTCAGCTCGTTTTGGATCAGAGTCTGGTTGCGCCGGGTCAGCCCCTGCACCTGCTCCAGCGTGCGCCGCAGGCTGTCTTCCAGCGCTTGCAGCGTCGCACGGTTCCGCTCGGAGCTTTCTTCTTTCAGCGCCGTCAGCCCTAGCGGCTCGCCGTCGTCGCCGGTCAGCGCAGCCCGGCGGGTCGTGTCCTGGGCTTCCAACTGAACGAGGACAAGCGCGTATTCGTCCTGCAGGGCCGTGAACCGGACGCGGTCACAGGCAAGAAGCGCAAGCTGCTGGTCTTCCAAAAACTTTGCGTGGCGGGTTTGCAGCGCCAGCTCATCGCGGAGCGCTTTCAGGATAAGTTTAATTTGCGGCTCAGGCATGGTTTACTGCTTTCTATCGGTAGTTTTGCCGAGTGACGGCGCAAGCTGGTCGTACATCATCTTCGCCATGCCGAGGTCGCCCCGGCTGGACATGTTATCGGCGAGGGTCTGGTCCATCATGTCCTGGAAAATCTGCTTGGAGTTGCCGTCATCCGCCAGCAGCTTGTCGTCCGGCACGGTCTTCCGCATCTCGGTCAACAACTGGTGCAGGAAGTAGCCCTCGAACTGCTGGGTGGCTTTCTTCAAACCTAAATGCGCTTTGTCGAGCGCCGGTAGTGCGGGGATGTCAATTCGGAGCATGGTTACTGGATCTCGATTTCTGCGTGGAGCGCTCCGGCTTCTTTCATGGCCTGCAAGATGGCAATCAAATCGCGGGGCGTGACGCCGAGCGCATTCAGCGATTTGACCACGCTGTCCAGCGTCTCGCTGTTCGGCACCGGAATCAGCCGTTCATTCCCTTCGGCGACATTGATAATCTTGTGCGGCAGGGCGACTGTCTGGCCCTGACGGCTCAGTGGGTTCGGCTGGGAGATAATCGGCGCGTTGGCAATGGAAACCGTCAAATTGCCATGCGCCACGGCGCACGCGGAGACTTCGACGTTGCCGCCCATGACGACGGTTCCAGTGCGCTCGTTAATCACAATCTTTGCGACTTCGTCGGTGTCCACCGGCACGTTTTCCAATCCCGCAATGACCGAGACGGGGTCGGAGCCGGGCGCAAACCCGACCCGGATTGTACCGGCGTCGGCGGCGACGGCGTCTGTGACGCCGTAAGGCTTGTGCGAATTAATGGCGTTCACCAGCCGCGCGGCAGTCGTAAAATCGGGCTGGCTGAGACTGACTTCGAGCGTTCCCGACGATGCGCCTAAAAGAGTGGTCGGCACATCCTGCTCCACTAAAGCACCGCCGGGAATGCGGCCTGCCGTCACGAAGTTCTTGGCGACGCTGCCGCCGCCTCCGCCGCCTGCAAGGAACCCACCGACAGAAATCGCGCCCTGGGCGGCGGCATAGACTTTGTTGTTTGCGGCCTGCAGCGGCGTCTGCAAAAGCGTTCCGCCCTGCAAAGATTTGGCGTCCCCGAGGCTGCTGACAGTGACATCAATCGCGCTGCCGTTTTTGACGAACGGCGGCAAAGTCGCCGTCACCATGACCGCCGCGACGTTCTTGAGCTGCAATGCGCCGGGCGAGACCGTAATGCCGAACTTTTGCAGCATGGACGCTACCGACTGCGGCGTGAACGCCGAGCCGTTGCCGTCCCCCGTGCCGTCCAGCCCGACCACCAGGCCGTATCCCACCAGTTGATTGCCCCGGACACCCTGCACGGCAGCAATGTCTTTGAGCCTAGCCTGCGCCGAGGCGCTCGGCGTCAGTGCGGCCCCAGCCAAAAGAAACGAAACCAGAGCAGTGATTGTCAGCGGAGTGTTCATAATACTGGTATATTTATCGGCTGATGAACGGCGGTTCTGTAGGGGCAGTTTAGGAACCCCTCCCGCTCGTTCCTCGCTCCCTCCCCTGTTAGGGAAGGGCCAGAGAAATATAGGACGGAAGGCACGGGCAATTCCGTTCTTGGACTTGCTCTT
>JAABUO010004459.1_pt1 | contig 16502 bp, 26 predicted proteins | sample 5559291 | NCBI WGS metagenome assembly JAABUO01 (sample SAMN10711878, study PRJNA513372) | rock metagenome | isolation source: Antarctica rocks | place: Antarctica: Victoria Land, Finger Mt sud
CAGCAGCGTCTGGCTGGTCATGCATTGCACTTTTCCAAACATGCAATATGACAGGAGACAGCCTGAAGACCACCACGTTTGAGCAAGCCATTCCTGCGGAACGTTTCACTTTTTTTGCCATGTGGTAAGTGACAGCAGGCGGGCAGTACTGAAGACCATGATGCAGACTGTCATTGACGCAAGCGCAAGCAGACAGACACACAGACAGAGTAAAAGACAGTCAGAGGGTTTACTGGAGTGGAGTTTGCTGTGGTGCAGGTGCTGCATGATGGGAGTGAGCTCCCATGCCAGCAGCCGCAGCCATGACTCCTCACACGTGATCTGGCGCGACACTTTTGCCTGCACATGCACACCTTGCCTTTGGGACTTGCAGCTGAAGTGCCCTTCTGTGTATGAGCAATACATACTGGTGACAAAGCTGTCATGTAAATGTCATAGCCAGTGTGTAGCAATGCTGACTGTAAGGCTGAGACCTGCAGGCTGACGCATTCTGACAGGCAGTGCAAGGATGGCTCAGGATGCCATGATCGGTAATGGAAGACTTTGATGCAAGATCTGATCAGCACACACAATACGGGTGTCTTATGCTTATGACTAAGATGCCTGATGTGGACAGGAACACGACGCTCACCATGTACAGCAGCCGCGCGTTCAGATGTGTGACACAACATCTGTCAGAGAAGGTGCGCAGCAGCCAGATCCAATGCTGCACCTCGTCTCCTGCATGGCAATTGTCCCGGAATGAAATGCAGTACGCACATCAGCAGTAACACAACCAGTTGGGTTGTGTCACAAGCTCTGCATGACACCAAGCATTGCAACGCAGATGCTTGCAGACAAGCAAGCATGAATTGCATTGTACCACATGGTGCCAAGCTCAAAAAGCCCGTACTTGGCCAAGCTATCAGCAGTACCTTTTGTTGGCGCAGCAGAAAGCAAGGAGTCAAAGGCCCTGCCCAACTCCACTGCACTGCCTGCTGACAACTGCCGGTGGTGCATACTCCCTGTGGAATGACCCCTGCGGTGCATTGGGACCCCTGCAGGCGCCTGAGGAGCCCCTGTAACAAATATGTTGTCAGACTTTGACATAACATAGCATGATAAGATCTGCATGGTGTACCAACAGGACCTGCATTGTGAGGCTCTGACACATGGTCCTTTGTCTGGTGAGGTCTTCAAACTGTACAGAATACTGCCACTGAAGCTACAGCATGCACTGCATTGTGTTGCATCCCCAGCTCATCAGAAGGCTACATGCAATGTAGCTCTTTACTGCGCATGTGTAACATTCGATTAGTGTCTCGCGCAGTTGCCTTGGTCCAGGGACAAGCCTAAGCACATGTTAGTAGTATACTGATGCAAGATAGTGTATGTCACCATGCAGACTGTGCAAGTAGCAATATCATAGCACTATGCTGACCTCCATGATTCTGAGCAGTCGGTGGGTGCACTTCCTGCGCCAGCCCATTGCTGCCCTGCTCAAACAGCTGATTGGTCTTCATGATGTTGCTCAGCTGCATGCTACTCTGGGAGTTACTGACCATTCGCCCCACGTGAATCTTTGGGCTGCCATCTGTGCTGTCAGCATCAGTCACCCTGGCCAGGGCAGGGCCTGGGGCAGCTGCCTTGCTTGGGGTGGCTGAGCTGTCCTCTGGGACACTCTGCACAGAGTACATGTGTGGTATATAAACGTTGTGGTCAGGAATGTCTGCATTGTCTGCGGTGCAAGTATGGATGCTCAAGGCTGCCTGTTGCTCTATGCAGCATTTTATGCATGCTCAAATGCAGCTGTCATGCTGTAGCTCAGCTCCATACGCATCTGGCTCATGCAGCGTTCATTGATCAGATGCATTCAAGCCAGTACAGCCACTGCATACATGTGCATGTCTTCAGCCAACAATGCACCTGCTTTCAATACAAGCTCCCTGATGGTAAACCATTCATGCTGTATGAACACCATTGCTGGTGAACACAGCCAAGAGGAAATGGTGATGAGGGCAGCACCTGCAGAGCTGTGTAGGATGGTGTTGACTTCCTAGTCTTCTTGCCACTGAACTTGTTGCGCCACCATCGAGCAACGCCTCCTGTCTTGGTTGCTGTCTGTGGCTCCGCGGCTGCAGGCATGCAAGCAGCTGCATGTCTCAATGGCAAATCATTGCCACAGAGCACATCAGCTGCTTGTCATATAAGCAACGTCCAGCACATACTGTGTGCCGAGCAGCCAGGGTCTGGCATCCCAGGCAGGTTTGTGGCGCACAATATAAAACTCTTACAAAGCGCTATGGAGTGGATAATGCCAGCTTCTATGCACAAGTTGGGCCACGGCATATGATGATTTCAAGCCAGTCGCTGCATACACTTGTCATGACAGTGACTCACCTGGCTCATGATAAGTTAGCTGCTTCGCTTCTGGTGAGCCCTCTGGTGATGGAAGTGTGACATTTGTTGCAGATGCTTCACCAGGAAAGGCAAAGCCTTGTGCAAAGCCTTCAGTTGGAAGCTTGGCTTGATCATCTGTGCACACACGCAACATTTGTTGAGCTATGCAAATCAAGCCTGTTGTTCCTTTGCTCTGACATCTTCAGACTGTCACGCTTCAGGATAAAGGGCTTTACAGCACCTGAGCTGTACTGCAGTTGCTGCCACCTACCTCTCAAATTGAGAGCCGCCTTCAATACCTTGTACCTGCAGACACGAGCGCCAGCTCAGGATAGGATAGACAATATGTCTCAGCATATACACCTGTAGCTTGTCCAAACTGGAAACAGTTGCTTTGGCTGACATGTCTATGTGGAGATCAATCAAGTCCATATTTGGTGTGTTCACCTTTCTGCCCGGAAGTGGCACGCATGTCTCAAGAAGGGACCCTTTGCCTTGTAAGCCTCATCAATGCAATGGAAAGCAGCCTCAAATGCAAATTGACGCTGCAGCAGACACACTTGCTGCTGTCTACACTTTGCAGTGAAGCTTGATGAGCCAGGGCAGCAGCAATGTCAATGCTTGTAAGCACTACATAAAGACTACGTGCAAGCTGTGCAGCTGATAGATGGAGTCAGAGACAGCCGAAGTGGCGCGGTCAAAGCCAGAACGGCATGGCAACACCGCCAAAGGCCGTTATTGCTAGGGTTATTGACCAGTGTTTAGCTGCTGCGTCAAGGTCATTACAACGTACCTCTGCAATGCCTACTTTGGACAACTTGCGTGCACGAGGGCTGAAGGTGTCCAGCAGTCTACTAAGGGCAGGGGACGAGTCTTCGGTAGGGACTTCTACAGTAGGTGCTTTGAAACGCGGTGTGCTTGCGGCCATGAAAGGATGAGCAAGCTACTGACAGTCGCTCAGCAAATGGACGCGGCTGGAAAAGGCAGGAAGTGCGACGCACAAGCATGCGCTGCTATTCACACTTCCGTAGCTTGAAATGCGTTGACTACTTGATTTGACCGCCATGGCAGCATGTGGCCATCGACACCTGGCATTCCCATCCAGTTTACATTGCATTGCCAGCATGGCATCTCTTGGTTGCATGCCACCCGCACCTGACAGATTAGCGAGTCGCGTTCAAGATCCCCAGAAAAGATTTTGCCTGAGCAGTTGCAACAATTGCCTGGTGTAACGTCAGTGATGCTGCCTCAGGTGCTGAGCAGGGCGGACCTGCTGTCAGTCTCTGTGTTGTGGGCCTTTCAATGACATTTCGCATGTTGCCACTGATTTGATCCGAGGCCTTTCCATGGTGCATCTGCAGCAAATGCATTTGCATGACAGTGAGTTAGGTATTACGTGGTGCAGGTGGAAGTTAGCAGCGAAGAGAAGCACCTGCGAAGTGCAGCATCGAACTCAACCCTGCTGTATACATCGCGCAGAATACCAACACCCGTACATACGAGAAACCTGTGCTTGACGGCCTGATACTCACTTTGCACAATGGACAGCACAAAATACAACCTTCGCAATCCCGCGGTGAAGCGGATTATGCAGGTGAGTCCGACCTGAAGTGCTCTGACGAGGCAGTTTGTAACCCGTCATGACTGTGTTGCATATATGCTGCAGGAGATGCGAGAAATTCAACGCGAGACCAGTGGCGAGATAATGGCTGAAGCGCTGGAGGTGCTTTGAGCTCAAACGCTGGTTTCTCGTTGGCTGGACCAACCAGCTGTCTCGACTCACTCATGTCTTTGGACATGCAGGATAACATCTTTGAGTGGCACTTTGCCATTCGTGGTCCACCAGACACTGAGTTTGAGGTAAAGCACACCTGCAGCTGGTGTGTCACATATGCATAAGCTGCGGCAGACGCATATGCAACCTGATGGCAGCCAATTGAGCTTTTTGCATAATGGTGGCAGGGTGGAATATATCATGGGCGCATCATCTTGCCACCAGAATATCCATTCAAGCCACCATCGTTCATCATGATTTCGCCCAGTGGCAGGTTTGAGACAGGGGTCAAGATCTGTCTGTCCATGTCCTCTCACCACCCAGAACATTGGCAGCCTTCCTGGAGTGTCAGAGTGGCCCTGGTGGCTCTGATTGCATTTTTGCCCACTTCTGGCCATGGTGCCATTGGCTCTTTGGTGAGATCCTGTCTGGCGCCAAACAGTTCTGAGCTGGATGCCCTATGGTTGATGTGCAACATCAGAATGGAAATTTTTGCGCTTAGGCATTGTGAGCATACAAGTGGCATTTGGCGCTGGTTCATGCAGGACTTCAGCAAAGAGGAGAAACGCGTTCTTGCTGTTGAGTCACGCAAGGCGCCTCCAAAATACGGCAGTGAAGCCAAGCAGCAGATCATCAACCACCTGCATGCTCGCATGTTGGCTGCAGAACAGGCAAGTGCCCTTTATATTCACTTAAAGAAGGACAACTTGATGGTTCCTTGTGCTGACCTCGAAAGGAGGCGACATTGGCTTGGTGTTTATTGTCCCTAACATAACAAGACATAGCAATACAATGCTGCAGGGAGGCAAGTCGTCAGACAGTGAGGAATCAATTGCTGCCCTTGTTCAAGGACCTCTAGCACAGCCATCAGCCAGCAGTAATGCATTGCCAGAAGCAGAGTCTGTGTCAAGCCCTGCTGCAGCAGAGTCCACATCAACACAGGCTATGTTGGCTGAGCAGAGTCTAGAGGTGCAGCAGCACAGGGAGATTGCTCCAGCAGAAGGACTGAGGCAAAGGAACCATGTACAGCCTGCGTCAACCAGCTCAGCATCAGTTAGGTAAGTGTACAGCTTTGGGTTTGCATGCCTTCTACTACGGCTTCTGAGTCTGCTGCCTGCTTTGCTGCCAGCATGGGTGCTTCACTCACTAAAACCTCACTAAACTCACTAAAACCAATGTGTCTAATATGGTATGTGACTATGGCGTGATCTTTGTTTTGGGCAAAGCTGCAAGCCTGCAAACTAAGTTTGCAAAGCCTAATACCAACAAGTGTGTTGTCATACAGCTGCCTTCTCTCTGCTCAAGCTAGGCTGTTGAAATTAGCATGTCTGACCATGGGAATGCATGCCAGTACTTTACATCGAGCTATCACATTGTTCATGTGTAAATGTGTCTTTGCAGTGAGGGTTCCCCATCACAGCAGTCACTCAGCAGCAGTCTCTCAAGGCGCTCAACTCACGATTGGGAGGATCTGGGCTTGACAGTGCTTGCTGTTATGCTTTCTTTGCTTATAGCTGTTATTGTGCTGCGTAAGATTGTTGCAGCAACAGGTGGCAGTCCAGATGTGAGTATGGAGGCAGATCTGGCGAGCTTTGAGTAGTCCGAGCTGCTCAGACTGTAAAATATATAACATAGTCCCTTTGTACTTCTTCAGTCTGTTTTGTCTGCCTGCTACAGCAAGGTGGGATGCTGCCCACCACAGATTTGATGCTCCTAGGCAGTGACCTTGCACTCGAGTTTGAATCATTGTCGGGCCTGGCCATTCTGCTTGAATTGAAAACACATTGGTCAATCTACCTGTCAGCATGGGCAGTTGAATAGCTCAGGCTGAAGTGCCTTCTCTTGCACGTAGCCTGTAAGGACACGATACGTGCACACAAGCATGGATCCTCAACATGGCGAAGCTTTTGGCAAGTAATACGTGCGATGCTAAAAAGTTGCATGCATCATTGAGCCCACAGTTGTGTGTCAGTCAGAGAACTGCCTTACACATGTTTTGTTCTGTTACATATTGCTTTCAAGCACAGAAAACATCTTGCAGCCGCGCAGAGAACACCTCCTGCCTGACTCAGATGGCGCTGATATTGCTAACCCTGTCTACATAGCTCGGTAGTCGTCTATACAGTATATACCACCAAAAGCCACCTTGAAGCCGTAGCTTGCTAGCAGAGCTTGGGCATCATTCCCTGCAGCATCACTTGCTGTCTCTCCAAACACACAGCATGAGCTCTGATCACATGGCATGGCTCCAATGAAAGCATGCATGACTCACCAAGGTCTCTGCTGCCAAGTTGTAAAACGCCAGTTGGTGCCTCTTGTGCATCTGACAGAGTTGTCTGCTGTGATGAGGGTTGCTGCTCAGCGGTGTCTGTAGTGAGGCCATTCCACATGTGCTTGTGTACAATATCCCTAGCAGCAGCAAGTACAGCACGTTTGACCAAGAGCAATCTGGGGCAGCTGAATAAAGACCAGCCAAGCAGCACCCGTAGGAAAGCTAAAGTTTGCATTTGTGTGTGTGATTGGTTTGAAAACAATACCTGTAATATCCAGGATCTGGGTCATGCACAGTAGCTTTGCACACGCCGTACAAGTGAATGTCGGTGACGCCTGGTGGTATGTACCTCATATAGTACCTGAGCTTCCTGCAAACAAAATGCTGCTGTCATGCATGAGCCTTGACACCTCTTGGGTTGCCATTGGCGTCAAAATCTGGCATCAGCTCAAAGACTTTACCAACAGCTTACGCTGCCAGCCAACATTGCATCTCATGGTGAGCGCAACAGCTGCAAACCATTACGATGCTAATGCAGCAATTGGCTTGCACATCATGCACATAGACTTGTCTTTGTTGCTGTACCGCCTACTAAATAACGAGACAGCAAATTCTGCGAAGCCTAGGGAACCAGCAAGCAAACTTACGCAACAGTGGTTCTCTGCAGATCATTGTACTGCGCCTCAAAAACCGAGGTCACATTCTGTCTTCTCAACCAAGCTTCTGTGCAGCGCTGAAACCAGAGCCTTCTCAGGACATAATTCACAAACTCCAAGCCATACCTAGAATCAGTCATGCAAATGTTTTGTTGTCTGAGTCAATCAGCAGAAGTCCGCATCAGATCAGCACAAATCCTTTCTGTGGTCAAGCGATGCAACCCAGCAAGATGAACCATCACATACCACAGGGCTCGCGGTATGCCACGTTTCTTGTTGCGACTGGCAAAGTCCCACACTAGGCAGCTGCAGGGGTACAACCAAGTAAATCAGAATGGTGGGAATGCACTCTTGTATGTACCTAGGCCTTTTTCAGGAAAGCCAGAGCATAAATGAAGGCAGGAAGATTGCAAGTCATAAGTCAGTCTGCTTAGCAAAGCGCCTACCAATGACCAAGCGCAAGATGCAGCAGCAATGCAGCGTCCAAGTTGGCCAAAATGAGGTCAAATCTCTGCTGTTCACACCAGGTGCTCTGTATCCGGACAAAGCTGAAGTCACACACACTCATCAGCTGAGCCTTGGCAGCTGCACATGTTGCGTCAAATGAGTGCAGACCTCAGGCAACAGCCTGTACCTGTAAGGCAAGCTGAGAGATTCTAGCAAAGGCACTGCTTCTACACCGTTGGTGAGGTTGAGGAAATGTTTACAAGCGGGTAGCTGAGGCAACACAGGTGCCACCAGGGAGACAGCTGAATCAGGAGCAACACGTGCAGCTTTGCAAACCGGTTGAACTGCTTGTCTGCTCAGAACACTTTCAAAGCTCAGCAGCCCTGCCGTTGTCTGAGCAGCTGTGTGCATGCAAGCAGTCAAGCTACGCAGACCACTCGTCCAATGCTGAAGGGGGAGGTTTGGACAGAGGTCAATGGCTGACGTGACGATGCACCGTCAGGTGTTGTGACTTTTTGCCAGCGCTGAGAGCGGTCAAACTTCGGTCAAACAGACGCAATGACATGTTGCTTTACAAAACGGCAGGCGCTGTACAGTTTGAGAGCTGGGTCTATGTGTGCTACAGAGGGGCACTAACTCAGTTGCGAGCGGCCGGTCAGCCAGTGCATGCCGTCTGAACTCCGGGTGTCAAGCGCTGAGGCAGCTGTCGACAACCGCTTCATGAGCCAAGGCTGGCGCTTTGCAAAAAGCGTTGTGGTCAAGACTTGTTGGCTGACACCCGTTTTTGTCACTGTGAACGACCTGGTGGCCGGACCGGCCTCTGTGCGTGGAAGGTCCATGCAGCCCACATTGAACCCTTCGGGCTCAGCGTCAAAGGACATTGTCCTTGTCGACAAACTCAGCATACGGATGTACAGATACTCCAGAGGAGATGTTGTTCTGTTCAGGTCAGCAAGCTGAGAAAAATCGACAGCAGCCTGCAAGCCTTGAAACTTGCAATGCTGCATGCAGATCCCCTGCAAGTCCTGATACCATTCTCATTAAGCGGTTGCTGGCTTTGGAAGGAGACTGGGTTACCCTTCCAGACCGTGTTGACATTGAGAAGATCCCGCAGGTAAGATTCAATAGCTTTGATGGTCCCACCTCAAACAACTGCACGCTCAGCACAGCATGCCCTATGTTTGTTGCAGGGACATTGTTGGCTGGAAGGGGACAATGCCGATCTGAGTGAAGATTCCAGAAGCAAGTATGGTGCGGTATGTAGATTACAGCTGTATGTGCATGATGTGTTGCACCATCGTGATCATACACATCTTCTAGTCTGCAGATCAAGCGTGCAACGCATTTGAGACCATCTCATTTGCATGCTTGCACATGGACAACCAGTGTAAGGGTCTGCGCCGGCAACACAGTGGTATGCTGCAGGTGCCCCTAGCACTGATAGAAGGCAGGGTGACTCATGTACTTTGGCCACCTTCCCGAATGTCTTCTGTGTCTTCATTCACCCCTCCTGGACGTTTGCTGATGAAAAACTCCTTTGCCCTTAAAGAGCGATAGCAAGAGAGATCAGGGCAGTGGCTGCAAGATTTGCTTGAGATGGGAATGGGCAAATGTTGACCTCCCTGAGGGCCAGCATACGCTCATGCAGGACAAGTCTGATGCCAGAGGGCCATCAAAAAAGCCTCATTTGGCAACACAGCCTTGTGAGCAAACTGCACAATGGCGGTCGCTGCATGGGGCAAGCTGGGGTCTTGATGCTGTAGCTGCTGACGACTCACTATGCTGGGTGGCAGGTCCTGCATGACTTGCCTTGAGTACAGAAATGCCGCACAAAGACAGCTGTCAAGCTGGAAAATCAAGGAATGCTGGCACAGTGTGTCATGACAAACCAGAGCTCCAGCCCACGTCCATAGACCGCCACCTATGTCAACAGTTGTTGCAACCAGCAATTGCTGGGTGCCTCAACAGTCATGTCACAGTTTCAGAAGAGGAGAATATCTGGCTGAATAGTAGCTCCATGTTAAGTTCCTGTGTCGAGTGCTATCAGCTGAATTCATGTTGAGGAAGGACAACCCACAGGACATTTTCTGAGCGTCAATGTTAGTGGATTTTCAAGACACATTCATGTGCAACTACATGAATAAGTTCATGTGCAGCAAGATTTTGTCTGCTGCATGCAGAGCAACCTTGTGCCTGCAGCATCTCTTGGTCAGCATGCCAGCTGCGTGAACGAGCAAGCAGTCAGTATGACCATAGGGCTATAGCTATATAGCTACAACTGAAATAACCAGGCTACGCTGTGTCAGCAATACCTCCTCCTGTCTGCATATCATATAAGAATATAGTGTTTTCTTATGCTGTGCACAAAGCATTTCAGTCATCTCAACTTGATAGCATGCTTGTACAAGACTGCCTCACAGCTCAACGGTCAGGCAAGTACCTGCTTGCATGATGCACTGTGGCAGACATCTGTCAGCATTTTATGTAAGCGGAAGGGTACTGTATACAGGGGTGACATGCGGCTCTTCTTTATTCCAGGTTGTGTGCAGAGCCAGCGAGGATATTTTGTCAGTTGTCAGCTGGGTCAAGGGCATCATGCTTATGACAATGCACTTCTTGTCCGCAGCTTGCAACTCATCCAGGAGTGATCTGACTTTGACTCCAAGCCTGCCAGTTGACAGGCAAGAATTTGCAGCGTGACTGATGGTATGCAGCTTGTCTCAGGCTACTTCTGCTAATGTAGACTAGTGTATACCTATGAATGGTCCCCGAGTTGAAGGCAACATTGTTGCAGAAGAACAGTAGAGTTTGGAAGGACAGGCTGTCCAGCAGGGGCACGAGGTCTGTATCGTTAATATCCTGCAGTACTATTGTTACACGCTGCTGCAGGGCTTGAGGCATTTGACCGACAAGCTCAAGACTGGCAAGATATTTGTCTTTGTACTTTTCAATTCCAATGGCGTGGCTGCAACCATACACAGTAACAGCTGCAGCCAACAAAGCACCATAGCCGCTGCCAGCATCTATGAACACTGTCTGCTGAGGGTCCCTTGCAAAGCTGAAAATATCGGGAAAAGACGGTGGTAGCACCTCGCCGTAAGTGTGGGCCATCCCAATCAGGATGTCTGACAGGATGTTGCGGATCAGCTGTGCTGCCGCAAAGCCATCAGCAGTAGTCAGCAACGTAGCGGGGAGGGCGGTTAAAGTAAAATGCCCTGAGAGAGGCCACAGCAGCCCTTGACACTTACCTGTTGGGCATGCAACGCTCGTGAGCGCGTCGAGTAGGTAGCAACCATCGTGGTAAATTGCTCCAAGCGTCACAAGCTGCAGGGAGTGCGGCACAGCAACGTCACAGTGATCGCGTATTACTTTGTCGCCGCGACAAACCGGTTTTGCTTACTGATCAGGCTAAGACTTGGCCGGGAATTGACGTCAAGCTGCAGTAGGGCACAGTGTCACCTGCATCTCACCAGAGTCGTTGGGGCAAAGCACCATCGTCTCACGCACGTTGTTCATGCGCTTGTGATGTCAGCACTCGGGGAGGTTCGGTGGTTATTTGTGCCGCTAACTTGCGGGACATTGTAGCCTCCAGTGCTGTGCGAGATATTCTAGCAACAGGGCTCTCCCCTTGTGAAGCTTTAGGCCATGGCTCCGGATTCAGTCAAGCAGCATAGCGTGTTCAATTTGGTTGCAACAGTGACAGCATATCTGACACTAAACTCAACACTGAACCTGATGAACAAGTGGCTGTTGGGAATTTATGGGTTTTCATTTCCACTCCTGTTAACCAGTTGTCACATGCTTTTCAGCTTTCTGATATTATTGCCTTTCATGATGAGGGAGCCATTCAAAAGCCTTCATGCAGCCACTCTTCAAAAACAATGGAAGGGTATCATCGGCATTGGCCTTTTCATGGCTGTCAACATAGCGTTTAACAACTTGAGCTTGGTGCAAATCACATTGTCTCTGAATCAGGTCATCAGGTGAGCAGCACCCTATGCTAGCACTCAACCCATGAAGCTGCATCAATGCAGAGCCACACATGCAAAGTGACTTCTTGGCAATAGGCATCCCTTCAATTGGCTGGTCTTTGCATATTGACAGTCAACACTAGCCCGCAAGGTCACAGCAGCTTGCATGCTGATACTCGGATGCCTTGCAGGTCATTCATACCAGTCATCTGCTGTCTTCTTGCCATTGGTATCGAAAACAAGATTCCAACAGGAAAGGAGATTGGGTCATTGGTCATACTTTCACTTGGTGTCATGATAGCTGTGTGGGAAGGCAGTGTCAATGGCAGTCCCCATGGCATCATGCTGTGCATTGTGGGCACAGTCTGCAATGCTGCAATGATGAGCACTTCAGGCAGAATCTTGTCAGAGAAGCTGGACGTGTTGCGACTCGCCTTCTACACTGCGCCTGTGTCTTGCATTGCACTTTTCCCATTCTGTTACTTCCGTGAGGTGAGCTAAGATTGAGCTATAATGCATGCCACAGTCTCCCTACATGCTGTGTTTGTTCACTTTGCTGTCCGTGGGCACTTCTGCCAATAGCATTCATCTTCTGCCCAACTCTTTTTGTCCTTGTTCATAACTGCTTGGTGCAAGTGCCTGGCATGGTACTGACTGTATGCATTGCTCAAATGCAGTCAGCTCGGTTTATGACATACTCGCAAGGCCAGAGTATGATTGTGACAGTGATCATCCTGGTGGGTAGTGTCAATGCCCTGTCATACAATGTTGTACATTATCTCATGATCCAGATGACATCAGCTGTGACAACGACGGTCCTGGGCGAGGTGAAGATTATAGGTCTGCTGGTGTTGTCTGTCCTATTGTTGGGTAAGCTTTGCTCAAAAGTGTCTGTATGCATTCGTCATCCACTGCATGTCACTGCTGAAGAGTGTCTGACATCCTCTGGTGGGGTCCCAGGCCTGTCAGAGGGCCTTGTGCTGTCATTGCTGCTTTGAAACAAGGCAAGATGCGTCATTGAGTGAATTCTGCATTGGTACATCACAGGAGCCTGTGCTGTCATTGCTGCTTTCTCAAGAAGCAATACGTAACATGAGGTCGGTGTGCAATGCTGCAGGTGAAAAGAGTATGTTCACTACACGCATGACAGTTGGGGTTGTCTTGGCTGTGGCTGGGTTTTGCTTGTACTCGCATTGCAAAATGTCTCTTCAGCGCAGACCTGCAGCGCCCATAATAAAGGGAGTACCGGACTTAATAGATCCGGGTTTCCGGCTGAACAACACGCAAACTGGAAAGTTCTCGTTTGGGAGGAAGTCTGTCATCAACATCCAGTGACAACAGATTGTGAGTCACCTGTCGTTTTTCCAGGCATATGCAGGCCTGAAGTTATGACAATCAAATGAATCCACACAGTCATCTGCAAGAAAGCAAATCCACATGGACAGATGCATCTGTAGATAGTCTCTGTTATGTTTGTTGTTGCCAGTGTCCACTCTAAAATGTGCAATGCTGTGCTGGTGTGATCCACTTTACTCTGGAACTCGCAGATATGGCTTCTAAGTGCAACTCTCAGACCACCTGATGTTGTGCCTGTTTCTTGTCTGGCTCTAGCTCTGGCTCCGGCTATTTCTAAGGGTTTCATGCAGCAGCTTGTCCCAGTTTGTATCAGCTTGTTCAAATGCATATCAGCTTGTCCCAGTGCACATCAACTTGCCCCAATGAATACGCAAGCAGGCAGGCACAGGCACTGGCCCAGCCATGTCACTGATAGTGATCTTGGGTTTTGCTGAGGTTGGGCAGGGTCTGTGGCTCTGGATGCTGCCATGACTGTGACCAGGCAGGCAGGCAGGCAGCAGCTTGTCCCAGCTGGCATAAGCTTGTCCCAGCCAGCATAAGCTTGTCCCAATCATTGTCAGATGGCAGCTTGTCCCAGTAAGCATAGGCTTGTCCCAATCATCAGGCAGGCCGGCAGCAGCAGCAGGTAATCTTGAACCCAAGCTCCCTGGCCCCAAGCTCCCTGAACCCACGCTCCCTGAACCCTCATGCTCCCTGGCCCCAAGCCCCCTGGATCCAAGCTCCTTGACTGTTCCCTGCTCCTGGGTTCCAAACGCCAGGAACGGCATCGCACGGAACCCCGTGGTGTAACACTGTCATGCAATGGCAGCAGCACGTGCAAAGGCAGCAGTACGCAAAAGGCAGTAGCAGCTGGCAAAGGCAGCAGTAGCAGCAGCATGCAAGGCATCAGTTGCAGCAGCATGCAAAAGCAGCAGCAGCAGCAGCAGCCACAAAAAAACAAAGGCAGCAGCTGCAGCATGAGCAGCATGCACAAAAAAAAGCACATGCAGTGGCAAAAACACCTGCAAATGCAGCAGCATGCAAAGGCAGTAGCAGCATGCAAAGACATCAGCAACAGCAGCTCCACCACTGGCTCCACCACTTGTTCCACCACAACCCAGGTTGGCTGAAGTGGTGGAGCCAGTAACTGCTGCTTTCATCATAACTGTTTCCCCTGTTTTGTCGCAAAGTTGTGCCCTTGCACCATTCTGGGAGAGCAACTCTATGAGTGTGGCTGCATGGATTGGGGATGGAATGCTGGCTGCTAGCATCAGTGGCGTGATGCCGGCATGGTCTGCTGCATTGACATCAGCGCCATTTGACAGCAGCATAGCTGCTGTGTCTCTGGACCAGCATGCTGTATGTGTCTGTTTCTGCTGGTATGTAGCAGTTGCCTCCTCTTGAGCGGCTGTGACGGCAAACCACAATGCGCTCTTGCCCTCAGCTGATGTCTGAAACCCGTCTAGCTGAAACCCCTCTAGTTGATGCCTGAAACCTGCCTGGGCCTGCTGATGTGCAAGCAGGTTGGTGTGAAACCTATATAAATCTGGACAAAGTCATCAAAAGAGGCGCCCAGGTCTCCTTGTCGTGGCCTTCTTCACCTACATCAGCCACAGCAATATGATGAGTCTGCCAAAAAAAACACCACATTTGATGCAGTGCCTGGAAATGACATAACATGGAGAAGCAGCTGCTAGCTTGCTAGGTTTCTGTAGACGAGCATATCTTGATAATAAGGTGACTTTTGTGAAGGCAGTATATGCATTTGGTGGACCTGAATGATACAGTCTAGGTTTGCTTACCAGCAGTCAGCAGCTTCCCTTTGAACCGCAGTGGATTCACAGGAGTGCCAGCACTTGGCTGAAGATACCCAAGATTCACAAGCACTTTGATTGGGATGACTGACAGCCCATCATTCTAAAATAAAACCTTTGAAACCATTGACAACAATGGTGTCAGGGATCATTGCAAAAAGCAAGAAACTGACCCTCCCATCTTCTACCAGCATGATGGGCTTAGGTCTGTTGATGAAGTAGGTTGGAATGATATCTGTAGCAGAAAGTCTTTCTCATAAGCAGCCTGAAGCCCTTCTAGACATATGGACAGCTCCAACAGTCTCGCAGTGTTCACGGCAAGCTGACCAGAGAGTTAGTCGAAGTCCCCTGAAGTGCCTGGCGTGATGCTCTCAACAGGAATGCTGCAATATACCTGCACTCAAGTGGCGAAGCCTACCTGCAATCATAAGAAAGTTTGGTATGATAGCACACATGACCTCAGTGAAGTGCTGGCAAAAACGCCTGGCTTACTCTGTGAAGACAGAATGCGCCGTTGAGGGCCAGACGGACAGGAACAACTTGTCAGCTGGAATGCTACTTGCAGGTCTGTAAGACACACAACGGGCTTCGGACGCAAATGCAAGCTTGTCGTGTAACAAATCGACTCTTGTTGGCTGCAGGCGGATCACGGAATCGCAATGGCGCGCCCTTGCAAAGCGACCCGTTTATGGTTTCAGAGCAACATTCACCTCATTTGCCCACTCAAAACTTACTTCTGGCCGGAAGTTGACTTAGTTTGGTCCGCTTTATTGGCAGCACACAAGGCCGCTGATCCTCGCTTCTTTACCTCCATTCGTTAAGCAGCAAGCCGAATGCTGGTCCAAGGTTGTTCATTGGTCAGCAGCATGGCGTGGGGTATGATCGTTGTAGGCGTCGGCACATTCTGGTTGTTGTCCTCTGGCTTTCGTGCACCGTACGGCAGGTGCGACACCAGCCTCTGGCGGATGCAACACACCATGTACTGACGTCGGCGCAATGAACTCTCCTTTCACCGTTAGTGGCAAGTGTTCTGAGTCTGAGTCTGAGGAACCAGGCACAAGAATAAACGCTACGAATACGAGGTCAATGGCAGAATAGCATGGATGGTAGGAGCCTGAGTAGCTCCTCAACGCGATCTTGATCACTTGGCCACAGCAGCTGGCAGGCAGCGAACTGCTAATGAGCTGTTGTTCCTCACAGACACAAGAGATGTGGTCTTGTCTCATTCCCCTGACTCTATTCTTCTGCAACAGTGGCATGGCTCACAAGGTGCCGCTGCTGTTACTTGTTGGTCACTATGCTTACAGAAGCTTTGTCTTCCCCTATTGGCTTCAACAGCCGAAGCCAACGCCCTTACATGTCTGGGTTGCGGCATGTATATTTGTAGTATACAATGGCATACTTCAGGTTGGTCCTCCTGTACAGCAGCAGCGTAATGAGCATCCTGGTATGAGCTGGTCACATGTAAGCACGATCCTTTTCTGCAGCAAGTCCTTATGCAGGACAAAGCCTGCTCTTTGTTGCATTGGTTCTCTCATGTTATCACCGTGTCAAGAATTGCTATTGTTGTGCAGGGAACACAGCTTGTGTACTGCAGGCACGTGCAAGTCACACCTGCACAGACTGTGTTTGGCACTATCATGTGGGGCATTGGTTTTGCTGTTGATGTTCAGTCCGATCTGATACTCCAAGATCTAAGGAGACGCAACCCTCAGCAAGGTGTGAGCATTTCCTCAAGCCTGTCAAGTCTGCATGCCCTGACTTGCCCCTGATGACCTTGCCCCTGATGACTTTGCCCCTGATGACTTTACCCCTGATGCCCTTGCCCAATGATCCAATTCCCCTTGATCTTGT
>JAABUO010004460.1_pt1 | contig 16502 bp, 11 predicted proteins | sample 5559291 | NCBI WGS metagenome assembly JAABUO01 (sample SAMN10711878, study PRJNA513372) | rock metagenome | isolation source: Antarctica rocks | place: Antarctica: Victoria Land, Finger Mt sud
AACCCAACTATATGAGCGACCGATTTGGCTCGCCAACTCCCTGATTCCAAGCGCACCTCAGCCAACCGATGTCTACCTGTCAGGTGTTATCGCCTGGGGTATAGTACGGGCGACGTGAATGCCGGGCAGGTTCCGGTATCCTTCCTCGTAGTCCAGCCCATACCCCAGGACGAACGCCTCTGGAATCGTGAAGCCGCAGTAGTGAATCTCGACCGGCACACGACGTGCGGCGGGCTTGTCGAGCAACGTGCAGAGGCGCACGCTGGCCGCGGCATGGCTCGCCAGGTGGCCACTGAGCCATGAGGCGGTCAGGCCCGTGTCCACAATGTCCTCCACGATCAGAACATCGGTGCCCCCAATCGGCATCGTAATGTCACTTACCAGGCGCACCTCGCCGGTCGAACCCATCCCGTTGTACGACGATGCTTGAAGAAAGTCCATTCTGGTGTGCAGCGTCAGGTGGCGAACGAGATCGATTGCGAAGAAGCAGGCGCCTTTCAGCACCACCACCACCGAGAGGGGGCGGGGCGAACTCTCGTAGTCGGCGTTGATCGACGCCGCCAACTCGTGTACTCGCCGCTTAATCTGTTCGGCGGAGATCAAAGGATCACCAACCTCGATCCGATGGTCCACCCTATACCACGACTTCGAAGAACGTTTCTGCCATCTGTGCCGCCAGAGTGCTCTGGGAGAAGGCGCGCAAGACATACTGGCCTTGGCCAAGGCGCTTGGTGGGCATTGATAAGCGAAAATCGCCGCGCCGATCGCTCTGTACCGTGCCGAGCACAAAATATTTGTGTGCTTCAAAGGTGGGATATGCGACCAGGGCCAGCCGGACATCCGGGATAAAACGCCTGCCTGAGATGACCAGCACATCTCCTCCGGCGCCCAATACATGGAGGGTGGCGCCTGAGATCACGTGGTAACTGGCCTGCGCGTACGGCACTCCGTTGACCTCAGCCAGTACTCGGTACAGACCAGGCGGCGAAGCTGGAACGGACAGCGTGGCGCGAAGGCCGCCATGGCGATCCGTGTATGCGGTAGAAGACAGGGGAGATATTTTGCCGTTTGGGGACCAGATAATCTGCACGGTCGCAGCCGGTGGAAAGTGCCCTCCCCGTATGCCTATGCTTCGACTGAGCGGTGGGCCGGCGTCCGGCGCCAACTGTAGGAACGGCCCAGCGGGGGCAGTAAAGGCCGTGGGGAGCGGTCGAGGTGTCGATGTCGGCCGCCGCCGGATGGTAATCGGTGTCACCTGAACCTGAAAACCCACTTCAGCGGTTGGGGTGGGCGTCGAAGTAGGTATGGAGGTTGGCTGCGCGGTCGGTAGTACGGTTGCATTACCCTCTCCGCACGCTGCAAGCACACACGTCAGCACTACAGACGCCGCTGCGACGCGCCAGCCGGACGTTCTACTCGTCACCCGCACCTAACCTTTCTACTGTCCCTTTCTGCCCTCAAGGATATACTGCGGGTGCGAGTGCCGGATCGAGAAGGGCAGGGCCAACGGCTCTGCTACACAAAGGAAGGAGATGAGAATGGAATTGGCCAGACGCATGGGAAGGCTCGGCACCGAGACGGCATTCGAGGTGCTGGCGCGGGCGCGGGAACTGGAACGTCAAGGCCAGGACATCATCCATCTAGAAATCGGCGAGCCGGACTTCGATACGCCGCGTAACGTGGTCGAGGCGGGCACCGCCGCGCTTCAATCGGGCGCCACGCACTATACGCCGTCGGCCGGAGTGGATGAACTGCGCTCGGCCATCGCCGTCGATCAGTCGCAACGTAAAGGGCTGACTGCCTCGCCGGCAAATGTCGTGGTAACCCCGGGCGGCAAGCCCGTTATGTTTTACCTGATGATGGCCCTGATCGAGGAAGGCGATGAGGTCGCTTACCCGAATCCCGGTTTCCCGATTTATGAGTCGATGATCGACTTTCTGGGCGCCAGGCGGATTCCTATCGGCTTCATCGAGGACGGCGACAGATTCCGCTGGGACGTTGACTCACTGGTACGACAGGTCAGCGAACGTACCAAGCTCATCACATTGAATGCGCCGTCCAATCCGGTCGGCTGCAGTATAAGCGTTGAAGATCTCGAACGTATCGCGTCGGTAGCAGTGCGTCACGACGTTTTTGTGCTTGCCGACGAGATCTACTCCCGGATTCTGTACGATGGAACCTTTACGAGCATCGCAACGCTTCCAGGTATGGGTGAGCGCACCTGCATTCTCGACGGATTTTCCAAGACCTACGCGATGACTGGATGGCGGCTGGGCTATGGCCTGATGCCCGAGTGGCTGGCCCCCCATGTGTCTCGCCTGGTAACGAACTGTAATTCATGCACCGCCACCTTCACCCAGTTGGCTGGAGTAGAAGCCCTAACGGGGCCGCAGGAATCGGTGGACAGCATGGTAGCCGAGTTTCGCCGGAGGCGCGATCTCGTGGTTGGAGGTCTCAATGACATTGAAGGGTTCCGCTGCACGATGCCCGACGGAGCCTTCTACGCCTTTCCTAACATCGCGGGGACTGGGATGACGTCACGGGAGGTGGCGGATTTTCTGCTCTACGAGGCAGGGGTCGCGGCTCTTTCAGGGACGGCATTTGGCGCCAACGGCGAGGGCTACTTACGGCTCTCGTACGCGAACTCGTATGAGAACCTGGAAAAGGCCCTCGAGCGCGTGAAGCAAGCCATGGAAAGCAGAAGCCGAGCACAAGCGCGATAGAGCCGGCGGCTCGGCACCAATAGTCAGCCGTTCGCCAGCTCTTCGTTGACCAGGTTCGGCGGTCGCTGTCCGTTGAGGGCTGCGATTACGTTCTCGGCCGCCACGGTAGCCATGCGACTTCGGGTGGCGACCGATGCCGAGGCAATGTGTGGCGTGATAACGGCATTGTCGAGGTGAAGCAGTTCGGGGTGGACCTCCGGCTCATTCTCAAAGACATCGAGCGCGGCTCCCCTGATCCGATTCGACTTGAGCGCGCCGGCGAGAGCTGCCTCATCTATCACCGGCCCGCGAGAGGTGTTGATGAGATATGCGGTATCTTTCATCAGGTCCAACTGCTCCTTGCCGATCATGTGGCGCGTTTCGGGAGTCAAAGGCGTGTGTACGCTTACAAAATCACTCTCGCGGAGCAGTGTGTTGAGGTCCACGCTGCTGGCGTTGAGCCGGCGGGCAGCATCCTCCGCCTGAACGACGGGATCGTAATACAGAATCTTCATGCCGAATCCGGTAGCGCGCTGTGCCACCGCCTGCCCGATCCGGCCGAATCCGGCGATACCGAGCGTCTTCCCGTGGATGTCCTCGCCGAGCATCATCATGATGCCCCAACCTTGATATTTGCCCGCTCGCAGAAATGACTGAGCTTCGGGGATTCGCCGCGTCACACTCATCAGCATGGCCCAGGCGAAGTCGGCCGTCGTCTCGGTCAATACCCCTGGCGTATTACTCACCATGATGCCGGAGGCGGTAGCGGCCGGCACATCGATGTTGTCGTACCCCACCGCTACATTGGCCACAATTTTTAAAGACCCCGCACCGCTTCGCAGCACCGCGCTGTCGATCTTGTCGGTAAGCAATGTGACGAGGGCATCGTGCGACCCAGCACGACGACGCAACTCGTCCGAGGAGAGCGGCTCATCTGACTCGTTCACTTCGACGTCAACGTGCGCTCGGAGCATATCGATTCCCGGTTGGGGAATCATACGGGTAACGTAGACACTGCGCGACATCGGCCTTCTCCCTTTCTATATTCGCCTTTCATCATAACGGCGTGCGGTGGACTATCCTGCTGCGAGTACGTCATAATCGACGGATATGGCATCCCGAGCACTTCGCCGCCGCGCCTCCTTCCGGGCCGTGAATGGCCACGCGCGCGTCAAATCCCACCCACTTCTCAAGTTCTTCCTGGTTGGGCTGGTCGCGATCACTATGGTCACGTCCGGAGCCAGTGCCGCCACCATCTTCTTCTATGGGCAGAATCTGCCCACACTCAAGAATTTCAAGCAGCGCTTCGAATTCCAGAACACCATCATTCGCGACTCTACCGGCCGTCAACTGTATGACATGGCCGACCTGCAACGAAAGGGTGGAGGCAAGCGCGTGGTCGAGCCGATCAGAGATCCCAGCCATCGGACTTCGTACTATCGAGCGCGCAACCAGTCGTGGCTGGCGGGCTGGGATTCCCCCGGCATCCCAGTCGATTTGCAGAACGCAACCATCGCCACCGAGGACGCGACCTTCTACAACAACCTGGGCTTCGATCCGCTCAGTATCGTGCGAGCCGGGATCGACAACTATACGCAGGGTCATATCGTGTCGGGCGGCAGCACGATCACCCAGCAACTCGTGAAAGAGTACATGCTGGATCCCTCCCCTTCCCTTGGACGGAAGGCGGAGGAGGTCGTCCTGGCTACCGAACTCACACAGAAGTACACGAAGCAGCAGATTCTTTTTTACTATCTCAACAGCGTGCCCTACGGGAACCTGTCCATCGGCGCGCAGGCCGCGGCCAAGACCTATTTCCATACCGGCGTCTGGCACCTCGACCCTTTGCAGTGCGCATTTCTAGCGGGGTTGCCCGAGGCTCCCGAGCTGTACAACCCGGTAAACAACCTTCCGGCAGCTAAAGCGCGCATGGTCCACGTGCTGCACCTCGAGTATCAGCACGGATACTTGGCGAATCCGCAACAGCTGCCGGAGGAGCAATTGATCAGCCAACTTATGAACAGCAAAGAAGTGCGAGGCTGGAAGTTTTCTCCGCCAATCACGCTGAAACACAGCCCACATTTCGTTCAGTATGCGATCGACCAGCTTCAGGCCCTGTCCATCACCAACAAAAATCTACACGGTCGTTTGTACGACGGCCTGGATGTCTGGACCACCCTCGACCCGAAGCTGCAGCACGCTGCCGAGCACATCGTGAAAAACCAGATCGGGCAACTGGGCGCATACCACGTAACCGATGGCGCGCTCGTGTCGGAGGATCTACGCCAACATATCGACGTGCACGACGGGCTGGGGCCTACCTGCTGCTATGGTTTCATTCGGGCCATGGTGGGTAGTGCGGATTACCACAACGTGGCAATTAGCGGCCAGATCAACATGGCGGACCGCCCCCGCCAGCCCGGTTCCTCCTTCAAGCCGTTTAACTACATTCTTGGTTTTGAGAACGGACTGGCACCAGCGACCACGGTACTCGATGCTCCCCTTGCCATACCGGATGCCGGCAACCCGGCGGACGGCGGCTGGTACGAGCCGCGGGATTATGACCTCAGTTGGCACGGGACGGTGACGCTGCGCACCGCGTTGCAGAATTCACTCAACATTCCGGCGGTGAAGGTTGAGCAATTTAACGCGAATCAGAGTCAAAAGGGCCTGCTGGCTATTCGAGACCAGGCCGTCAGTATGGGCCTCACCAGTTTCAACAATGACAATCCGCATTGTTGTGGCTATTCTTTGACGCTTGGCGGGTTGGAACGCGGCGTCCGTCTGGTCGAGGAGACCAGCGCCTATGGCGTCTTCGCCACCAACGGCTATACCGCGCCGCCGATTGCTATCTGGAAGGTATTTGATCGCAATACGCACAAGCTGCTGTACGACGCGTATCACGATGGGCCGAAATCGGTGCATGTCATCAAGCAGCCGGAGTACACCTATTTGATGAACAACGTGCTGTCCGACAACGCGTCTCGCTGTCAGGTCGTCTGTGAATTCGGACTGACTAGCCCACTGTATCTAGGGCGACCAGCCGGTGCCAAGACCGGAACCACCAACGGCTACACCGATAACTGGACGGTGGGATACACCCCTGACATTGTCACTGGCGTCTGGGTTGGTAACGCTGATAACTCACCGATGGTCGGCACTACCGGCGTTACTGGCGCCGCGCCGATCTGGCACGACTTCATGTTGACAGCCCTCAACGCATATAAATTGCCACCGAAGCCGTTCTGGCAACCGCCCGGCATTATGTCTGGGGCATCCTGCCGGCAGCCAGGCGCCTACACCGCGTATTCGACCATGGGCTACGACATCTTTGCGGGCATTGTGCCCTACTGCTCGGTTGGTACGTACAATACGGCGCTTCCGGTCCCGCAGCAGAACACGCCGTATCAGGCGCCGGTGGCAAATTCTGATCCGGCGGCGCCGGTCGCGCCCGCCATACCTGCCGCGCCGCTGCCAACCGCGCCTCCTGCAGCAGCGCCCCAAGCGCCAGTTACGCAACAGCCTGCGCCGCAAACGCCCACGCCACAGCCGCAACCGGTGCCGCAACCACCGGCACCGCAGCAGCAGCCGGCTCCGCAACAGCCGACCCCACAGCCGCAACCGGCGCCGCAACAGCCAGCCCCACAGCAACCTGTGCCGGGCGTTCAGCCTGGTCCGCCGCCCGCGGTTAGTCCGCCCCCGTAGCTCGCCCCGAAACGGCAGCTACCTGCAACTAGAGGCCAAGAGGTAACCGCGACGCGAGCACCGGTGGCAAACCTGCCTCCTGGATTTTTTGCTGAGTCAGGCTGACGTCGTAGGGGACCCGGCGGAAGGTAAATTCGCCGCTGCTCGCATCCAACAGCGCATAGGCCGCCTGTGGGTTGCCGTCTCTGGGCTGGCCCACTCCCCCCGGGTTCACGATACGGCGTTTGCCATCGTGCAGCTGCACCACATCATTGGGTTTCCCTAGCTGGACCAATGACTGCGATACCCGCTCGGATTCCTGCACGAAGACCCGAGGCACATGGGTGTGACCGACAAAGCACGTGGGTGCATCAAACAAAGAAAAATTGGGCGGACCTTGCCGCCCCTCCTCGAGATATTCCCACACCGGGTCGCGTGGGCTGCCGTGCGCAAACGTGTAGCTCTCACCCCGAACACTTGGCTCAAGAGCGAGCAAAGCCTCGCGTACTGCCGGGTCAAGGATGCGCGCGGTCCACTCCAGAGCGGCTCGCGCCGCGCCGTTGAACATCGCGGCATCGATCCGGCCCAACGCGGCCATGTCGTGATTGCCGATCAGGCAGGTCAACGTCGGCAGAGCGAGAACGCGTTCCACGCACTCGTTTGGATTGGGTCCATACCCGATCAAGTCTCCCAGGCATAGACAGCCGTCGAATTCCCCGGCGGCAGCCAGTACTGCCTCCAGAGCCTCTAGATTGGCATGGATGTCCGAGATGACGAGATAACGCACGCCGCAGTCTAATACCTCAGGCCGCCCAATCACTATTGCCTCGATCTACCCCGGCTGAATTGGCTTGGCGACGATGCCGGCAAGCTGAGACACTGACGCGGGGGTGCGTCTTCTCTGGTGAGGGGCGCGGTCTTCAAAACCGTTGTGGGGGCGCACCATTGCGTTCCCAGGTGGGTTCGACTCCCATGCACTCCCGCTCTGTTTTGCGGTGCAGACCCGACGCTGACGCTAGGTGCGTAAATCTGCATATTCGCCGTAGTCTCGCACCCCATGGGGGCTAAAAGACCCTCGTATTCCGGGACTTCCTCCCATAGTCGACAGGCGAAAACTTCGGTACGCTCTAGCTGCAGATGGGAAAACAGGTACGGCTACCGTGCTACGCGCGGGTCTGCCTGGATGCGGAGAAACCGAAGGATACAACAAAGTTCGATATGAGATTGCGCGACAGATTCGACCGTAGCAAGCGAACACCCAGCACGCGGAAGCAGCGAACGGGCTTCGCCCTTTTCTGGCTCATCGTCCTGGCATATGCCTATTTCATCTCGAGCACCCCAAATTTCAACGCTGAGAGTCACCTGTATGTGGCCGCCAGTGTCGTCGACCACCAGACCTTGTCGATCGATGCGTACCATCGACGACTCGGCGACGAATCGCTGCTGACCGGACATTACTACAGCGACAAGGCACCGGGGCTCTCGTTGCTGGCGATTCCTGTGTACGGCGCCTTGCGCATGTTCTTCCCCAGCCACAAGATTCGGCAATACGAGGCCAGCGGAAATACCCACTACGCAATCCCGCGTGATACGGTGTACTTGCGATACGCCATTACTTACTTGCTCGTGATATTGCCGTCGGCCGCACTCGCAGTACTCCTCTGGCTGTTCCTGATGCGTTTTGTCACTGCTGGCTGGGCCGTGCTGGTTACCGTGGCGTATTCGCTTGGAACTCTTGCATATCCGTATTCCTCCTGGTTCTTTAGCCACCAGTTCGCCGCCGTCCTGCTGTTCTGTTCCTTCCTCCTCCTGTTCACCAAGATACGGGATCGCGCTCCTTCCAACCAGGCACTCAAGCTCACAGCCCTGGCCGGTCTTCTTGCCGGCTACGCAGTGATCTGCGAGTTTCCAACGGTCCTGATAGCCGGTCTGCTGGCCATTTACCTTTGTGTCGTGGCTCAAGACCGAGTGCGGAGCGTGGCAGCCTTCGCGTGCGGAGCAGTTCCGGCAGCGGGCCTGAACGTGGCGTACAACCTAGCTGCATTCAGAAAGCCGTTTGCGACCGGGTACATGTACGTGCATTCGACCATGTATCACAGCCACATCAGCGGCACGGCGCTGGGGCTCGCTAATCCGTCATCGTACGGAATTCAGGCGCCGTCGTTGAATTCTCTCTGGCAGATAACGTTCGGCACATACCGCGGTCTCTTCGTCGTGAGTCCCGTGCTTCTTCTGTTCTTCGTCGGCCTTGCGTTCATGTGGCGGCATCGATCGCTGCGAGCCGAGTGGGCGCTCTGCGCCGCGGTGGTCGTGCTGTATTTCCTCATGGATGCATCTCGCGGCATCGATCAGAACGGCTGGGCGGGCGGTTGGAGTGTGGCCTCACGCCATCTCATACCGATGCTGCCATTTATGATCGTCCCCATCGCGTTCGGACTGCGGAGTCTCATGTTTCGCGTGGCTTTCTTGGTCCTGGGAACCCTTTCCGTCGGCATCACGTTCCTCACCATGGCGTCCGGCAACGGCGGAGGATTCAATTTCAGCGACCACAATCCGCTGCTAAACGAGGTTCTGCCGCAGCTGGTCCATGGCAAGATTGAGGTCAACTGGGGCTTCTTGTTGGGTCTCACCGGATTTGCAAGCCTGGGCCCACTTCTCGTTGTGGCCGGCATTCTGGTAGCAAGACTGCTCTGGCTGGTACGCGTCGCGCCCAGTCGCGTGCCCGCTCAGCCCGCTTGTGAGTTGCAATTGGAGGCCTCGTGAAGGCTATGCGAGATAGCTGCGTCCTGTGCCGTGGCGCTGCAGACATACGCGTGTCGCGGTCAGCACCATGGTCAGATCAATGAACTTCGGGCCTGTTGCCACAAACCGGACAACTCCCCTGTTCTCTGGTCGGCTCTTTCGCCGCGCCGCCACAGCGCTCTGCGTTGCACTTACCCTCGCACTCATCGGGAGCTACATCGCCATGCTTGGTCAGGACGACGCTGGTTCCAAGCACACAGACTTCGTCTCCTATTACAGCGGATCGAACCTGGTCCTCCACGGCCACGCGGACCGGCTTTACGACTTTAACGCTCTGGGCGAGTTCGAACGTCAGCTCGTGCACCCACTGGTGGTGCGCAATGGTGTCCTGCCGTATGTCTATCCGCCATTCTTGGCCGTCGCGCTCACACCGCTCGCCGCTTTGCCATTTCAGGTCGCTTACCTCGTATGGTTGGCTATCAACTGCCTCCTCCTAGTCCTGTGTCTGGCCGCTCTACAACGGCTAGCTCGACTCTCAGGCGGCGAAGCGCTGCTGTTCTGGGCGGCGGGCCTCTCATTTCTCCCCGTGTTTATCGCCCTGGCCCAGGGGCAGACTTCAATACTGCTCGCGGCCACGCTCACCGGGTGTTTCCTAGCAGCGAGATCGGGACGCGACGAACTCGCTGGCGGAGTCCTCGCCCTGGTGCTGATCAAGCCTCCGTATGTCATTCCGATCTTATTGGTCTTTGCGGTTCGCCGTCGGTGGCGCGCACTGGGCGCCTTCCTCATTGTGGCCCTGGTGATTGCCGTCGCTCCCTTGTTGATAGGCGGCTCTTCCCTGACCGCCGGATACGTGCAGACCTTATTCAAGGCAACACAGTGGAAAAACCAGTTCGGTTACGGCCCGCAATGGAACCACAGCCTCAGGGGCTTCGCCGAGCTGCTGCTCCCCGGCTCGGCGGGCAGCATAGCTGGCGTCGTGCTGGCGGCGAGTTCTCTTGCGGCGCTTACCTGGGTGGCCAGGCATCGATCCCCGATCGAAGTGCCCTTGGCGCTGGCCGCCCTCGTTTGCCTCCTGTACAGTCCACATGTATTGATTCACGACGTGACGGTGCTAGTACTGCCGGTTGCCGTAGCTCTCTCGATCCGAACACGTCCCGCCTACGGCCTTATGGGAATTCTTGCCGCTGGCTACACCGCGATACTCGTCGGCGGGCGGCTCATTGACGCCGTGCCACTCCAGATCAGCGTGATCGCCATGGTCGCACTGGCCGTCTGGCTCATCGTCAACGACCGCAATTCCCCATCCGCCCCAGTCGAACGGATTTCGCCCGACGCTGCGCCGTACCGCGCCGTTTGTACGCCCCCTCAGCCGGGCACTAACCCTCGATGCCTGGACTTGTGAGTGGCGTCATCCAGGCGAGAAATCCTGATTACAACGAGCAGTCCCGTATGCTTCGTTTACCCAACGAAATAGCGCGTCAAGTCGCGGAGACGCCCGGTAGCGCGAAAGCGTTAACCGGTAAGGTTCGCCCAATCAAGGGAGGTGAGACGGCCATCGCTGCAGAGATAAAAAGAGCCGGTGCTGAGAACGGACACATGACGTTGATTAGTTCACCCCGGGCTGACATACTGTGCGATATGGGTCATCGACTCTTTGCAACGTGTCACCGGTGCGATCCCGCCACGAGTTCACTGGTATTTGCGGGTTACGACTGGACCTTGGTGTACCGCGCGGCCGTACACCGGGACTCGACACTGAGCGTGCATGCGGTCTCCAGGTTCGGGAACTGCCTACTTCACCCCGCACGTCTGTCACCGGACATTTCCCGGACCTTTCAAGAGGATGGTTTATGATGGGACGGGCGTGACGCCGGACGGACCACCTCGGCGGCTGTCGCCTGGGGGAGACAGTTGGTACCGTGCTGCATCCTGGCTTCGGCTGGCTGCTAGAGGCGGTTTAACGTTGCAGCGAGCAGGGTGAGTGATTGCTAGCGAAACCATGCTGAACGGTAACGGCGCGGCAATGTCTCCAGTGCGGTCCGCGTTTTCGACCGGGGTACGGTTGCTTCAAGCGGGCCGCGCCAGCTTGCTGTTGCGTCACGGCAACGAGCCGGTTCTCTTTGTGGCCGCCGCGGTGGGACTGGATTCATCGCTGGTGCCCGACATTCGCGTCCAGATTGGCAAGGGCATTGCCGGCCTGGTCGTGGAGAAGGGCATTTCTCTCTTCGGCGCCCATGGCGCGCAGACCTTCGTGAGTACCCCGGTGGTCTCCGACCGTGGCATTGAAGGGGCGCTGAATATTACCGATCGGTGGGGCGGCCGGCAGTTCGCGGCAGACGATATGTCGCTGGCCGACGCGGTGGCCAAGCATATCGGCCATTTGTTGCAATACAGCCGGCACGCGTCATATGACCTGGTGTCGGGGTTGCCCAACCGGCGCGCCTTCGAAGAGGTGCTCGAACGTGAAGTTGCCCTGAGCAAACGAACCGGCAGTTCCTTCGCCGTCGTGTTTATTGACCTGGACAACCTCAAGGGACTCAACGATCGATTCGGGCATGCCAAAGGCGATCAGGTGATTCGCACGGTGGGCGATGCGTTGCAGCGCGTCCTTCGACCGTACGACTTCGCGGGCCGATACGGCGGAGACGAGTTTGCCCTGCTGCTGGCGGGCGCGGGTGAAACAGATAGCGGGCTCAGTACGCGTATTGCAGATGCCATTACTGGAATGGCTCTTTCCATGGGCATTGATGTATCGACCAGCGTGGGTGTGGCCGATGCAGCCCACTTAGTTGCCGCCGCCGACGCACGCATGTATGAGAACAAGCGAACAAAGCGATTAGCGCGTCCTTAGTGCACCGTCCCCGCTTGCTCATATGCCGCCAGATCGAGAAAGCGGTCCACAGCGCGTCGTTCTTCCTCGGTGCAGTTCGTGTCTTTCAACAGCAAACGAAGTGCGCCAATCATCTGTTCGCCGATCCACTCGGTGTGCGCACTGAAGCCCATGCCCTGGTATCTGGTGCAAATCGCTTTCAGGTATTCCGACCCGCGCTGATGGGAATCCGACTGACTGCTTCCCTCAATCGAGCAAAGACGACCGATGTTCATGCGATGCCTCCCGTGATAAACGTGTCTCGGCTGCGTGGTGGCTGGCATGTCAGTGGGGAGGCGACCAGTGGTTAGGACCAGCTTAGGAGATTCCGAGACCGCTGTCAACGGCGCTCCCTGCTTGAATAGCCGCGCTGGTTGCACCCTACCTCGGCAGCGTGGTACAACCGTACTTGGCGCGTAGCGCCGTCACTCCTGCAAGGACTGTATTGACTTTTCTTAGCTCGCACTGGGCCAGGCGCTTGACGGCGTTGGCCTTCATTCTCACGCTGCTCTCCGTTCTGCCGGCGTCACCCCCACCGGTTCAGGCCCAGGCAAATGACCAGCACAAAGTGACGTGGGATTCGCGCAGTCTGCTGATCGATGGCCGCCGCGTGTTCTTGTTCAGCGGCGAATTCCACTATTGGCGCTTGCCGTCGCCCGATCAGTGGCAGGACCGGCTGCTCAAGATGAAAGCGGCGGGACTGAACGCGGTTTCCATCTATTTCGACTGGCAATACCACTCCAACGCGCCGGGAACGTACGACTTTACCGGTGTCCGAGACGTCGATCGGCTGCTGACCATGGCGGATCGTCTCGGACTCTACGTGCTGGCGCGCGTGGGGCCGTACATGAACGGGGAGGCGGATGCGGGCGGCTTACCTGGCTGGCTGTTGTCCAAGCCCCTCTTTCCGCGCTCTCAAGGCTGGAATGGTCAGCTGGCTCAGGCGCAGGACTCGCCGCTGTATGAACAGTATGCCAAGGAGTGGTACGACCATATCGTTCCAATCGTTGCTCGTCATCAGATCACCAACGGCGGATCAGTGTTGATGCTGCAGGTCGAGAACGAGTATAGCCAGGATCAAGGATCGCAACAGTACATGCAACACCTGATTGACTGGGCCCACGCCGACGGCATCACGGTGCCGATCTTTCACAACGACTACTGGTTTAAAGGCGACTGGAGCAAGGTAGTCGACTTGTATGCGTACGACAGCTATCCGTATGGCTTCGCGTGCTGCCACCAATGGTACGACGAGCACTTTCACGGCATAGATACCTGGGAAAGCGCACTCCGCTCCACGCTGAAGATCGCGACTCCCATGTTTGTCTCAGAACTGCAGGGCGGAGCCTTCGATCCCTGGGGTGGCGTCGGCTACGATCAGGTAGCCAAAACACTCGACGGGGATTGGCTCACCGCTCTCGATGAGTCCGCCATGGCCCAGGGCACGTCAGTCTTGAATACCTACATGTTCGTGGGCGGCACCTCCTGGGGGTATATGAGTGAGCCCGCGGTGTATACCTCCTACGACTATGGCGCGCCGATAGCCGAGTCGGGAGCACTCCGTCCCGCCTACTATGCCGCGCACCGGCTGGGTATGTTTTTGCAGTCGTACGGGCCGGAGCTGGCGGGCGCCGATGCCGCCCCCGCTGCTGCCACCACCACCAATCCGCAGGTGGTCGTTCATTCTCGTGTTGGCCCGTCGGGGCAACTGTTTGTCTTTCTCCGCCACGGCGACGCCGGGGCTCCGGTTGATACCCGGCTCAATCTGACGGTTCAGGGCAAGCTCTACAGCGTGCCACAGCGGCAAGGCACGGCGATAACCGTGCCGGGTCATGGAGCGGCACTGTTGACCGCGAATGTCGATGTCGGTCCGATGCATTTGAATTACAGCACCTCGCAGGTTCTCACCGACAGCGTGACCGCCCAGGGTCACTATTTGGTGCTCTACGGTCCCTCCGGCACCGCCGGCGAAGCCGACTTCGTCCTGCCAACGTCGCCCACTACCGTGATCCATAACGCGGGAGTCAAGGTGACGCGTTCCAATCAGGAACTTCGGCTCAACTACTCTCACACCTCCGAGTCACGAACCGTCGCGATCACGACAACCAGCGGCGTGTTGCGAATCTTGATTACGTCGTCGCAAGCAGCGTCGCGTTTCTGGCAATCGGGTAAGATCTTGCTCTCCGGCCCGGATTTGGTAACTCCAGACAGTTCCACTGACCGGGTCTGGCTGTCGAAACCACGCGAGGTTCGGAGCTATGGTGCGCCAGCCACGACTACCGAAATGGTGAACGGTGAATCGACCGCCACGCCGGACGCGGTCATGGGCACCACACTCCTCGGCACGCTCCTCGGCGCATCTGCTCTCGTCTTACCAAAGCTGACGTCCTGGAAGTTCAGCGCCGAGGCGCCGGAGACTGCCCCAAACTTCGATGACTCCTCGTGGCAGCTGGCCAATCACACGAGCACCACCAATCCGAATGTACCGCTAACGTCCACCCTGCTGATGGACGACTATGGCTTCCACTATGGGTATGTCTGGTATCGCGGTCATTTCACGGCGACGGGCGCCGAGTCCGGCATCACGCTGGAGGCTCGGCAAAGCTATAGCGTCTACCTGAACGGTGTGTACTTGGGGAGCGGCGATGAGTCGCTGGCCGACCCGCCGCACCCATACGCGGCGCCCCACTCCTTTGCGTTTCCCCCAGGAGTTTTGCGGCCAGCTCAGGATAATGTCCTATCCGTGCTGACAGAGAGCCTCGGGCACGACGAGGGATGGTTGGCAGGACCGGTCGCGCAGAGCCCACAAGGCATCCTGAGCGCAACTATGAATGACTCGCCCACACCCATTACCTGGCGCATCCAGGGAGCCACGGGCGGTGAACAGCCGGGCGATACGGAGCGAGGTCTGATGAATGCCAGCGGGTTGTTTGGAGAGCGACAGGGCTGGTATCGACCCGCGTTCGACGATCGATCCTGGAGCACCATAACGACTCCGGACAACTGGCAGGCACGGGACCAGGCGGCTCCGATTGGCTGGTACCGAACTCATTTTCGTCTCGCTGTCCCGTCTGGCATTCAGGCGCCGATGGGCCTGCTGATCCCGCATGTGAGTGATAAAGCAACCATCTGGCTCAACGGGTGGTTGGTGGGACGATACTGGGAGCAAAAGGGGCCGCAGCACCTCTTCTATCTCCCATCCGGCATCCTCAAACCAAGCGGCGACAATCTGCTGGCGATTGCGGTCTGGAACCGGGGTGGCGTCGGGGGATTGACAGCTACGCCCCAGTTGGTGCAGTACCCGTCGCTCGCCCAGCACACGATAACGAATGTCTCTGCCGGCCAGGCTCAGACACCGGACTACTGGCACACGGCGGGTAATCGCATTGTCGACTCCGCTGGCAATCCGGTACGGATTGCCGCGGTCAACTGGTTCGGGATGGAGAACCAGTGGTTCGTTCCAGCTGGGCTGGACATACAGCCGCTCGATGCAATCCTGACTCGAATCAAGGATCTCGGCTTCAATACCATCCGGTTACCGTTTTCAAACCAGCTGGTAGAAGAGAATCCCACTGTGACGGATCATCTCGACGCCAACCCGACCTTGAGGGGCCTCCACGCCCTCGACCTGCTGGACAGAATCATCGACGCGGCAGGTCAGCACCGCCTGCGCATCATCCTCAATGACGGCCGCTCCGAGGTCGGTACTCAACCGGAGACCAACGGGCTGTGGTATACGCCGGCCTTTCCTGAGTCAGCCTGGATTCAGGACTGGCGGACGCTGGTGACCCGCTACCAGGGGAACGCTACCGTGATCGGGGTGGATCTACGCAACGAGCCGCATACGGGGCCACCCGGGCCATGGTCGGTGCAATCGTACCTGCATCAAGGTGCGACGTGGGGGCCCTACCATGGCGTTGAAAGCGCCGCCACCGATTGGCGGCTCGCCGCCGCACGAGGCGGTAACGCGGTGCTGTCGATCAATCCGCACCTTCTGATCTTTGTAGAGGGCATTCAGCAATACCCCAACACCGCCTGGCCGGGCGGAGTCGAGTCCTACTGGTGGGGCGGTATTTTGTACCCGGCCCTGCGCTATCCGGTCCGATTGAGCGTTTCGCATCAACTGGTTTACTCACCACACGAATACGGTCCCCTCAAGTGGCAGATGCCCTTTTTCGGCCCGCACATGACATATGCCGGCCTGGCTGCGATCTGGGACCAGCACTGGGGCTTCCTGGAGCACCTGGCGTCCAATCGGGAAACGCCCATCTTCATCGGCGAATTCGGCACCTGCGGCAACACCATGGCGTGCCTCCAGGACCAAACGGCGGGATCGGAGGGACAATGGTTCGGGTTCTTGATGCGGTATCTAAAGCAGCACCCGGAAATCAGTTGGGGGTTTTGGGCGGTGAACGGAACCAATCATCTCGGCAATCCAACGCCGGGCTACATCCTCACCAAAGACTGGCATGCTCTGTCCCTTCCAGGCCTGGTACAGACGC
>JAABUO010004461.1_pt1 | contig 16499 bp, 21 predicted proteins | sample 5559291 | NCBI WGS metagenome assembly JAABUO01 (sample SAMN10711878, study PRJNA513372) | rock metagenome | isolation source: Antarctica rocks | place: Antarctica: Victoria Land, Finger Mt sud
CTTCTTTGTCTACAGATGAATTGTTACCTGATGGATTTTCATACGTTCGCATATGTTTGTATTCGGTACTGCTAATTTGTAGCCCAACACACACTGGACAGGGCGGTTGACTGTACGTATGACCAGTCCCCAACAAGGCATGCTGCAGACATTTCGAGTGGATCCCGAAGCAGTTGTAAGTCAGCTTGCTTGAAACTCTCGGTGCCAGTGATTTCTGTGCCGCAAATTGGCATCAGTAGGTGCACAAGACGAGGCCACAAGCTTGCCCTCACACTAAAATAGCAGAAGTCAGGTTTGCATGACATGCATGGGTCCCACACACGGGTCTGAGGTCATCATCGAACGTTCGCGCGCATCCGCGCAAAAGCTGTCACTGGGGCCAAGCAATTGGGCTTGTGAGCTTCGCGCAATGGCGTGACTTTCGTTGAACTGTCCTGCATTTTGGCCAAGAACTATGTGGGATACACTAGCACTAGAGCTCATGGAAATGATCGTCAACAGATCGCCTTCGTCACACAACGACTTGGGTACACTTCAGCTAGTATGCAAGGCATGGAAGAAAGCAGCAAGTACGAGCGTGTTTGTTCGTGACTAAGTCGCGGAGTGAATGTTGCGACGATCCGTGCTTGCGCAGGGGCTGGACTTACCTCAGCCAGCTTCCACTGCCGCGAAAGCTTCGAGCTGAATTTATTGCTCACAAAATACAGCGGATTATGCAGCCTGAACCTGTCAAACACCAGGAATATTGCTGTGTTGAAGGACTTTTCACGAATCACCTGCCTTGTGATTGACAACACAGCCTGACATGATGTACCTGTACAACAGTTATCAGACCTTGCATCCCTGACTCAGCTGCATAGCCTGAGCATAGAAGATACCTGTGAAGGAATAAAAAACGTCCCATGGACAAGTTTTTTGGGCCTCACATACTTGTCTCTGGGACCACCTAGATACAGGGATGACCTGGATCCACATTGCAGATTTTCCTCAGAGCTGCGTGCTTTACATGTATGGGAGATTCCTGATGAGTGGGTGCAAAGTTTGTCAGCCCTCCAGGAACTGCACGTCTGTGCAACGGCTGTCACCCCAGAAGCCTTGCAAAAGCTGACTATGCTAACAAATCTTGCCCTGGCTTTGGAGACGCCAGCTCTGATGGATCCGGACGATTCTCATGAGGATTCTGATCAGGAGAGCTTATGTTTCTGGAATGATGCAGTTTTTGCTGCAATTGCAACTTTGCCCAAATTAGAAGTCTTGATGGTTTACGTTCATCCAAGCAGTTGGCAAATTCGTCTTTTGGCTGCAGTGACAACTTTGACAAAACTTTCGTTTGATGCCCTGGATGGTTGTCCTCAGTGCGGCCTGACCGCTGTTCATCAGCTATGCTGTATGTCGAACTTGAAAAGGCTTGAGAACTTGCATTTTTGCAGTCGTCCACACTACTTCTCAGCAGATTCAACCCATGCATCCTTGGAGGAAGGTATGATGTATATTGTGTGTCCTTCATCTGAGATGAGAATATCGTTGCAAGATGTCTCTCATTTGTATTATGCCAATCATGAATGATGTATTATGACACATTGTATTTTCTTGTACATGAGTGCTTCTCGCTGAGCACACATCTTGTTTTTGCCCACACAGCTGCAAATCAGCAACATATACAACATGCTGTTACGTAAGGAGCTCTCGAGAAGGATCGTTCAAGAGCTTTGTCACATATGTAACCAGACCAAAACTTAGAATTTCGATGCCTCTGTTGCAGTGCCTTAAGACGCTAAAATGGCCGGGGTAAAGCAGGCAATAGTTGCCAGCATGCAAACGCATGCACACCTTGCTCTGTCAAACCATCAGCTGTCAACACCACTACATACCATGTGCAGTTCCTGACCTTCATGAAACCTTGTGTTTCTATTGTGTGCAGCCTGCCTGTAGGTATCAAAAACTGTATTCACAATACACTCCAGAGCCCGTCACAACCAGCATAGGGGCTTTAGCCCATGCCTGCATTGTGACATTGACCTAGTGTACTTACAATGAACGGGATGAATCTGCACAGCATATATGACTGCATGTGCACGAGCAAATGCTGCGAGCAGCTGTAAGGCCACTGGTGGTTCATGAATCCGCATGGCATTTGGGATCATACTGTCGCAACAGACCGCCACTGCGCCCCAAGCATGGTCAGTTTCACATACGCATCAGCAAAGTCCTTGAAAAAGCGTTTCTGGTCTGCTGCATACATCTGAATCACAGCCTTGCAGTCAGAATCATCCGGCAAGACATGATCTGATGGCAGGCCAATCATCTTAGCCATGCTATCTGCATTGGGAGCAGCCCACGGCTTCTGAAGCAAAGCTGTGAAGTATGCATTGTCAAAGGTAAGAGGGTCTCCAAAACCCTTGCTGCCCAGCTGCATGAACAAGCAAGGCATCATCATTGCATGGCCAGTCAACAATACACCTGTTGATTGCTGCCAAGCAGCAGAAGACTACTGAGATGACACGATGCTGCATATACATAAACCATTTGATGCCAGGAGCAGATGTAGCATGCATACCGCCTACCATTGCAAGTGAGCCACACTGAGGAAGACTACATTGTGCCGCTTGCGCATTGCTGTAAGCATCTCACTTAGTGGTTATAGCTTTGATGTTATCAGAGCCAGCTGGCATAGTGCACATTCACATTGCCTGTCACAGCTTATGACAGCTTCTTCTTATCAGCTGTTTGAGGAAACGTCAATGTTCAGCACTTAGAGGACAGCCTCACCGTGTGCGCTCCAGCCAGTGCAACAAACTCTTGGACAGACAAGCCCTGCTGCTGAAAGGCCTGCTTCAGCCGGTCAGCAGAGAAGTCCTCAGCTGGTAGGCGGTCTGTTGCATCTGCCTTCTGAGCATCTACCCTGCCTGAACCAGAGATACAAGCAGTGTCAGAATGAGCACTCAAAGAAATATGCTTTGATGGTGCATTGCATTGCATCAGCCTTGCTACAACATGCGATGATCTTATAAAGCACCCAGGCCTTGTCAAACCTTCCACACAGGTTTACACAAAATGACATCAAGCATAGATGCACATGGCAACTGCTTGGATTTGGGAGCATGATGACATGATTGCTGTGATGACATGCACTGTAAAGAAGCTGGCTGCTTGCAGATGAGGGCTGCAGTGTATACGTCAGCAACTGGACAGCAAGCAAAATGCATAAGAACAAGACCGACATCACGCAAGCATTTGATGTTTGTGGTTCTGGAACAAGCAGAGGAAGCTTGTGCATTGCAGCAATCAGCACTGTTGATATGGTGCACGCTTCACAGTTTGACTAACCTACAGGCACGCTGATCAAGGGTCCTCCACACAGTCCAACAGCATAGGCGCCTACCAAAGCAATCATGTCAGCCTGGGACACCAAGCCTTCGGCTGCTGTGCCTTGTATGTTGGACATGGCTTGCTGTATCACTTTCCACCCACGTTTCAGGCCGAAGTTCTCAGGCCGCTCTAGCTCGTGCTGTATGGATGCATTGGCGCCACCATTACCTGCTGCTGTATTGTAGGTTCCAGAATCATGGAAGACCAGCCGCAGGACTACAGGACACTGTACCAGCAGATAAGATATGTCAGCATATGCTTTGCTATTGCTCCGCTGCTGCAATTGTGCATCAATATATGCTTACATGTCCTTGCCTGAGATGCCACAGATGTGAGCATGCAGCACCATGCTCAACTCCCACTGTATTGAGACTGTAAGGCATCAGCATCATGCCAACCATGATGGCACAAAGAAGCATCACAGATGCATCAGCAGACAGATAGGTCCAAGATGTTGCACAAGAGCATCACCTTGGTCTTGTCCACTGCCTTTCTAAGTGCTGATTCCACAGCTAGCTTTGCCTTGCCCTCCAGCATAGCTGGCACACCCTGTTGCAGTGCTGATTCAGCCTCTGATGTACTTGCGGTCTGCAGTGACCCTGCCTCAGGTGCTGCCTGGGCTGAAAGACTGGTCATTGGCATTGTCACGAGCAGCAGAGACTGAATGAGGTCACGTCTAGACAGCCCTGTGGGGTGATGTCACACATGCGTCAGAGGACTGCCTGAGTAGCAACAAGGTGCAAGTTATGATGCACAATGGCACTCTCATCACCTGTGTGATGACTGCCACCATGACAGCAGTTAGTTGCAAGCTGTTGGCGCTGATTTTGCCTGATAGGCTTTGCAGTCAGGCTGGTGAAGCAAAACACGTTATGATGACGCACTGGCAGCGCAAATTGAGAAAAAGCCATTTTGATCACGGTGTGTGGATCGCCACTATTGGTATGCTGCAAACACCAAAGGAAGCCGGCAGATCACTCCAAAAACAGCAAAGGCAACTCAGATCAGGCACTCAGTCTACGGGAAACTGACTTGCAAGAGCGAGACGGTAGGTAATGTGAGCATGCACACTTTGTACATCTTTCGGATGCAACGATGCGCTGTTCAATCGGGCAATGATCGATGCCTTGTAATACGATAGGTCAGACGCTTGTCCATTCCTCTTCTTCTTCCTGAAGCTGCCACGTACACACAAAGCTTACTTGGGCGGGGACAGCGCGCAACTTGCTGCAACGCAGCTGAAAGGAGATGCTGAAACTACTCTGCTGGATGCATCGGAGTCATGAGTCAAGTGCGTAATGCAGCATGTTGGCTGCTGCTGTATGCCTTTCCCAGCCTGGTGATCTCTCTTGGCTCGCCTGAGATCGCCCCCGCGATCAGCCTGCAAAGCGTGTTCGAGGCTCCAGAAGTGGTTGAGCGAGTGTCAGATAGCTACACATTGGACGCATTCGTATGGAGAGACGCGCAGCCGCTTGTTGTCACCGGTACAACGCAGGCGTTACTGCCTTGACAGAAGTTTTTGCAGGTCTGCTGACTGCCATAGCTGATGCGCAGGCAGTCAGCCTGTAAGCTCGTCCCAGACAAGACTATCTGATGCTGCGTCTCCGATGATGGCAACCCTTTACCTCAACGATGAGGCTTGCAATAGACAGACAGCACCAGTGATAACTTGTGACACAGCCTGGGTGGTGCAGATGCAGGGAAGCCAGCCTGAGGTACGATTGTCTTTCTGACTCTGCATGATTGTACTCGAACATCTGCAAGCCCTGGCAAGCTGCTGCACAAGCTCTGTGCTGCCCAGGGTTTGCAGGAAGCACACAGATCCCTGCACCAAAATTGCGTTCACAGTTGCTTTAGAACTCTGCTGGTGCCTTTGCTCTGCTGCTTGCAGCAGCTGATGCACTTCTGTTGGTATCAGTTCGTTGATTTGCGACAATGGGCTGTCATACTGCCATGCTGGTGCAGCACAACATGTAGGCCTTGCATCTTAGATCAATGCTTGAAGGTTGTGTGTGCCTTTGCACGGCATGCCAACCCCAGATATATATGCTTGATGTATGCATGATTACACTATTGTTTTGATTACACATTTCCACAATGCCTTGCTGTTGGCATGCTGCATCATTGGCATGCTCATTGGCTTGCTCATTGCTTAAATGGGCAAGGTATGACAATCTACATCTTACATGTTGAGCAGCGTATATGCTTGAGGATGGATAAGTGGGATGCTGTAGGTATGGATGTCTGCCTTCACAGCAGGACAAGCCACTGTCAGAGGTGGCCCAGGCTGGCAGCTGGGATCCAATGTGGAAGTTGTCCTTGAAGCAAGGGATGCTGAAGGCACTTTCTTCATTTCAACAAACACCACTATACAGTCTACAGAGTAACACTAGGGAGCAAGGGAGGTCATGCTAAGCAATCCTATCACAGTTGCAAATATTCAGTCCATGTGGTGCTGCATCCCCTCAGCAAACTCCAGCTGGCAATCTAGCCAATCCTATAGACTCTTGGTTTGATGCCATCTAAGTCATCTGGTGAATGGAAGTGCTGTCTAAGCAGTGATTGTTATTTATATTTGTGCAAGTTAAGCCGCAATCTCGCAAGCAGAGAGGTGGTTTTGTTACGAATGGACTTGTACGCTATGCTGTATGCAGCTTTGTGGATCTCTCCTCATGCTGTTTGACTCTGCGCACACAAGTTGCGTGTCAGTCAATGGGTGCTGCAAATGTGTTTACAGAGGGAATCATGCTGTGCAGACTACTGGATGCATACACACTGTGTGTATGTACATGTACTACAAGCCCGCAACGGCATGCGTGCTCTTGAAGCCTTGACACGGACTCCAAGAGTTTCTAGCGGATATACTGCCTTCGCCTCTGAAGCTGTATTGGCTTTGGCAAGTAGAGCTGTTCATGTCCAGATCGGACACAATCGAGTTGTACAGCCTATGCTGACGATCAGATGTATGTACATAACGTCATCATCAACAGCGGTGGGTGGGCGCATCAAGGTTGCAGCCTTTGCAACCTTAACAACACAGCAAGCTGCAAAGAGCCTGCTCATTGGTACTTGACTCAGGAGGTCTTTGGACATAAGAGCATTCACAGAGTGCTGCATAACATGGCAATGTCATGGCATGCACAAGAGCGTTTGTTGTGCAGTATGTGATGATGATTCATGCATCCCACGACACTGCCACTGCAAGCTGTGACTCAGATGCCGCCTGAATCTCAGGCTTAGCTGGACTTAAGCTTTGCACCGCCTTTCTTAGTGACCACCAACTCTTCCTTCCCTAGGTCTCCAAATCTGCTGCAGATAAACAGCATCAAGCCAGCAAGCGTGACTGCCACCATGCCGCCGTAGAAGCAGCCAATGTTGCCCATCCCCCTTTGCTGAGTGTAGTCTGCCAGCTTGCCAGCAACTGAATTGCTGTACGCAAGGACCACACCTGTGAACATACAGGGAGCTACTCAGGACTGTCCATACCTTACCCCAGGGAAAGAAAAACTTTTTATGAACAAATGAATGAATGAACGAATGAAGAAATGTGTGCATGCACATTGCCAAGACTGACTCAAACACATATGCATGGCTCCAAAACCAAGTGTAACGGGGCAAAGGTAATAAGCTCGTGCTAGCGTGTCAGGGTACGTATTATCCACTCTGTTACATTGCCTCCCTGTAGCTGTCTGTTACAGTACCTGCACTGCGTGAAATGCCCAACAATGAGGACAGAAAAGGTTTGATAGAGTGCAGAAGAGCACCAATGCAAATGTTACATGCAATTGCACCGCATTGTATGTAGCATTGATGCACAGTGTACACCCTGATGCTCACAGCCTCCTTGGATACAATGCCTGTCATGATTCAGTGGAAAGCTGCACAGGTGATTAAGCATGAGCTGATGCAAATCATGCAGCAGCTCTTCTGTTACCTGTATTGGCCGTATTGGCTCATTTCCCATGCCATACATTGCACGCAATTGGTGCACTTGGTATGGGTTGTGAGACCAGGTGCTGTTGAAGACATGACTCAGATTCACTATGATGTCATCAAGCTGCTTTTGACCACAGTTGCACATCAAATGTGACCCTGAGGTAGACAGAACGCCTGCCCTGAAGTAGACAGGTGGTCTGCCTTTGAGTAGACAGAAGTTTTGCCCTTAGATGGACAGGAGGTCTGCCTGAAGGTAGACAGGAGGTCTGCCATTAAGTAGACAGGATGCCTGCTTTGAGGTAGACAGCACCCCTTGGTATGCTGTGGAGTTTACACTGTATATACGCCAGGGCAGGGAGTGTGTTACCTAGTACGAAGTCAGTGAAGGACCAGACAGTGCCGCTGACTCTGCCCAGACCAGGCAGCTCTGTGGCAGGAATGTAGGCAGACAGCATGGACAGACAGATGGCATGAGTCATTGCCATGTGGACACCCACGGCACAAGCTCCCAGCATCATGCCTGCATCAATCAATCAATCAATCAGACAATCATTCTTGCTTATCCCACACCGTGGTGTCGGATCTTGTGTTCATCAGGGAAGTCGACACATATCTACTGGGATATCAACATGCACCATACATGCAATTAGTCTTCTGGTGCTCATGACCATGTGTTACGGTCACAGAGTGAGCCCCAACCAGCATGGACAGACACATGCATGAGTCATAGCCATGTGTACAGCCACAGCTGCAGCAACTCATGTTGCTGCGAGTCTCAGCTTTGTCATTTTTGTCTACATGATGATAGAAATACTAAAGTTAACAGGCTTTCCAGCTCATGATGAGCTGGGTACATGCAGGAATCCCGCATGTCGCATGAATGCCTGACTTGACGGTGGATGTGTTTTCAGAACAGTGACTGGTGCAATGTTGCAGCTTGCCTACATGTAAAGCGTACACACTCAGCATTGACCACCAACAGTTTGACATCTCACAGCTCTTTTCAATCCCGAAACGTCTATTTTAATTCAGACACGTCATCCCTACACTGGAAACCTAAACTCAGAAGCGTCTGGGGACAGTAAAAACGCTTTTCTACATTGTGGAGATGTTTTAGAATGTGCCAACACCAGCACCTGTACCATACACCATGTATGTCAAACATACCAACTATACATTCTACCTTGTGGTGTAGCAAGCTTTGCAAAGGGAGAAAAGAGTCTACACTGATGCATGGAGACAATGGTTTAAAAGTGTAGAGATTAGACTTCAATCACTGCCAGTGAGAGACCCCACAGCATGTACCAGCACCTGTGTTATATACAAAACCTGCCAAACATACCAACTATGCATTTGACCTTATGGTGTGCCAAGCTTTGCAGAGAAGAGATCTGTGGCAACAATACCTCCGCACTGTAGAAATCAGCATCAATCACTTACGGCAACAAGTTTCATGGCATATGCCAATGCCAGCATATATGCAGCGTGTGGCTAGACACAACTATGCGATCTACCTTGTGGTGTACCCATCTTTGCAAAGCGGAGGTCTGCAATGATCAAGCGCCAAAACAGTTTCATGTTGTCGAGTCCTGCAGCACACTGCAAGGCCGCAAGACCCCATGAAGAAGATCACCTTGTGGTGTGCCAAGCTTTGCAAAGAGAAGGTCTGCAATGATCATGGCTCCGAAACCAGCTAGCAGCAGGCGGTTGCGCTCCTTCAGACTCCGCTTGGCTCTCAAACCACAAGGGGTGGACAGCACCGCTTGGGTGATCATCATGATTGACATCAACACCGGCAGCTGCGCCTTGTCCATGACCTGGGTTGATGAGCAAGAGCACATAGTCACTGTGGGACTGAAATGCAGTTGTGTGATTTGTGTTTCCAGTCACAAAACATACCTTGCATCTACATGTTCATACAGAATCCATCTCTAATCCAATGCAAATCTGTGCCTTGTCTGTCTGTCTCCTATGGCATGATTGACGAGCGTGCAGGCATGTAGGTGCTGACATTCCAGTCTGTGGAGTCAATGACAATCACAGTGCTGATACATGTTTGTGGAGACAACAAGCCTTTGGTTGCAACACATCGATAGACAGCAAAAATAGCACAGCTGTTTCAATGTTACAGGTTTTGTACAGTTGGTGGGCGAACAAGACAGCCACTTTGAAGTGTGAATGAGAGCAATGCAAAGGAATAAAGATGACATTGAAACAGCAGGCCAGGGCTGTATGACGGTGAGCTCACAACTGGGACAGAAAGAGTGCACTTCCTTGTTCCACTTCTCAAGGGAGCAAAGTAACATGACAGAGCATGCTGAGGAGGCCAAAGCTTATGTCTGTCAAATTTACGTATAGCAGCATCACAATCCTCCCAAGAGCAAACTCGGAAACAAACTTCTCTGCTCCTGATGGCAAAGTGGCATCAGAGCATGCAAGGTGTCAGGCCAATTTTTGTGCATGACCAGATCTGCTTTGTGAATAAGGTCAAGGGCTCAAGCTGGGACTGGTAAAGCATGCAAAGTGATAAGCCCGATGGGTTGTATGTCAAAATCAAGCATGACATGAGGAACACAGCTGATAAGCTCTATCAATTCTTTGTTGACATCAAGTACAGCAAGAGGGCATAGCTGATAAGCCATATAGGTTATACGTCAAGATCAAGGGTGACAGGATGGGCATGCAACACGGGCTGCAAGTCTCACCGTTCTGGCTCTCAAAGTGATGAAGCTGGCGTCAAAGCGTGCAAAGTACAGCAGGCACACCACTGACAGCGCTTGCCAGTATGCCGGTTGCAGGGCACCCATGAATGCCCTGATCTTCTGCCCTAGGTTGAGCGAGGCCAAGCCCTCTGCCTTGGCCTTGTCAGCAGCATCTGCACATGCACAATGACAGTTCCAAGATCCAGACCAGGAATTGCTGAGGAGCGGATGATACAATTACAATGCAATGACAAATCCCACAGCATAAACCCTTAATTTTGTACTCCGGACCATACTCAGCTGTCAGCAAAGTTGCTTGGTAGCCTACTTTGGTGAGTGGTCAAGCTGATGTGCTGCAAGCTTGCATACTGCTGTGAGCCAATAATTCATAAAACAAGGCCCACAACAATGCAGGAACAATGATGCATGTTGTCAGCATGGTAGGCAAGTCACCTTTCCTCTTGATCTTGTTGGCAGCATCCTGATCTTTTGCTCTTTGCCCAAATGCCTGCAGTGACAGAACTGCCTCACGCATACAGCATCTATGTGTTTGTACCTTTCATGCTATGCTGTGCTTTGCCATGCTGTGCCGTGCTGAGCAATAGAATTTGATATCCGCTGTGCTGTGCTGTGCTGTGCTGTGCTGTGCTGTGCTGTGCTCAGAATGGAAGTCTTGCTCAGAGTGTGACATGGCAAAGAAGAGTGTTTAAAACAGGCAACCCCAACAGGGCAAGGCACAGTCAAGGCTATGCGCAGCGTATAATCAACTACCAGATTGGTCGTGGCACACACCAGAAGTGCAACAAGAAAGCTTAAGATGCCTTTGAGCGTACAAACTATTGCATTTGACTCGACTGCGGCAATTGAGCATATAACCTGGTGCAGTTGAGCATGTAGCCTAGTGCAGTTGAGCATTATAACTTCGGTGTCAGCACCTTGAGTATATAATCTACTGCGACCGAGCATATGATTTACTGCAGTCAACTAGATATCAAACTGCAACTGAGCATCTAACCTGAAGCAATCAGCATACAATCTGTTGCAGTTGAGCACACAGCCTGATGCAATCAGGGGTATGACCTACAAGCAAATGAGCATACACCCCTTTGCTGTTGAGCGTACAAGACGTCGTAGGTAAGCATACAACTTGTTGCAATTCAGCGTACAATTGAGCGCAATTGGGCATATGACCTACTGTGGTGACCAGCAGCAAAGCTCCCAGAGCAGGCAAGGCCGACAGGGAGAAGGTGACAGCGTAATTCCTGCCAGAGAGGGTGTAGGCCAGGCCGGCAATGAGGGACCCCATCAAGGCCCCAAAGGTTCCCATTGCTTGCCTCAGACCTGCAGAAAGAATGCAGAGAGTGGGTGAGCTGAGAGGCAGAAAGGCCAGGCCTAGTGGGAGGGGCCCCATCAAGGCAGCACAAGACTCCCATTGCTTGCCTTAGACCTGCAGTCACAAGGCAGAGAGTGGGTGAGCTGAGAGGCAGAAAGGCCAGGCCTAGTGGGAGGGACCCCATCAACGCAGCACAAGACTCCCATTGCTTGCCTGGGACCTGCAGACACAAGGCAGAGAGTGGGTGAGCTGAAAGGCAGAAAGGACAGGCCTACAATGAGGCACCCAATCAAGGCACAACAAATCTCTTATTGATCCTGCTAGTCCTGCCAGCTGAGGGCAGAAGCTAGATGAGCTGAAAAAGGAAACAGAAAGAAAATTGAATGGAGAACAACAAAAGAAAGAAGGCTGAAAGGTAAAGAGCTTGCAAGCTGTGCTTTTGGGTCGAGGCTGGTCAGGTTTTGCTCCCTACAACGCTTGCGCTTTTTCCAGACCTTCCATGAGAGAGTCCAACCACGTCCTCTCTATAAAGCAGCCAGCTATCACAATGTTTCCCTAGCTGCCATGATGGCACCATTCTGTACCAAAAGCTTTTGAAGAATGTAGAAAAAGAAAAGAAAAGAAAAGACTACGCCTTTCGGCGTCAATTTAATGAGAAGCCAAGTATTATACCGGGCTGCCCAGGGTTTGAAGAACTTACCAAAGGCACCTTCGGTCTTGTCACCAGACTCAGCAGCAAGCTCTCCAATCAGGGCCTTTCCAGGCGCCTCTCGAACTCCCTTACTCATCCTGTCAAAGACCTTGGCAAAGGTAACCCAGTAGAGGCAGACAACAGTGCCAAAGCTGGCAAAGACGTAGCCCGACAGCGCAAACATGGGTTTGTTGATTGTTGTGAGGAGTGTCCCAAAGATGATCATGCGTGCTGGGGACAGAATGTCTGCCAAGGTGCCGCTGAGGGACTTGGAGGCGTTCGAAAGAAACTGCGCCATTGCTTGCAAGTTACCAATCTGCAGACCCATTAGGATTTTGTCAAGTTGTCTTGTATGGTGGGAACTTTGAACATAGTGCTCATCTGACGTGCATGAAAGAGCAGCACTGGTAAGTATGTCCAGGTGTCAGCTGTTTGCTCAAAGGAAGCTGTGCCTTGGCGCACGCATCAACAGGGTAGAATGGTAGAAGGAAGTGAGACAGCTTACCTTTGTGTTGCTGAGCTTCAGCTCCTCAGACAGATACAATGGGAGATATGTGTCATGAATCAAGGTGGCAACGGAGCTCAGAGCTTGTGCCCCGCACAGCGCCAGCAATTTCTTATTGGTGGACGGCTCACTGAAAGGACTCAGCAAAGCTTTGAACTTGGCGACAGGACCAGACTCTGCTTTTGGCGTCTCGTCGGGTAGAGATGGCTGTGCAGCTCCTGCTGCACCAGCATGGATCTTGATACTAGCCCTGCCTCTCGGGGCAAGCGGTGTGCATGGAGATATAGACGCGGGGGGCTTGTGGGAGCGAAATGAGGAAATCGCAGGACAATTCCTCCGATGTCGCAGCTGACGCGACTGTGTGTCAATCCGTTCGATGTAACAATGATTGCCAAGCGCGATTGGTGTTCGCGCTGGCAGGTTGATCACTGCGGCCATGGCGACCCACTCGCGGTGAAATCGATGCTCACGTCTAATGTCGATGAAGATGGAGACAAGCTGAGGTGCCCTCTGAGCTTGCGCACAAGGCCTCGGTGCCTCAGCGCAATCCCCAGCCTGACCATGCAATGCGCTGCTTCAACTTCGATTTAAGCCAGGTCACCGAGCAATGACTGATTGCCAAGACAGCATTCTGCGTGTTGCACTTCTTCAGCATAACTTGGTCGTCCCGGAAGCAGCGGGATGGAAGATGTTAGCACAGGCTTTTCTTTGTCACAGAAAGGCTGCACGCAGACACAGTATGTCCTAAAATCCCAGGAAACTGAAATGACGGGTCAATCGTTCAAAGCTAGTTGCGCATACTCTGCCTCTGCAGGAGCAGCTTCGATCAACGCTGTACTTGGCAGAGGCTAAATCCTGCGCCATGATGCATTCACGTGCAAGACCAGGCGTTATGATGGGCAACTGCATACTCTCAATGACTTGGCAGAGGGCTAGTGCAAAGCTGCACGAAGTTCGTGGCAATTGAGCTGCTGGTGCACTCACAGGTGACGGTGTAGACAGCATGACTTCAACTGACCTGCAGCACTTCATAGTGGCTTGTGCTGTCAAGCAGACTGCCGAAACTCAGACAGCTGTTAGCCAGTCAGATAGTGATGAAGATGACGCAGGAATGATGAGCAGCAGGGGCATTGATGGAGATGATGATGGTTTGCTAGATAGTTTTGACAGCGTGTATATCATCACAGGGAAGCCAGACCTAGACTTAAAGCTGGACAATGTGTTGTAGCTGGTGATATGATGGTAACTGCAGCTGCTTTCTGGCAATGGAGATTCTTTGTCTCGCAGTCTTGACAAGGAGGATATCAGTGAGAAGCTTTGCAGATGCATCAGCTGGGCATTGTTGTCCATGTGAGTGCATGTGTGCTTGTATGCTCTGTTGGCTCACTCTTGGATTTACTCGACGGTTGACCATACTGGAAGCAACTACACTGTGCCTTTGTGCTGATAACTCAATTACATATGCCAAACAGCAGTTGCAGCAATTCCATGAGCCTCAGAGAAGCTTTTTGCTCTGTACTCAGATAGAACCTGCCTGGTCTGTGACAACGCTTGCATCCTGACAAAGCTTGCGGTCTTTCTGAAAGCCCGCCGACGCTGGGTAGTCGACGTTAAATAAACGAATCGATGTTGCACACAGTGCAGGCCGCTATGCATGCTGTCTGAGGCCTTCGCTGATATGACGACCGCCCCCGTCAGTCGACCACTGCATATTTCATCGACTTCCCTGCTGGCATCCACATCCCTAGGGTTTTTGACCCATACCTCTGTGGGACGAGGAGACAACCCTTCATGTCAAATGACCAAGCCGGCCGTGTGCTTTGTCCACTAGTTCCTTGCCCCTCAGTCTGTCTTGTTGGCCACAGCAAGCAGGAAGAAAGACTGCGGGGCAAGGAACTAGAAATGCAGGTGGAAAGGTGACACCTCCCAAAAAGGGGTGGCCTTCACCTAGGACCCCTTTTTGGTTGAGAAGGCCATTGGGCAAACAGCCCAATGGCAGGAGCCTAGTGGAGCTCGGAGACACCCCCTGTGAGCCAGCCTCGTGGAGCCGCGGGGGGTGCCCCATCAGACACCCGAAGGGTCGTGTCTATTCGACACGACCAATACGGAAAACAACTCTGAACAATACAAAACACCATTAAATTTGTCGTTTCCTTTCACAGCAGGTATCCTGCTCTGGACCTGAGCCTGCCTGTTGCTCGAGCTTAGCGATTGCGCTTGGCCTTTGCACACCATGGCCCATGGGTATTGAACGGCCACACCACATACTATCGACGAGTGAATTTCGGACAAGCATGTCATGGGCATTGACAGTACTGCCATAGCAACAACTTGTACTATGTGTGCAACTCAGACATGAACCATTTCAATGCTTTCCATGCTTTATAATTAGCCATCACATGTGTGACACATTTCAATCTGGTCAACGAACCTGGGTCGTATGCGCAAGCGACCCTCGACTGCCGAACTTCGGTTGGGTCGCGGGAGCTTATCACCATGTCTGCCGCTAACGTCGTGTGTCAGTCGCTTGTAGCGAAGCTGACGTGCAAAACAATCCATGCGATCCAACGTCCTCGACTTGTGTCCCCGGTTCTGGGAATTGAGTGTGCCGTTCAAGCGTGCGCATTTCGACCCTCCGCAACATTCAGGAACGGTGCGAGAACAATGTGTCTCCCGTCCCCAAACACGTGTCTTTGCTATTTTGTCAAAGGGTTCGACCAGCCATTGCAACAACTTCAGGACGTAGAACACAAGGGTCGCCCTGCCGAGCTAATGTGAATGCCGCAAGCGCTGTTCTTGAGTTGCCGAAAGATATAGAGGTGCCAAAGGAGGTCGCTGCGATCTTCCAAAAACTACAGAATGGCAGTGACATCAGAGGCATTGCAATAGCAGGTAAGTCTATCTTAGAGTCCACCTCTTCAGTTCATCTGCTGCTGGCCACACGGCAGTCAGTTTCTTGCGTGCTTACGCAGGTGTTGAGGGGGAGGAGCAGAATATCACACCCACCGTAGCTTTCTTCATCGGCGTGGGCTTTGCAAGCTGGCTTTCAGAAACACTCAAGATGTCTGCCAACTCTTTGCACATCTCGGTGAACAATCTCAAACAAGTTGTGTTGCTCCGCTGCCAGAAGCGTGTTGTCGACAAAGCAAGGCTTTTCTGTCTTTGCAAGGTTGTGTCAGTGCATGCAAAGGCATGCCATCTGCATTCCAGCATGATCTTGCCTCCTGTATGTTTGCATACATGCTTCAAAGGCTGAAGCTGACCATCAGTCTCAGGAACTGTCTCCAAGTCGATGCTCTGCTGTCAGCATGCAGTGCTGCAATGCAGATTGGCAGGGACTCAAGGCTGTCAGGGCCGCTGCTACTTGCCTCTATGGTGGCAGGTCTGGCCAGCCAAGGTGTCAGCGTTGCGCAATTTGGGCTTGCAACTACACCTGCAATGTTCATGAGCTGCATCATACCGGGTATGCAACCTGCAGCCTATGCCAGAGCAGAAATGCACAGCATAACATGACTGGTCTCTTTAAGGCTGTGTGTGAAGCATGCTTGCAAACCACATCAGTGTTTTTGCCCTATGGTTGTCCATCCTCAAACCATTTTCAGACTGTATTCTAAACCAGATCTGGGGTGCTCAGACCAGAAAAAAAAAATGCTGAACTTGCTCCTTGATGGCTTCCCCTCACCTAAATGCTGCTGCAGCGTGGCAAACACATCTTCAGAGTTCTTTTGGCGTCAATAGAAAAAGCCATGCTGCAACTCATCCCTACATGCTACGCTGCAGACTCACAGACACTTCATTGAATGACCAGCAGTCACTGCCTCTCGCATGTGGCACACCTTTGCCTTATCCCTTGTGTGATGCGTGATGTGTTGCTGCAACTTCTTCACCTCTTGCAGGGCACAAGACAGGCTGCTCTGGAGAGACAAGACTTGTCCTGCACGTACCTAGCTCGTCATGAGCTGG
>JAABUO010004462.1_pt1 | contig 16498 bp, 11 predicted proteins | sample 5559291 | NCBI WGS metagenome assembly JAABUO01 (sample SAMN10711878, study PRJNA513372) | rock metagenome | isolation source: Antarctica rocks | place: Antarctica: Victoria Land, Finger Mt sud
CATTTGAATTCACATTTGAAGTTTATGGCGATTACCAAACCACCGAAATGTGTGAAGATGGTAGCAACGTTCAGGTAACAATGCAAAACCGAACACATTACATTGATACGTACTTAAAGTGGGTTACTGAGAAAGCCATTCTACCAGAATTGGAAGCGTTCAAGCGTGGGTTTCATAAACTGGTCAGTGGAAAAATCTTGCGTCTATTTAGCGACAAAGAGCTCCGAACAGTAATTGAAGGGGATGACACACTGGACATCTTTGCACTGCAATCTATTACACAGTATGATGATGGTTACTCTGTCTACGCAAGAGTTATTCGCGACTTTTGGAGCGTGGTTCACGCCTTGCCACCCCGCCTACAAAAGGCATTACTAGAATTTGTTACTGCGTCTGATCGGATCCCAGCTGGCGGTTATTCGAGCATCGTCTTTGTCATTCAGCGCAATGGCCCGGATTCCAATTATTTGCCCTGTGCACAGACATGCTTTGGTAGGCTTTTACTCCCAGAGTATCGGTCGAAAAGAAAAGTCAAAGAGATGTTACTTATGGCGCTTCAACATACAACAGGATTTGGGTTAGCTTGAACGTTGTGAGGGTTCCTGATTCCAATCGAGCTTCTCTTCTCATTCCTACCAGAGTCAATTGTTGACGTCGTGGAAGGTTTCCGTCCTTTATTACGAAACATGGTATATATGAAAGGTGCGCTAGCCACCATGATGCCTACGTTTGTTTCAAGCGCGGAGAGTAGTAGTGTTAGGATGGCATCACCTTTAAGACTTGCACGTTCAAACAAGTAGTGAATTTTAACAAGTCGAACACAGGAAATGGCAATGATAACCGCTGTTGTAGAAAAAAGAACCAAAAGTGCAATCTTCGTGCGTCGAGGAAGGGATTTGAGCATTGGGTAGGGTAGTGCAAGGATCATGATATCGGTGAGGACGTTGAGAAAAGCCGATACGTATGAAGCTCCGATCCTCCAATTGCGAGGACACTTTTGGGCAGTCTCGAAGGAGGTCCAGAGATACGAAGGATGAGTACAAGTGAGAGCCAGTGCAAGAGTTGACATGATACCAGTAATGGCTAGGATCACCAGGCCTCTTATTATCCATTTTCCTGGACTGGTGTTGCGAGTGAGTTCGCGATAGAAGAGGACAATGGAGAACTTAATTGCCCAAAGTGTTATGGAGTACACCAAGGCGCCAATATACAAACACTTGGTGGTGCCCAATGGTTGTGGTGGGACGACCCGATCGTAGTGAATAATGAATGTCAGGGCGACAGACATTGCATAATTGAAGACCTGTGCGAGAAGAATCGTGACGTCCGGGGCAGAGAGGAGTTTGCCTTTACGGTACCGACACCAGCAACGAAGAAAAAGAACAAATGTAGAGATGATTGGTAGTGCCCATACCGCTGCAAGGTTTGCCATGATCAAGGGGTGGAATCAGGAGGAGGCTTATTTAGCAAGGCATTAAATAGATACAAACGCCTGTCCCGAGAAGATCGTCACTGATTGTGTGACTTCTTCATCATGTGAGGATTTCAATGCCGATCTCTCATGCAATTCCCAGCCTCTATGCAGCCCAAGAAAAAGGCGAACAACCGACGATCACCTACCGGGCCACCACGTAAATCAAGCACTACTATACAAAGTCATAAAATCTGAAACTTGCATATTAAGATCAAAGAAACTTCTGCAATCGCATCACACATGGAATATTCCGCATACATACAGAGCGCCACCAACTCTTGGCACATTTGCCGAGCAATATGACATACAGTATAATTGTCTTGGGAAAGGTTTGGCAGTAGATCTCCTGCTTTTGGAACAGTAACCTCCACGGGCAAATGTAGCGCATCGCAAACAGTTTCCCACTTCCAGCGACGACTCATACTGCCTTGAGATATAGTAGGCTGCGAATGAAAGCGGATAGCGCGTAAAGGGAAGGTGTCCGTACCCAAAATCACATTTGCTTGTTCGTTCTCGTCAAAAGGGAGCTCCATCTTCTGATTCTCAACGTTAATTGTCTCCATATGCTTTGACGTGGGTTAGTTGCGACCAGCCTCATCCGGCGCAACGGTCTCCTTCATTGCGAAGATTGAATAAATATTCTGGACATGGAGTTTAGCTTTGATTGAGGCGATTGTTGGTGGATCTGAAGCGTTTGTGACCAGCTGCAAAGGCAATGTATCCGAGGGGTCTGTAGAGAGTAGCAGCCGCCAGCACTACGCTGGAAAATCCCTGACGTAGGTTGCAAGAGTCCGTTAATGGACGCACTGGTGGTACAGTGTTTTTGGAAGGAAATCGAAGCTCTGATAGCACTGCGCCAATACCTGACTCTGGTCGCTTTGAAACCGCAAGAGTCTGACTTGGATGGCATATTGATCATGGTCCTGCAACACTCAGCAAATCCCTTTGAGCTTGATCTCCACAAAGTCGAATGGCACTGTATGCTTGCTCTCCAGCGATTTGTGCAGTCCACATACTCTCCATTAGTGGAGAAGTGTCCTTTTGTTCACGAAAATCCACACGACACTTGATCGACTCGACTTGTTTGTGTTTTACATGGTAGTTACATCAGCAAGTATTTCACCATTTGTAAATATACTCACCGGCTGTGCTGCGGACCGCCTGCCCACTCGTGACACATTGCTCATGTTGTCACCTTGCCGGCCCTGAGTCGACCAATTGTATTCGTAAGTCAGAGTTGTAACTCACAAACCTTAATCCTACCAAAATAAATCGAGGGACAACCATCCACCTTCATCCATACAAATCTAGGATATTCCCGACCCCCACAAACTTTTCCGACCCCTCATGCTCATCCACGGCAGGGTCAGCAGGTCGTTGAAGGTGGCGCGGCACATAGCTTGGGTACCGAGATGCTGGTGACGTCGGAGATGGGCGCGGGGAAAGCCGAGATGCTGGTGACGTGGGGGATGAGCAGGAGGCCGGAAATATCGAATCATAACCGGGGGCCGGACCAGAGCCTATATACCCGGGAACTGGAGTGAAGGGACTAGAAGGACCTTGCGTCCTTCGCGGCTGTGAAAAGTAGTCCCCCCGGTCCATATAGAAAGGGTCCCCCTGAGCAGGCTGGCGCGCCCCGTGACTCCGCCCACGATAAACAGAGCTTGGCGAAGGCGGTATTCTCCAGTCTTGCGCTGAAGGAGGATATGAAGGTGGGGGAGTCGGATCTATGCGGCCCAGTAAGGCTTCGTCTTGTTTGCGGAATTCGGGGAGAGTCGGTCGAGGAATGCTTAAATTGCCCATTGCAATCTGCTTACAGCTCTTCTTGTGGTTCTCTTCGACGAGCCGCGTGATCCTTTTATCCACCTTGAACCGGCAATACCTTCCGAGCCTTCCACGGACATAACACAACAGAGGGATATAGAATAGGAAGGCGGTTATGAGCATCACCATGTTGATGGACCAGATGGTGAGGGTGAATGCCATGAGTAGCAGAACAACAAATTGGACGGTACTTTGCTGACTGACTTGGCGGATGTTCGCGAATAGGTTTTGTGCATCGTATAGATTGAGGACAGAATACAGCGTCATGGCATTTATAGCCTGTCGAGGACCCTCAGCAACAAGAAGGCGTAGGGAGTCTTTGAGAGTAGAGTTGGTGTAAAGAGCAATGTAGTCCACATTTCGCTTACTCTTTGTGATGGCTAAGAAAACACCATGGTAGTTGAAATTCCGAAAGCAGTAACACTTGGTCGAAAGGCTATCTGTATACGCAAGGGCAATATTGCGCGACTTAATTACTTTGAAGGCGACGATGCCAGAGTATGTAGAGGACAAAGGAAAAAATGATGCACCCAGCAAATATCCATTTGGAAATAGTTAACGGCACTTTCGGGTTAATCTGCGACGACCACTTGTTGTACGCGAGAAGAAGAACGGCAGTGTAGCAGTCTGATGCGAGCACCAGCACCTCGATAATCATCCGCACAAACACCCAAGCGTACGTGATCCGAGCCCAGCAAGACCGCCGCGAGTGAAAGCGTCCAATGTCAATGTAGTCAAATGTATGCGACACCACATGTCCCGTGTGACGAGGCGCGCAGCACCCCATCTGTAAATGAGCGTAGAGCGAAAGAGCGACAATTGCACGCTTATTCCTGGGATGGACGGGTACTCGTCTCTCTGTGGGGAGATGCGAGGGGAAGGAGTCGTGGAATGTGAGGAAAAAATATATGTGGAAAAAGCTGTCACAAAGAAAGAGTGCTCATAGCACGGAAGAGATGCCTCTACTCGGCGGCTGTTTTATTTTTGTTTCGTTCTTTGTTTTACATCTTCATCACTTTTTCTGCCAAAAGAAGAACGAAGGAATCCAAACGAAAAAATAGCAATGGCGGCTGCAGACCACAGCAGAGACCCATGGTTTGCATTGTGTCTTTTTCCTTGCTGACACAGTCCCTGGGTTGCGCTTTCCGACTTTGGTGGTGCTTTTTGCATGGGGGTTTGGCACTTGTCATGGACATTCGGAGGCTAATTTCAAGGCAATCGGTGGAGGTGTTTGGCATGCCGTGAAAGGATTCAGAAATTCCCCGGCTGTACGTTATTATCCATCTAGCGAGTCTAATTGTATTAGGGAGAAAGGAGGATAGGCGCAATCACTGCAGTCAAGGCGAGAGCTCCAGTGTTGGGCGGCAACTTTGGCGTCTGGGGAGGCATGTTTTCGACATTTGACTGTGCAGTTAAGGGGGTGCGCAGGAAGGAAGACCCATGGAATGCTATCATTGCTGGATTCTGCACAGGTGGCGCTTTAGCGATTCGCGGCGGTTATAAATCGGCTCGCAATTCAGCCATAGGATGTGCCTGTCTACTCGCAGTCTTTGAGGGGGTCGGCATTGCCATCAACAGAGTCTTTCCTGCTCAGAATAGGCCAGTTCAGCCCCAAATTCCGGAGGCTGTTGGAGCGCCCGTGTAATTCGACATCTCTCTATGTATATACTCTTCTCAGTACGGCGAGCATACTCTACTCTTCATCCTATTTGCAATTTTGCATTTGACATGACGTTTTGAAGTCGACTGTGACTTTAGACATGTTCATGCTACTCAACAAGGCTCAATCATGGCCATAGCACGGCCATACCGCATGCTCGCTTGATTAATGTTAAAGTAAAATCCCTTTGTATCCCATTCTACAAACGTATCGCCTCCTCAAAGTCTGCTCATGCCTCCAAGTAGCAGAAAATTGGCATCTTGTCCCTATCATAGATTCAGGCAAGGAAAGGAATGACAACCACCATGGTGATGTTCTTCGCCAAGGCCTAGCATCAAACCGCCGCCGGATGAAAACCATTGGTGATTTAAAACGAACGTAGTGTCTGTCATTTCGAGATACTTCCTCATGTCGTTTAGGCTAATTCCAAGAGTCCATGCCCAGTCATTTCGGGATGCTTTTGGGAAAACTTTCTAGGAGTTTTCCTCAATCTTCGTCGGACAGTTAGTCAAGAGCTAGATGGTTGGATGGGAATCTGCGACTCAAGAATCCATGCCTTCGCCGGCATTCTTGCCTCCTCAAGGGCCCTTTCCGTGGATTTCGGGGAAATCCGCGGAGAGTTTCCCGGATTCGTGGTAGAAGAGCCGAGGTGGAGTCAGCAACGCACATACCAAACGAACCTCTCCGCCTCCGCTGGATTCAGCAAGGCAGCCACGAAATGGGCTCCGAGATGTCCGACGGAAAGGAGGAACCGGAGCTGCGCACAAAGCACAAGCGGACTCGCAAAGGGTGCTGGATATGCCGTTTTCGTCGAAAGAAGTGCGACGAGCAACGACCGTTGTGCCAGACCTGCGTGCGGCTAGGGATCAAATGCGCAGGGTATGAGACGCGACCCACGAACGATGAACTTTTTCGAGCAATCCAAAAGTCCAATAAGCGGCAGAAGAATGATTCGTCGACGCAGCTGGTGGAGCAACCTCTAGAGAAATTCAGCCCCTACATCTCTTCCGACTTGCAATTGACCTCTCGGCAGCAAGTGCAAATACATGTCTTCCTGGAGAGTACAAGACCTTTGCTCATTCCAATGTGGAGGCCAGATTCATTAGTCAAAACTCGCCACGACTTTGTCTTGCAGTATATTCATGAGAAGAGCTGTGAGAAGATTACTACTGCTTTTGGTTCCATGTGCATGCATCCAGAAAATGAAGTCGAGAGAATGGCGCCCGTGACGCAATCTTATTTATATATGAAACGGTTTTGGGATATTACTTCTGACGCTCTACTCTACACCATCCTCATTCATTGCGGCATGGAGTCTTGTCTGAACAGCGGTCTATGGGTTCCGCATGTCCGTGCTGCCGTACAGATCATAAAGACACGCGGGCTTGCCTCACCGGAATCAAAGCCAGGGTATATATTTTTGTGCCGGATGTTTACCTGGCTGGATATATGTCTATGCGCAACTACTCGTCAACGATCTGAAATGTCATTTCGAGATTATAATAAACTGTCGTGGCTCCAACATGACTTCATTGTTGGGTGTACTACCCAAACACTTGTCCTTCTACAATCAGCTACCGAAGCGGAAATTGAAGTGGACGAGACAAAAGGAAGCGAAGAAGCACTCCTACAAGTGCTAGCCATCTATGCACAGCTGCAAAGTATTTCAGATTACGGGATTGCGCCTCTCGCGGGAAAACTATACGTGGTAGCCGTAAAATGCTACGTCTTGTGTATCATAAATGGCTGTTGTCCAAAACTACAAATTTTTCAAGACATTGTGGCACAAGGAATTGAACTAGCGACTGAATTTCGCAACACATCAACAGCGTCCGACAGAGGTATCAGTTTCTGCTTATTGATGCTCGGAGCATCAGCGCATCTACCCGAACATCGTCATTTCTTCCGTGGCCGGTTCGAAAGGCAGTCACGGTTTGCAGCAATTCAGTTTGACGCAGTGCTCCAATACCTTGAGAATCTTTGGTCTATCCGAGATAAACTTGGCGACGAAGTTCAGGTGCACTGGCGAACTGCGCTGCTCACCTTCAGTCATAATTATTATAACGATCCAGAGAAACTAATATTCTGGTAGGATGAGCTTATAATGGGAACACACGGAGCTGCATTCCGCCCTTTGGTCTTGACGTAATTGATGTTGAGATGGAGTACTCCTTACCTGCATACTCAGGCTCAAAGCGAAACCGCGAAATAAGAACAGCCAAGATCACCTTGAACTCCGTCTCTGCAAATCTTCCATTAGTCTTGCATTGTCAATGCTTACTTTCTGCCGATGCACCCATGTGGACCGTTCAAAAATGCGGAAAATGCATAATTACTTTCTGGAGGGTTAACCCAGCGATCTGGATCAAACTGTTTTGCCGTTGGACCCCAAAGACGCTCATCTTTTTGTATTGCTGCATTTGCGATGATTATGGTGGTCCCTTTGGGAACGGAATATCCTTCAATCACACAATCTTTACTGGACTCCCGAAACGTTACTGCCACAGGCGGCATATACCGCAGCACTTCTTGCGTAAAATGAGCGAGGTAGGTGAGTTTATCAATAGTGTCAAATGTTGGTGGGCCTTTTACGTCGGCAAGCGCTCCATTCACTTCCTCGCGTAATCGATGTTGCATTTCAGGGTATTTAGAGAGAAAATGCAGTGCCCATGTAGTCGCTGTGGCAGTAGTTTCATGACCTGCCACCAGGAACGTCATCACTTGTTCTCTCATTTCTCTTTTGGTGAATTCTCCTTGGCTTGCAATGATAGCGAGAATGTCGTCGCCAACAGTGTTGCCAGATTTCACTCGTTGCATCTTCTCTTCGATCATTTCATCACATATTTTGTGGATAGATTTGATGGCCTGGCGAACTTCAAGATTGCGCTTGAGAGGGACGTATTGCATGATTGGAATCATGCCGTTTAAGATTCCTAGGACGCGTGTGTACATTGAAGTTGGCATCAGAATAATATTGTACGCTTGAACAACTTCAGTCTCTCGATGAAGACTATCGAAATCAAACCCAAACCCAGTAACACCGATGATATCAAGGGTTGCTTTAGTGAGCCATGATTGCATTTCAATAACAATTCCATCACCCGAGGTGTTTAATTCGGATTGTAAGCACTCCACCAGCGTGTTTGACTTGTCCCAAAAATATGGGACAAGGCTTTTGATGTGCACAAAGGAGAAAGCAGGCATCAAAGCTTTTCTTTGCCGTCTATGTTCGGCGCCTTCTGCAAACAAGACACCCATTCCCAAGATTCTAGCACCATTTTTCCGAAGTTCCTCCGGTTTGGGAAACTCATAAGTATTCGTCTGTAGAATCTGTCGAAGTGACTCGATGGAACAAAGCATGATACGCTCAATATTGAAAAGGCCACGATAGCGAATAATTGGCGCATCCGGATTGTCCATCATCCATGCTGCTTGAGGATAGGGAGGCTCAGAGTCGTGAATGAGTTTAAAGTTACCAAGAAGCCAGTGGCCGCCTTTAGGGCCGGGGACATTTCGTAAAGGTGAGAAGTAGACTGGATAGATAGCCACCAGATATAGCAACATCAGCAGCCAGTTCACGGCAAATAGCCCAGCGGAAGCCCAAGCTAGCATCCTTCCGCTTGGCAACCCAACGAATCTGGTAAACGTCATCATCTCTGCCACAGTAGCAGCGGCAAGGATGGGGATCCTGTATTCCATGAGACAACACGTTGATGCAGTTTCGATAAAGCTCTTGTACTCGTGGGTCCGGGCGAACTCGCTACCGAGCCGAGGCTGCAGCGGAACGTCACGTCATGCAATCGAGAATTTATTATTATGTACTACAGCCTTTCTCGTGCCGCGTAGCAACACTATGGCTAAATCGTCCTATAGAGCACCGGATGATAGCGAAGACAATGCAGTCTCAGTCATGAGATCAGTTGTTGCCACCGGGGAAGACAACTGAACGCACTGTAATCAAATGAATCCTCCCTAGAGCAAAGGCAGCGTCCTGAGACGTGGCTGGCATCGTCTGATGGACATCGCGTCCAAGGAACATGCCCGTATCCTATCTCGTCGAAAAAGTGTATAGCATCTCGTGGAAGTAACAGCGCAGCTGCAATAGAATGCACCGGTGCATCGCCCCATCGCTCATAGTAGAAGCCTCCTGAACGATCCAAGTGGTCGAAAAACGCCGTGTATGCTTCCGACCTCCAAAAATCCAGATCTGCGATTTCGAAATTGCTCCAGAAGTGGCACAAATTGAATTTCGCGTGCTGGATGTCACTATCTGGGGGTTCCAGAACAAATCCTGCTGCATTATTGGGGTTTATGTACTGAGGGTACCAGCGAGCAAACTGTTGGACAGTCTTCCATAATGTGGGAATGGTCGCCTCATACTCCGGCAACGCAATCACAAATCCATAAGCTTTACTGTGCATCCGCATAAATGCGAATGGATCGTCCGGGATGGTGCATGAGAACTGAATATTTGGCTCAACACGCCAATAGTACTTATAATTTTGTAGTAGATCCTGATGAGCAAAAAACCCTGAATTGAATCTGCACATATGCCTATAGGACAACGAGCCTCCATAGATTATTCCCTGCATTTCCATCTTCTTTCTACTTTGTGTTGCGCGATCGACGTCAATGTCACCTGGCATGGACCATTGTGAAGAGGGAATGACCCCGAACTCTACTTCGCCACTGGCCATCCCTTTAACATAGGCTTTGAACTCCTCTGAAAAATGCTGGTCATTGAGAAAGACCCAGGGGTAGTGAAAGTTACGATTGAAACGATCTTCGATCTGTCGTATGGAGATTAGTGCATCAATGAGCTCCTTATTTCGAACCAGCATAAGCAAGGTTGCATTTTCTCTTTGAACGTCATGTTGGATTCCTGTGACACAGGTTGTACGCTGCCGTAGTATGTAGATGAAAAACCACGTTGCCAAACATGCAGCAAGGGCATTATTAATTCTCATACATTGGGTCAGTTGGACCACGCTTTTAGGTATCACCGCGATACGGTCAATTGTTAGACTAAAAACTGCCTTCTATGTAGAATCAATGCAAAGTAGCCTTCACCTTGACGTTTTCTGTCCATAAATTTTTCCAGCTGAATACTCAAGTCTACTCCAGATAGCTTCACACGATGGCCCGTAAGTATTGCGACACGAAACAACGTTCCCGTTCATATACGCACAGTATGTTGCTTGCTGTGCTATTTTGTTCCTGGATGCTACGTAGACGTCCCTAGGCAGTGTCAATAGGCACAATGCGTATTTCTTCTAGTTCTTACTCTTTATAAGGCCCTTGAACATATCAAAGCTATTCCCGTCGGGTTGAAGATCAAATTTTCTTCCCGTAGTATCGCCAGAAAAATTCAGCTCCTCGGTGCGCAATAAACCATAGTCCAAAGTCACTCCAGTAATCCTGGCTTTCGCGCCGCTTGTGGATTCCAAAGAGACAATTTGACCTGTGTGTAGCCACATACTGTAGTACAATTGTTCCAATGATTCAAAGCCCCCGTAAAGAAAAGAGAGGTAATAATCTTCAAACTTTACCATGATCAGAGCAAGCAGTTTCTCCATTGAGAAGTCTGGTAGCATCTCAAATCCTTGGGTCAATCCCACACTGTTCATGGCTCTGACTACTGCATTGAGTGAGTACATTGGAAGAGGGTTCGAAGTATTGATTCCACATCCTACTACTAATAGGTAGTCGTCACAATCTATGGTTGAGTTCACAAGCACTCCGCCAATCTTTATAAAATCTTCAATTTTATGGATTTTCGTTAAGCTCTCCACGTTTTTAGGATTGAGAACATAAATATCGTTAGGCCACTTCAAGCGCACAGGAAAATTTTCGTAACCAGGTCCGTAAGAGCGTATAGCAGCAGCAATGGCAATGCCTGCGATGTATTGAACCATGGCTATAATTTGAAACGGTTTTGGATGACGAATAACAGTTGAGAATGCTAAAACACCTATTGGGTTCACCCAAACGTTTTTGCCCCTGCCACGACCGGCGATCTGAATACTTCCAACTGCTGTGAAACCAGATTCAAGGACCTTGAGCAACTCGAAATTCTTTTCAAGCATAGTAGAAGTAGACGTCACTACTTCCCCATACAAAATAGAGGAGCCAAACAAATTTTTGCCGTATTTTGATTGCTTTCTTGCAGTCTTCAGGCAATTATAAAATAGATTTACATCGAAGTGTGTTGTGCTCGGACATTCTTGGCATTCATTAGGATAGTACGCCACTGCTTTTGAGTCTGTGCTACTATTTAAAGTAGTAATGAGAGCTGGAGATACTTCAGATGCATTGAAGAATGAGAAAATATCAGATTCGCCCTTAAAGACAAATCCGTGATCTGACATTTCCGCGGCTTGTAAACCTCTGAGGTAGTCAATAGTCTGGGAGACAGCTCCACGTCGTAACGACGTTAGATGCAGTGTAGTCACTGTGGGCAGGATCGAAAATTCCGCAACACTCAAGCCAATCCTTCTCAAGCAGGCAGACAAAAACTCGTACCTGCTAGCGGTGTCGTTCTTCAGTGTTTTCATCATCTCTTTTTTTTTGTAGTTATTTTTGTGCTTATCCAGATCTTCAGGTGCAAACTCAGGATGAACAGCAATAAGTACAGCCTGTCCGTTCCCAACAGGACAATGCACAGCCGCAGCTCGTCCTTGCGTTTCTAAAGCGGTTTCGTCAGTATAAGTAGCTATAACAGAGATGTTGGAATCTTGAAATGTGTGTGCATTTACAAACGAGCCACCGTCCTCGTAATAACACCGAAAACTGCTCAAATCATAGCCTTGAAAGAATGTCTTATCGACATCCAACTTCACTTGCCGCCCGCCCCGCTCATTGTTGTACATTTGCGCCGGGAAAACAGGGCCACGGCAAATGCCAGGAAAGAAACCCAACTCTCTTTTTCCGACTACCTCGGCCTTTGTGTCGCCCACTAGATATTCACAAAATCCACTGGCATAGTATGAGCCGGCACAAAATCCTAGATAGCGGCCTCCTTTATGTACATACGACCGGATTCTCTGATTGCCAGTCCCATTCAGTGCAGCGCAGTAAGGAAGATCTCTTCCACCAGGCATCACTAATAATGCAGTCGAGGCCATCCATGGTTCATTGATAATTACGGCTGAGTCTACGCCTTGTATTGCATATATGTGGCCAAGGAGTTTGTGGAGCGTTTTAAAACAATGTTTTAATGAGTCTGGGGAAGCACCTGCGCCTAAACCAATGAGATTATTATTATAGAGAACGATTGCAAACCATTGTAAATTAGCACATTCATGTCATTCGTTGAGATTTTATTTGTCCTTTTCTGCTTGAATCTGATTACACTACTGTAATCGACGTGAATGTTGTGGTTGTGTAGCTTCACATCTTCACGACCGTAAATTGTCGGGCAAGTCCTCAAATGGATCGCCTGAAACAGGTCACTTGCAGAATTTTCAATAACATTTACAACCCGAAAGGACTGCGGATGGGTAACAAGATATTGAGACAGAGGCTTAAGGGACCATCAGTGGCGAAATACTATCCCATCGCCACGGTCAAGAAGGAGCACATTACGAAAGCTTTTCCTGAACTTGACTTGGTTGACTACGAGGAGATCCAACGATTGAACGATGTAGAAGCAAGACGGAGAAGAGGGAAAGGGCCACCAGCAAAGATTAAGAAGAAACAAGTAAGTGCTAAGTCCTCGGGGGTCCGCAAAAAGAAGTAGTCGGCTTCATCAATACAATTGAGGCTCGCAAATAGCGAGAAGTCCTGGAATCTTATTAGAAAGGGGGACTTCATCTATTGTGATTGGGGCGTTCATGAGACTCATATGCTCTGCTTTGAACAGGTGACAAATTCTGATGGCTGGTGGCGATTTCATTGCACAGTCAGACAAGCGCCCACACATTATATGGGCTGTTTAATGCCTTTCAATGTAGGGATTACTATGATGGTAATATTGCCCAGTGTTCACGAATGACTGTAATTATGCACAATAACGGTCCGTTGTTCGCGTGTCTGAACACTCGTTTTATGCTGACATATGAACTACCGGCTATTCCATTTCCGTATTTATGATAATTAAACTATCGCTCTGCTCATGTCGATGATCCTCTTTAACGCAGGAAGCCAGTTTGTGACTTCATCTGGTCGGTTTTGGGCGAGTTCAAGTTGAAGAGCAGCCGCAGTTTGATAGTCTTTTGATTTCAGAGCATGAACAAACTGATTAAGATCCGTGATCAAACCATCGGACACCCCTTGCTCGTTGTTAAGCCTCTCAAAAAGAATATTTAATCTTTTCTCCGTATCTGCGACGGCACGACTATACTGTTGCTAATAGGATTAGTCTTAAGAAGCCTGTAAGCTTACCGGTAATCGAGGTTTGACTCTTTCTATTTCAGAGTACAATATTTCATATATAGGACGGCTAGCATGAGGAATATGTGACCTATCGCCCACAGCTTAAACATTAGCAAAGTATGCAGCACAACTTACGATACTTCAGTGGAATTGCAGGACTCTTTGCCCTTGAGGGTGCATTTGAAGATGATTGACGTGAAGTGGCATTGTTAGGTGACTGTTGGGTGGGGTAAGTCCTCTGCTGTGAAACATTATCCTGCGGTGTCATCAGAGGAGTATATTGAGTGCTGGGAGGCGGCTGGGGATATGAAGGTTGCAGCTGCTGTTGTAGAGGGGCGCCGTATGTATTTTTAGGAGCACTATAGGTGGATGCGGATGGTGGGCGCGCCAACTGTTCCTGTGGCATGATTTGACTGACAATTGATGATTGCGGTGAAGTTGCCGGATTTTGCGGAGACAGCGCGCGAACTTGTTGCGGAGCCTTCGCCCCCGTGGGCGGAGGAGGTAAAGGAGCTTGCTGCTGGCGCCCAGGAAGGCCAACAGGCGGAAATTGTGGAGATGATGGTTGCGGGCCTTGTTTATTGAAAGGGTTCAAGACCGGAGCGTATTGGCCACTGGGAGTCTGTCGGCGAGACAACGATGGCATGTTTGGTAAGTCATTCCATCCAGACGGATTGCGTTGCTGGGAGGGTGCCGGAACACTAGGAGGTCTATTGGGAGGCGCCGACTGGTTGGAGTGGTTTGAAGGCGCAGTTTGACCATATTGATTTGGACCAGGAAGTTGGCTCTGCGGGTTTCCTCCGACACTTGGACCATACTGATTTGGGCCTGGAGTGTGACCATACGGATTCGTTGCCGCTGATACATCATATGGGTTCATGCCAGTCGATCCACCATATTGGCTTGTGGTCATTGGTGGACCATACTGACTTGAATCGTTATACTGTGTATATTGAGGTGTGGCCGCTGCGGGGCCGTACTGGTGTGTGGTCACCGCTGGTCCATATTGGTTAGCACTCATTACTGGTCCCTGTTGCAAATGCTCCATGGGATTCTTCCTTGGGGATGGAAGAGTTTGATTGGTTGGTATTTCCGACGTCTTCATAAATGGAGCTGTCTTCGATGAAGGTCGGACTCGGTCTAAAGAAACCTTGGCGGCGGTAGATGCAGTTGGTAAAAGCTTCAAGTAACGCTGAGCAACTTCCATGTGACCCAGAGAAGCGGCAATGTCTGCATACTCAGTATAAGCATTATAAAGGGATTGCAATTTCCAGTTGCCGTCTGCTTTCGTATTCTCGTCCTGGAACTTGACCGCTTGGCGGAATATAGTTGTTTTTTCGACAAAATTCTGTAGAGCTCGCGCGTGTATATCTGCAGGCGATATGTTTTGAGAAGGAGCTTGAGACTTTAAAGTATGCTCGTAGTCGTGAAACTCGCTCATCCAGATATCCGTGACTTTGTCCAGTCTTGTACCTACCAAGTAGCACAAAGTCGCGTTTTTCCGCTTGTCAGTTGGCATCATATCCGACAGTTGCAGCCTGTCTCCAAGTGCAGAACAAAGATTACTAAATTCGGCAGGTTTTGCAAAAGTACATAGCGCAGCCATTACTTCTTTCCACTGAGCTAAATCTGCATTTTCTACAACATCTCGCAAGTCGTTGTCGACTATTGACGAGAGAAGTCGTAGATAAGGGGACTTCTCAATATTTTTCTGGAAGAATGCCTTTTGAACTTTTTCTCGGCTAGTTTCACCCCCACATATTGCCAGCATAAAAGCATCCGCCAGTTTGTCTTCTTTCAAACAGATCTCTACTGCTTTATCAAATCGCCCTAAGACCAGGGCATTGGTAATTGAGGCGTCGATTTGCGACTCTCCTACCGGAAACAACCGAAATGGTGATGTTTCTAAGGCAGGCTTTGTAGTTGAGTCCATAAGATGTTCTGGAAAACTTTTATTTCCGTCGTCCCAAAAGTTTCGGCCGTCATCGTCATTGGAGCCATTGGGAACTGGCTTTGTATTGATCGCCTCATTTAACTCGCCGGCGGCAGATTTGGGGGCCAACTCATCTACGGTAAAGCCTAGGTATTCAACCAACTTTATCCGTGGATCTTCTTGAAAAAGTGTATTTAGGACCTGAAAATCATGCTTGTCAGCATCAGTGGTGGCCAGTTCTAGTTTGGTCCTACACAGATCTTTCAATTGCTCATTTGCCACAGCATCCTCGAACGTCTTTGAATCTTGTGAGAGATTTACATCCGAAGCAATAGTTGTTAATTTGATTTCAGAAGTTTGTCTGCCATTTGCGTCACGTTGTGATGATGGTCGGAAATAAACCAACTTCGCCCCAAATCCAAATTTGGCACCTACGGGTACACGGTACCACTTCTGTGGACGGCTCAGCGATAAAGTTGGGATAGATGGGTCCGCATAATTTTGCTGGTCAAAAAACGCCGCACCTCCAACGGTTACTTGCGTGTCTTCAGTCTGCGGGTTGTTCACAGTCTGAAGACTCTGTATAGATATTTTTCCATCATAAGATGAAGTGGCGAGAAGGTCAGGGTTTTCTTGATTCCATCGAGTCTCAAAAGTCCACTGCGAGCTCGCCGATAGTTCGCCCAACTTCTCTCCAGAATTTGGGTTCCAACATATCGATCGGTTGTCCTTGCCACACGATAAAAGAAGGTCTGGATCTTTCTTGCACCATGACAGTGAAAGAACTCCGGCTGTATGTCCAGAAAGGATCCGCTCCGGTGCATTTGAGTTTCTTAGATCCCATATTAAAATCACCGGATTACCATCATCCTCAGAAGCAGTAATCAACTTCGTCGCGTTCTCAGGATGCCATGCAACGCTAGCTATGCCACGGCGCCCGCTCCCAGAGGACCCGGGGTAATTTAGAGCAACTACTTCTCGCTTCAGCTTGAGATCCCAAACGGTGGTGAACCCAGTACTTCCTCCCGTTGCAAGAATATGAGAGACCTGATTATTCCAAGCCAATGCCTGAATATCATCAAGCTTCGTAGATTTGTGTTGGCCAGGAGAGAAAGGCTTGGCCGGATTTGTTAGATCCCAACACCAAAGCTCACTTTTGGCTCCTGCAGAAGCTATGAGGTCGTGACGGACTGGATTGAAGTCCACAGCGTTCACAGCACCCGTGTGCTGTTGC
>JAABUO010004463.1_pt1 | contig 16498 bp, 20 predicted proteins | sample 5559291 | NCBI WGS metagenome assembly JAABUO01 (sample SAMN10711878, study PRJNA513372) | rock metagenome | isolation source: Antarctica rocks | place: Antarctica: Victoria Land, Finger Mt sud
ATGAAGCTGTGTGTCAGACCTACCCTGGCTAGCCGATCATTGTACTTCTTCTCATTGTACTTCTTCTTCAGGGCATAGAGCAATGAAGCTGTGTGTCAGACCTACCTGGCTAGCCGATCATTGTACTTCTTCTTCAGGGCATAGAGCAATGAAGCTGTGTGTCAGACCTACCCTGGCTAGCTGATCATTGTACTTCTTCTTCAGGGCATAAAGTCATGAATCTGTCATGGAACAGTCATTACAGTCTGGGGTGTGGAGCCATTTGTGACTCGTCGGACCTGCTGGCTTGGAAGCAAAGGTGGATGTGGGATGTGCAACAAAATCAAGCTGGCGAGAGTTCTGCTCCAGTAAGAGCCTAATGTCTTTTCACTCCCAGACTGTGCTCATGGCACATGACATAAAGGAGGACATTTGATTCAACTGAGGTGGCCATGTTTATGCTAAGCCTGGTGTGACCAGTTGCCGGGTTTTACTTGGCACCGGCACCATAACAAGGAAAGGGATTATGGCTATGATGGTGGATGGCCAGATAAATGCCATCGCTCAAAACCCAAATTCCAGCTGCCATGTTCAGAACACAAGCAGCCCTATAATCAGTAAGCACTTGTGATTGGAGGGCTGCTGGACATGGTGTTTTTATTGCTGGACATGGTGTTTTAATTGCTTGTCCATGGTGGTATTGCTACTGAACAAGGCCAATCAGCAACACGCTATCACACACGCATGACAAGTGATAGCGTGTTGCTGGTACCTTACATCTGATTGCTTCCTGCAATTGCCATCCTCAGTATGCTCACAACAGAGCTGTTTGGTACATCTCACCAGCATTAGTGATCCAGATGACTGTGAGGGACAGGTAGAGGTTTCTCAACAACAGTCTCACCAACAGTCACACCAACAGTCACACCAACAGTCACGTCAACAGTCAACAACAGGGACTTACATGAGCATGGCATGGCCACCATACACAAACAGCAGGTTTGTGCTGCCTTCGACAAAGGCCTGCAGGCCTTGGGTAGGGGCTTGGCCCCACAGGCCCTCTTGAAGGCCCTGAGCTGAAGCTTGAGCCACCATGTACCAAGCTGTGAAGCTTGTTCCCAGGATGGCAATGAAAGAGAAGATGCGCATGTTGCGGAAAGATGGGATGAAGCTCATTGTCAGCCCTACACTGCCAAACAACAGAGCGTAGTCCCTGCAGACACAGTATCACAGCTGGTAATTTTGCTCGGACGCGCTGCTTTATGCAGTGTATGATGCAGCATCTTGCATTGCTGCAGTCTCCTTGTTTGCTACATACCAACACAAGCGACAGCCCAATGTCGTGTGCCACGTTGACTGACACACGACTGACAAGATGCTGAGACTGGTGCAGGTTTGATGCAATGCTGCTGTGAGCCTCATTCACCTACACAAACATGATATGCATCATCAGGTGATGCCTTAGGTCAGGACATTCACTGCCACACCAATAGCAGATTCAATACCCCATATTACAAAGGCTATTCAGGCAACAAATAGTGTTTGCACAGGCTGTGACTTGCTGCTGTACATCCAGATCACTCACACAGCACACAGGCTGATGATCTAAAGGCTTATGTTGCAAATGCTGCTGAGACGGTGTGTGGAGCAGGCATCACTACCTCTTGTTGCGGAAGCTACTGAGGCGGTACATGTTATTGGCACACGCTATGACTTGAGCTACTGCCAAGCCGACAAGGGCAAGAACATTGACAAGCCAACTGACAGAGCCAAGCCAAGGGCCACACAGCTCAAACACCACCTCGTGGTACTGGACGCAGTACACCTTGTCTGTCCGCCTGACATGTGAAGCTCATCCAGCGTCACCTGCAAGGTGAGTGATGACACGGCTTGAGTTCAAGGTCATGTGACAGTATAGACAGCCTTTGATTGCCTTCGCAAGACATGCTTTTCCAGCAGGTGGTCATCTGCTGGAGCTGTGTATGCAGACATGAAGTGCATGAGATGAAGAAGCTGAAAAGACCATCACTTGGCGGCCAACTGTACATAGCCATACATATAGCTATTTACGTGCTGCCAGATGAAGTAGGGTGCCTTCATCAAGTCAGTTTCTCCCAGTGCACGACACATGGCAGCTAGACCATGCTACCCAGGCTACCATGGCATGCTGATGTTATGGTGCAGAACGTGTACCAGGGTGTTACTTTGACAAAGATGCTGTACCATGATGATGCCATGATGCAGGTCTCGCCGCCAGGCTGCCTTGCGCTTTTTGAGCTCCTGGTACAGCGTGGCCAACAGGAACAGGGTCCACAGCGCCAAAGTGGCAAAAATGAGCTGAAAGAAGACACCAGATGCCATGCCAGTGGTTGCAAAGGCATTTGGAAGGGTCAGAATGACCTGTCCAACCTGCAAACCATGTTGCAGTTGTGGTGATGTTGATCCATCTGTCGATATTTGCTGTGATCTGTAGTGCAGAATGAATGTCAAGAGATGCGCTTGTGCGTATATTTTGCGCCTCAAATGCCATACGCAGCATGCACACTTTGCAATGATGATCTTGTTTGACAAACATGCAGCAGTCTTATCATGACTTGCAGCTGGGAGCAAAAGGAGCTGTAGAGCTGAGCCTCTGCAGGAGTTGTGGCTGCCTAGCAAAACATTCTCTGCAAGTCTAGGTGCGACCTGAGCAGCTGTGAACAGTTCTGTAAGATAGTGCCCTGCACTGCTATTGTTTGTCCACCGTCACCTGTGCAGCTGCTGCAGTCAAGAAAGCATCGCCCTGAGTGTCGCCCTCCCAGAATATGGATCTCAGTATGTTCTTATTTGGTTCCTCCACAACTTCATCAGCATATAACTCCAGACGCCTAGCTCCTGAACAGACATTAGGTACTCTGGCATTACAGGCAGGCAATTGTTGCTGTATAAGACGAGAGAGATGCACGACAGCACACCTGCTTTGACGAAACTTGGCGTTGTTCTGGTGTCGCTCCTGATGGTAGTGGAATAAGAGCCCGACCCCACAAAGGACTGAGAAGAAGATTGCATATATTGACAGCCGCTACCGGTGAGCCTCACATGACGCCTTAAGCATTGCTTCAATGCAGGTATAAATGAGAGGCACCGGTTGTCGGTGGACTGTGTCGCATCGATACACCTTCAAACGGGGATTGGTTGGACGCCAAGCTATCAGAACGGTCGAGTACTGTTGTACGTGGACGGGAAGGCTGCTGTAGCGACCGAAGGGAGTCAGAGGTATTGAGACGAGGCGTATCGGGATATCGATCGCGGCGTATCGTCACGCCAATCGCCAGCAAGCTTGTAATTCTGCCTGCAGCTGTGTGACTAAATGATCACTCAGTCTGCCCAAATTGAGAGCAAATTTGACTAAAATTGCACTACGTCAGTGGCTTTTTTCTCAGTGGTATGAATCCGATGAACTTGTCAGCAAAGCTCGGTAAACCGTCGGGATCAGTGTGTACGTACGAAAGTGTCTATGCAAAATATGCTGGCAGGCATGTAGGGGTTTTACATGCATGTCGGAAGTATTGTGTTACAACAGGGCTGGCTGTGTGCTGACATATTGTAGGCTGTCAGCTGTAACGAAATCTGAGGCTGAGCTTAGGTCAAACTGATAGAAGCGCTGCCGGCCACGAGCTTAGGCACAAAGCTGTATGTACGTCCGTCGCAGGATGAAGCAGTGTTTATACCTATATCAGCAGAGTAAAAAGCCCTCAGAATGTGTGTCAAGGCTGGTTCGAACTTCGAACCCTCAGAAGAGTCCAGGTATGCACAGGCAGATACTCGTGCACTCAGGCACAAGGCAGACAGGCTCGTGACCGGCTCGCTGAAGCTGTGTTCTGTGGTTGTTCGCCAAAAATTCGTATATGCTTCAGCCGCTAGTCCTTGCGTGAGATAAGTTCATGAAAGCCGCCTGCAGAGTGACTAGCACAGAAAGGTCGCACTGCATGGGGGCATCCCCGAAACGCCCAGGGCAAAAGCAGCAAGTCTCAAAAGCAGGCAATCACTCATGCATCAGAGGCTGGCAAAATGGACTGTGCAACAAATGCCCAGGCATGATGTGCAGCAAGTCATCATGTGCAGTGTGGCAAGCAAGTGAAAGCATGTCACAAATGTCAGTTATAGAACAATGCGGTGAACTTGATATCATGATGTGCAAATATGCAGTGCAGCCGCAAATGCACTCAAATTCATTCCACTAAGAAAATGCTGCACATCAATTAGCTCAGAAGCCGTGGTCATGAAGTCACAATTGTATGTAATTGCGTGGTGTTTAAAAACACAGCTGCAGTCATGTGCCATAATCCTGAAGCTAGTTGGCGAGACCAGCGCATGATATGGGTCAACAATCCACATATGCATCCGAAGACTTCAGGTTGGTCCATGCTGCAGCAGTCAGTCAGTACTGCTCAGTCCAAAATTGAGTGTCGGTGATACCAGGCAATACAAAACAAGTCAAGTAAAAAGAGAAGAATTCAATCTTCTTAGTGTATGAATGGTATGAAAAAAATTCCAAGCAGGCAACACTGAATAATAACAACAATAAATGTGCCCTGTTCTGTGCCGCGTATGCCAACATTCACTTTTCATTGACCACACACAAGTCATGATTAGCGGTAGCAAAGCACAATGCTGTACAAACACACATTCCTGTCACAGCTTATGACAGGAGGCACAGCTGTGCAGCCAGGGCAGTAGGTGGAGGTGGCGTAGGGAGCAAGCCTGCACAGCTGTGATGTGGAGGGCCTGTGTGCTATACAGAATCTAGCCAAGCCACAACCTCAAGGTCAGTGGCTTTTGCCTGTCTGTCTTGCAGGCAAAGTTCAGGCAAGCTGAGAGTGCAACCGGATGCATTGTCCAGGGAGGATTACAGCAGATATGCGCATGCATGCAGTGATGTATGGTATCTACCCCCAAATCCTGGACGTGACACTGGTACCGGACCTCCATGTTTGCAACAAATACAAGTATGCATGGACCGCTGTCTCACAACAGCAAGATCAAAATTTGCCATGATGGCATTGACAAACGTAAAATACTGAAGTATAATGCCAGCAGTGAAGCAATGATCAAATTACCTCTGCCTAGAATTCAAGGAAACATGAAATTTCGTACACCAATTTTGACCAGACTTTCACAAACGTGCTGAAGGGCCACCTCAGCAACAAATGTACACTGAATCTGTGTGCATCCTTCATGCACCAAACAAAGCACAAAGATGCAGAACGGCACATTCAACGAAACAGATGTAATGAAATGAATACGTTTGAACAGTGCTCCTGTGCAGCTGCAACAGCACCCACTTTGGTGCAAACCTCTGCAACTGCTTTAGGGCATCCCCAGCATTTTGATGACATGAAGCAAATCCCCAAAAACTCCTGCTGCTGTCACTTCTGCGCCAGCGCCAGGGCCTCTGATGGTCAGTGGCTGCTCATTGTACCGCTGAGTATTGAAAGAGATGATGTTATCACTACCATCCAGGTTTGCAAAAGGATGTGCCAAGGGCACTTGCTGCAGACATGCAAACACAGTACATGCTGTCTGCCCACAAAACAGGTGTGTTACCAAGACCCATGATGACTGTCCATCATCATGCATGCACGATCTGGCTTTGACATATGCATGCACATAACCCACGCATGCATCCAGATGAGCATGAACACCAGCATTCACTCTGTGCCAGACTTGTGGCCTGTGCATGTGCATGGCAAACTAGGAAGCTCCTGCTCCAGCTTTGACAGCTGGTTTGTTATACCCATCTGCACCAAGTAGCCCATTCTGCCACTGACACTGGACACTGCATGATGCTTTGATAAGCGGAGTATGCAACACTCACCTTCAGCTCCACTCGGCATTTCCGGTTGATGAGGTCCAGGCTGCCGACATATCGCAATGCCATGCCTTGAGCTGCAGCAGCTTGCGCTTGACCTTGCATGGTGCTGTCATACTGCACCACAACAAGACACCCTGTCAGTGCCAATGAAACAGCACCTGAGACAATGTAAGGCAGACCAGATATGCATCTAGCTGATGTTCAGGCCCGACTTCGCCTCATCAGACTTACATGTCTTCTCAAAGCGTAAGCTGGAGCGGTTGCAAAAATACAACCATGGCTTTGCTCCTCTCTCTCACAGCACAAGGGCACCTTTGCAAAGATAACACAAGCCAACAAACAAGACAGCTACACCTGCCAAATAGCAGAGTCCTTGGGAAGAGCAAGCATGAGAGGCTCAATGTTTGAAATGTCCAAGCAAGTCATGCGATGAGTCAATGAACTGTGTAGAAAGAGCGTACCTGTGGCAGCTGCGCCATGAAGTCATCTGCAGATTGAGTGTCTGCAAGCTGCGGTGGCACTAAGCTCTGCACATGAACCTGCTGCATTTCTACTGCCAGACCGCATTCGCGGCCAAGTATGATCATTTTGCGGGCGACATCAGTGCCTGCAGCATTGAGAATGCAGTTTGACGCTGTGACATCAAGCCAGAAGCAGCAGCATCATGAATGCACAGGCAAGGCTTGCCACCAGATGTGATGACTACAGGAGCCAAATCTGTGCAGCAGTTGTATTGTGTGCATGTTTTGGGTCCTGCACATACACGCTGTGCACGTTGTAAGCATGCAGTGAGCATGCGTACACACATTGCCTGTTTGGCAGGTATGATGAAGCAGTAGACTGTGATGAGTCCAAGCTCCTTTCCATGCACTCAGGATACCATGTCTTTCTGTAGCAATGGGCTTGCATGCAATCTCACAGCGCTGATGCCAGGTTACCAGAGCTGTTTCACAAATTTGATAGAGACATCTGTTGTTTGTGCCGACTCTGCAGAGGTAATGGTAATGGTAATGGAATGGTAATGGTAACGGTAATGATAATGGTTCAAAGGTAATGGTATACCTGCAAGATCTTCTCGTGGGTCTGGCTCTGTGAAGCCTTTAGCTTTTGCATCTGCAACTACCTGCGAGAAGGTCTTGCCGGCACCAAAACTGTTGAAGATAAAGGACAAAGTGCCGCTGAGAATGCCCTCTATATGTACAATCTCATCTCCTGTGTCTAGTAGATTGTTGAGGGTGGATATGACTGGCAAACCAGCTCCAACTGTGCCCTACAAGCACATCATGGGAGATGTACACCTCACTGTACATCAGCGTTGCAGCGCAGGCACTTGCAGTGAACAGAGACCGCTTTGCCTTATGTGCATGATGCCAGCAGCACACTTATGCATGCCATTGTTCCTGCGGGCAAGGCAGGTATGCAGTGTAGAGCATAGATGTCAAATGCAATATATAAGCCAGATGCTCTCTGCGTACTTGCTCACTGTGTGGTTGTCAGCATTTCTTCAGGGCAACTGCCACAGGATGGAGTGCATGTCAGACCTCATACATGAAGTGACTACCATGATCCCTGCTTGCATTCCGGACCTTGGTCCACTCATCTAGTGGACCAGAGGACAGCTTCTTGTTTGGGGTAACAACATGTATGCCTGTAGACAGCCATCTGGCATAGTATGATGGCACCAGCGAGGTTGCTGTGCAGTCTACAATGATCTGGTGACAGTTGCTGAAGCCTTTGAAGAAGTCTGTGAATGCATCCAGGCTAGGGGGCTCGCCCTGCAAGCAAGCAAGCAGGCAAGCGTTGCTGACAAGCATGCAGCAATAAAGGCCAAGACATAGGTGCTACTGCAGCTCAAAGCAATACTAGGCAACTGTTGCGAGCTTTGCTGATGTGCACTGAGCTTCTGCTACTGGTAATGGTCGCTAAGCTGATAGAGGGCTTTACTCACACCCATCGCCATATCAGTCTGCCAGGTCTCCATATCGCAGCCCTTCTGGTTGTACAGGTACATGGCACGTGAGCTGATGATAGCAACGATGTGCAGATCAATCAAGAGGTTGTTCTGCAACGCGCGGGCCTGCAGAAGTGGTTCGCAAAAACTTTGAGCTTGTTGAAGTTCCTGTGTGAAATAGGCACCCTATAGCTCCCAGCGAGTCCGAGTCGCTACCTGAGCGGATAGTTGCTTGATAAGAGTACTTCCAATGAGTCCTGGGCCCACGATGCCGATGGCAACAGGCGTCTTGGACCGGTGTGCCGCCATGGTTCACGATCGGCTTGCAAGCAAGTGCTCCAGCGTCGTTAGCAGGAGCGGCAATGCACAGTGTGCATGCTTGCGATACAATGATTGATAACAATCACAAGGATACGGCTTTCGCAGCTGAAACACCAGCTCTTCGTACGACAAGTTGTGTCAAAAGTGTCTATCCGGTCAACCTTGTTAGTCATCTGCGTCATTCAGGGAATCTGCTGTTGTTGACTGAATCTTGCATGTCAGCAGCGTTGTACAGGCTGTGCTATGCGGAGCAATACGACGCAATGCAATAGCCTCAATTCCTGCTTGAGCCTTTGCTCAGGGTCATGGGGGCAAACACGTCCAAAATAAGCACACATGTCCCAACACAAGAGCAATCGAAGTTGGCTTCGCCACAGCCTCTTGACGCCTGGGCTGACTTGGTACGGTTCAAACAGCGTCACGGCTACCTTAGCGTTGTATCTTTCAAGAGTGTAGTCAAATGTCCTTGCACAGGATTATAAGCTGTCTGGGAGCTCTTTTGTGCGCACGAAGGAGCGTATCCAGTGTGCATATGAGGGTGAGCTTGCATGCTCACAGCTGGCGAAGAAAATGTTGCCAGGTGCTGCTTACTGACATCTCTTTACCACAGGAGGACATCAGTGTATCAATGAGGACCCAGCATGTCAGCAGGCAGCAAGCGCATTCCAAGGTCTTCACTCCAGCTGGGTCACGCCACAGGTACATCACGGTGCATTAATCTGCTGCAGCTTGACATGCAAATATCCTGATTTGGCCAACAGCTCACTGCACATGTCACTGCAGGTTTTGGCCATGGCGCGTCCTTGGCAGCAAAACCTGCTCAAACACAACATAGCACAATCATTTCAGGATGCAGGCATGGGCATGGTTCTGAATCTGCAGGTAGCGTCCTGGCAACTGCTCGTGCGGTCAGACAAGCTGCTTGTTGCCTTAGATTGACCAGAGCACTTGTCACAGGAAGTTGGGGAACATGCACATTGTGGCAGGGGCGTTCTGCCATCCTGCGGCTTCAGCTATAACCCTGAGGCCTTCATGGCCGCTGGCATTGGCGTGTACAACTTCAGCTGGAGAGACATGGGCATTCCTACCCTGCACAAAATGATGGACATTGTACAGGTATGCCATCACTGCTGATAATCTCTTTGCCAGAGTCACTCTGCATCCGTGCAGCATACAGTGCATGCCTCATGCTGGCAAGAACAGGTTTGCTGGACTTGCAGGACAGCAGCTTCGCCTCTTGCCGAGGTGTGACAGCTGCCAGTTGATGCCTTCAACATGGGCATCTGCTATTTTACAGCGCGCCACTGTGCCCTTGCAGGACTTCTGCATGCAAGCCATGTCACGATCATGCCCACCAGGTGTGTCTGTCATGCGCAGGTGATGGTGCATGTGACTGAAGAAGAGCATCGCAAGGTGGCTGTGCATTGCCATGCGGGCCTGGGTCGGACAGGGTAAGGCTGCAAGCTGCAGATTGTTACACAGCTGTTACCAGCATGCCGCCTGCTTGCACAGCAATCTGTAGCATTGTCAGTGTTCACATGGTGAAAGCCTTGTGCAGTACATCGACTCTGCTTTGTGGAGTGCATCGCATGTATACGCTATCAGACAGACTCTTCACATCATCACGCAGCAAGACAATAGTCCCTGTCTGAGCCAATCACCCTTCACACCCTTCGCACCCTTTGCACCCAGTCAGGTCTTATTGAAACACGCACTGTGGTTACTCACAGCGGCGGTGCCTGATGAGTCATATGCACTTGATACTGCATCTTTGTGGAGGCTGCTGAGGGGCAGCTTCGGTTTGCAGGCTGGCTATTGCATGCTATTTGGTGTTCCTGGGTGACTGTGATGCTCATGGGGCGGTGGCCAAGGTTCGGCAGGGCCGGCCTGGAGCCCTGCAGACCCACCAGCAGGAACACTTCGTCCAGGTCTTTCAAATGTACCTCACCCGCCTCAGGTTTGGTTCTGCTCGCGTCCCCTGCAAATGGCAAAAAGTTTAAGTGCGGTTTGTCTCTGTGTAGTTGCTGCCAATTTGTGCCTTATATTAGGACTGCTTGCAAAGGTTTAATTCCTGCGCCTGCATGCATCACCTGAGGGGTATGCAGGCCTGCTAGTATTCAGACCTGCTAGTGCTCAGGCCTGTAAGGCCTTGTATGGCATAAAGGTGACGTTGATGACGTGATCATGCCTGATGCGATGTTGTCCACCTGCAATGCAGTCCTGCTGCATCTGCAAACGCTTCCGTTTTGCTGTACAGTTGCATGATCATACAGAGTATCCAAGAGTGTGATTTCACATTCCATGGCAGCATATAGTGTGCATAGGTCTGATCACCACATCAACATACACCTGCGTTGCATGTTTTGTTGTGAGTATATTACAGACCGCCTGCTTGGACTGACCAGGTGCGTATTCCAGACGATTTCGACAGCGGAACCAAATGGCCCTATCCCTGGCTCAGCTCACAGCCCCAGAGCTGCAGCTGCACATGAGGCTGCATCAGGCAGCCATGTGCATCGCCTGCACACAAGCACTGGCCAACATGCAGCTGGACCAGATGCAGCTCAATCCACCTCAAGGGAGCTTGGCCCTCTCCGAGCAGCTGTAGGATCTGCTGCAGAACAAACAGGTGCAGTTGCTGCAGCATTTGCACCAGTTGGTGATGATGCAACAGCAGTGTCAGCTGCAGAAGCGGCTGGAGAGAGTGGTGTACAAGCAGATACAGCAAGTTTTGCTGTGGCTGCATGCTCACCAGCCATTGAGGGTAGCTCGCAGCCTCAAGCATGGGCTGAACAGCCAGCGCGCAGCACAGCAGGAAGCCTTGAGGACAGTGCATTTGTTGGCCATGACTTGAGTGTGTCAGAGGCTGTAGTACATCAAACAGCAGTGCAGGCAGCAGCTGAACAGCAGCGTAACAGGTTCAGAAGGCCATGGCTGATGGCAAGAAGTGGCAGCAAGGCATCAAAGGTGGGCCTACCATCACAAGGCAGCGATCCTGATGCCACCTTGCATGTTTTACTTTTTTAACATCATGCTCTGAGTGCTTTGCATGCCTGCCCATAATTTGCTGATGCAGTAGTGTAGTCGTTGTCTGCGCCTTCAAGCTCGTATGTAACACAGGCAATACCGTTATGCTTGGCCTGATCAGTTACGCTTTTAGCCATCCCATCTGTCAGGGGCAGGTTTGAAGTTTGAAGTTTGAAGGCACAACCTGCAGACGATTTTCCATCTCTGCACACTACTAGCTGTCCAAGATTAGCTGTCAAGGTCTGTGCATACCTGCAATCTGTGTTCTTTGGTGGCCTCACCTTCGCTCAGCTCGAATGAGGGGTCACAAATGCGCAACAGGGCTCAAATAACCCTGCATTGCCACCAAAGCTCGCAAAATGAAAGCTCCAGAACTTCTGTTGTGGAAATCACAACAGATCCACAACATAGTTGTTGCTACACACGTACAGGTTTCCATAGCCTCCTGGATGTTCGAGATATTCTTTCCAAACTGGTGTTGTCATGACATAGGTGCATGCTGTTGAGCCAGCAAGGAACGCAGCAAACAGGTTGGAAGTGCTGTGGAGCGAAGATGGGTTCATAAAGGCAGGTTCCAGGCATAACCTGCACAAGGGGCAGGTCTACAGGGCCAGCCCTCCAGGGCACTTGCAAGAAGCCCTGGCTCGCCAACGACGCCTGCTGCACGGACAGGAGCTCAGGCAGTACTGGAACCTCCCCAAGGTAAAAATTTGTTTGATTTAAATGGTTATCTTGTGACATTCCCAAGGGACATGCTGTGACTGCCTATGCGTCTGGTCCCTGAGGCCTTGACAAGCCTTGGCAGTGTCTGCTTTGTGCATTGCTGCTTGCACAAACAAACAAAACGGCTGTAGGTGCAGGCATGCTGGACTTGCTGTCATGCAGAGATTCTCAAGACATTTAGCTTATCTCTTGCTATTCTGCAAATTCGTTAAATTTAGTGGCCATCTCCATAACATCACTGTAGTTATCGACACACGTCATGACATGCTTGGCTTTAAACACCTGGCATCTCGCATGCGCTTGCTGTTAACTTGTTCAGCCATGTCCAAATTGGGGTTACACTTGGCCCACAGTTGCGCTGTTGTGTGTCACTACAGAGTCCTGACACTCATCAGGTTTCAACAATGCAGGTTGTCGAGATGATTGCTGCTGCTCTTGAGCATGCTGCCCAAGATCGCTCTTGTGATTCTCAGCTTACCCAGGCAAATGCACAGTATGCTCCAAGGCCATGTGATCACGATAGGCCTTCAGCATCCGTGGCAACACAGCTTGCAGTTGTAGTAGCACATGGTGCAGGTCAAGCTGATGTACAAGATGCTGACTCCATAGCTCTCAAGGTGATCATTCTGTCTTTGCACCATGTCAGCAGCAGGCCCTTTCACCGTCTTAAGCATTGACTGGTTGAGCATACCATAAAGTGATCCAGCATCAATGCAAGACGTACCTAGCTCACCATGAGCTGGAACGCATTAAAAATTGTTATTATTGACGCATGGCATGATTGCACATGCAGCCTGCTGCATGCAAGCAGATTGTTGCCGAAGCACAACACAGCAGAGCAGAACTAGTGGGCTTCTTTCAGCTGTTGCACACAATTTGGTGAGACACTGTTCAAGGCGCTGTGTATAGCCTCTTTTGGTTCCCCAGCTTCTGCATATGCATGGGTGGCACAGCAGCTTGCCAGCAGTTTGCATTGCAGTGTGCAGAGAGCCATGATGGTATGCAGGTCAATCGCGGCACATGGGATGATCTAATGGCAGCATCGCCTGCAGTTCTCTTGCAGCTATTGCAGCTGTGGTTTCAGAGCTTTCAGGAACCAGTCCTGTCCATCAGCCAACAGAAGGCCATATCGTGTATACCGAGCTCGCACAAACGCAGCAGTACTGGCACTGCAGACGTGCTATTCAGCCCATGCGTACAGGCTGCAGGACATGCGGGTTCAGATACAGCTGAATTGTCAGCAGTTCAGAATGCGTTCCCACCACAGCAGCAGCATGCTGAGCTGTGTGCCGCTGTTGCTGAGCATCTGTCTGTGCCTCAGAAGGCTTTGATAGCCAGGCTTGTCAGATGCTTCAGAGCCATGACAGGCAATCAAGCAGATGACAGCACTGTCTATCCTTTGGTGCAATGGCTGGCCAGCTCATTGACTGTGCCTCAGAGGCAGCTGGGTGGACTCAAGGATGGTTCGACCACAGAACAGACAGCGCTGGTGTCTTTCCTCACCTGTTGTGATATCGGTTTGTTATCGCCCAGAACTCCAGGTTGGCGCGAGGCAATGTCACATGCTGATGTAGTGGCAGATGTCACACAGGCTACAGATGACAGCAAAAAGCCGTGTGTTGCGGTGTCTTTGCATGGCGCAAACTCTCAGAAGCCCTGTTTTGTTGCCACAGAGGAGCAGTCTCGAATGCCACAGGGCAGCCATGGGCAGCATGCAAATGGTGGTCCAAAGAAGATGCCATCACCAGACAGAGGCTGGGATGCAGATGAACAGGGCTGTTTGTGGCTGCACTCAAGACTGGCTAAAAAGGCTCTGGTGAGATTTGTGATGCTTTCTGGAAGGTCAGGTGCTGCAGCGCAGCAGCCGTGACTGTCCTGTAAATGCTTGTTTTGTTCAGCTATAACATCAACGGTCATCAAATGTGTCAGCTAGGACTCCAACACATCAGCTTTCCTTGAACAGGTCTGTTATGCGTCCTACTTTAGGCATCCCTGAAGTCTCCTTCATTTTTGCGACTGCTTGCTTGTACAGCTGAAGTTCCTCTCTGCTCTGTTCTGTATGTGCTGACTCCTGCTCCTGTACTACCTTGCGTTTAGCTTTCCGCCCCTACACAGGTGCATCTTGGATTGAATGTGCCCATTCGATTGCATAATGCTGAGCAGCTACCATGCAACTGTTGAAGTAGTGCCATCCAGGTCACTGTTACCTTCATGTCATGCTGCCATGTAAGCACAACATGAGCTGCCCTGCCTCTATTGGCTGAAGAAGTCACTCGAGTGACTTCAATTTACCTTCTGCATTGTATTGCTGGGCCTCAAAGCCTGCAGGGCTGTCAGCAAGGCCGACTGCACTGCTTTACTCGCCCGTTTGCTGCCAGCATCAGTTTTGCTGGGACCCTCAGATGTGGCTTGAACAGGGCCTGCATTGCATACCAATTTTGGTGTTGCACGGCACTCTGATCTGACCAATGCCCTGACCAATCCGGATAAGATTTGCCAAGAAGTGGTTTGCATACCATCAAGCTGGCTGACAGTGCAAAAGAGCTTGCAAGCAAACTTTGTTCGACAATGCCCTCAAGTCAGGTCTACGCATGAATATTGGTTTCAACACACATGATCAGGCTCCTTTGCTAGCACAGCTCACCCGCAAAGTTGCTGACAAAGTTGACCAGGTGGGCCACAACCTGCTCACTGCAATGCTGAAGCGTGTCTGGGTGGTCCTGCAACAGTACACAGTAAAAGCTCTTGATGACAAGACTTACATAAACAATTGCGAAATGACAATCAGACACCTGGTTATGGCTGGGCTGGCACCGATGTACACTACTTACCCGCATTGGATGGTCAAGTCACTAGTTTGTGATGCACAGACTGTCACAAAGGCTTCAGTGGTAGTTCTATGCATGCTGACATTTGAAACCTTGGAGGTCACTCTAACCTCATCACAACATGGTGATTCATGCAATGCAGATTTTGTGCAAACCATGCATCATGCATAACCTCACGGTGGACAAGCTGCATACCTGAACATGTCGATGCAGCATTGTCAGATGCTTCTGAGACGGCACCAAATGCTGCAGCAAGTCTGCTCCAGCTGCCAGGCCTTGTGCCTCTGAGGCTGAGAGCATCAGCAGGACGTTCTGCAGGGCAGGGCTGATCACTGCATCTGCCCTCATGTCTGCATTAGTCATCAGCTCCCCAACAAGCACCTGTACAAAACAGCACGCATCAGCACTAGGTGTCTGTGGCAAGCTCCTGGATGAACCACGCTAGGAACCACAACCTACCTTGCCAGGCAGGTAGTGTTACTCACTCTTGCACTATGCTGCATGCTATGGCTGTCAAGTACTGCAGCAAGCTCCTGTGCGACACAGGTAAGGTATGGCTTACTTTGTTGAGTGCCAGCTTGAGTGGAGCTGATGTTTGGGTGTGCAGGTCCAGCAGCAGCTTGTGTCTCTGTGAGGGCTTGCACCTCTGCAGCTGCTGGAAAACATGCTTCATCAATGCTGACACCTGTACAGAAGCAAGACAAAAGCTGATCTCAGCTTGGCCACCTGATTGAAAACCTGCCTGCACAACTCATTCCATTAGCAGTGTCTGGAAGCAGCACTCCAGGCGGTCAAATGACAGAGATGAGGTTGGGCGTATGTGACCTGCTTATCATGCTCAACCAAATAACCAGCGCTACAGTGGCGGTACGTGACTTGGCGATTCCAAGCTCATCCACCCAAAGTCCTGGACTTGCAAGCTACCAGGCACTGACAAACAGCTAGCATCTACAGGCAAAAAGGCTGACTGGCTAGGACCTACCTGTGTGTTATCACTGACAATTGCCTCACCCAGAAGGCCGATGGCCTGTCCCCACTTGAACCTCTCATGCAACACCAAGGACGCGACTGCTACTGCTAGTGCTCCTGTGATAGCAGTAGGTGCAACACCTCCTGAGCCACCTGCATTGGAGTCCAGCTAGGAACAGGTCCATTGGCGATGGATCAGCATAGGTAGTGGTTCTGCTGGAATGTACTGGCAGTCCTGGCAGAAGTCTGTAGCAAGATCAGTGGCAGCACGCCATGCATACACTGAGACGAGGTTGCTGTGCCTGGAGGTTGCCTGTGCAACAAGCATGCATGCAGGATGTAGCCAGCGTCCACATACTTGATGCCAACAGGCAAGCAGACTCACACACAGTGTGACAGCAACAAACAACCAGAGGCATCCTGTTGCACGTCAATCGTATAGCTTGAAACACTCACCCAGAGCCTGTCTCAGTCCAGTGGCCAAGGCAGACACCAAATCATCATGAGCATGAGGATAGGTGTCCACCATTACAGTGGCCACATGAATGGCCTCTAACAGCACTGACTCTGCATGCACTGGTGCTGCTGCTTCAACACCTTCTGATGCTGAAGGTGCTGTGTCTAAGAGCGTCAACTCTGTAGCAGTTGCCTTCTTGGCTACTGCTGCGTCACCATCAGTCAAAGCTGCCTTCTCAGCATGCCGGCTGATGATCATCTGGCTGTTCTGTCCAGAACCTGGTTCCACCTGGTCAGGAAGCTGGCTCAGCTTGTCTGCATCAGCTTGTGGGGGGGCAGAGGGCTTCTGTGAGAAGTCAGAAGGCCCTTGCAAGCAGCCAGTGGGCCCCA
>JAABUO010004464.1_pt1 | contig 16498 bp, 16 predicted proteins | sample 5559291 | NCBI WGS metagenome assembly JAABUO01 (sample SAMN10711878, study PRJNA513372) | rock metagenome | isolation source: Antarctica rocks | place: Antarctica: Victoria Land, Finger Mt sud
AATCCTGCGTCTGCACATTGTCCAAGAAGAAGTTCTGGCGGCATGAGACTTCCCCGCGATGTTTCAGGCTCGCGTTTAGCCGCCGCCCTCGCCGTGCTTGGGTACGCGGTCACCCGGCAGACCGGCAGCCACATCCGCCTGACCACCGTGCAGAACGGCGAGCATCATGCCACCATTCCTAACCATGACGCCCTGCGCGTTGGGACTCTGTCCGAGATTTTGTCCGACGTGGCTGGGCATTTCGGCCTTACGCGCGATGCCCTTCTGGAAAGGCTTTCCCTGTGACCGCCAAAATCTACCACGCCGATATTTACGGCTCACGCGCCCACAAATACAAAACGCTTTTGGACAGCAGCCTGCAAGACATCGACTGGCAGGAATTGTCCCCCAATGCGCCCCACTACTTATTTGTGCCGCAGGAGCAGTTGCACCGGGAGCAGTATGATGCGTGGCCCAAAATTACAGACGTTTTTCCTTACAATAACACCGGGATAATTACCTCCCGCGATAAGTTTGTTCTTGGCTTTAACAAAGAGGAAGTTTTGGCACGTGTTACAGATTTCAAGAGCTTAGATTTGCAGACGGCAAAGCAGAAATATGGCTTAGACGACGTGCGCGAACGAACATTGGCAGAGTCGTGGGCAACCGTGAGACAAATGCCCGATGTTGCAAAGTATATGCAGTTGGAACTATACCGGCCTTTTGATTGGAGGCATATATTTTATCACCAAGCATTAGTCCGGTGGCCTGTCCATGCGGCAATGAGCCACATGATGTATGGTCACAAAAATATCGCGCTTATAACTACACGTGTCACCAAAGACCAATGGGACTGTTTGGCGTGTAATTCCCTTATGGGCCACAAAGCATTGGCGGCTTACGACGTTAATTACATGTTTCCACTATGGCTGTATCCCAAAGAAGGCACGTTGGAACAGCACGCCGAGCGGCAGCCCAACCTCGCCCCCGCTTTCCTGCAAGCCCTTCAACACGCCATCGGTTCGTCCCCCACCCCCGAAGACGTGTTCCACTACGCCTACGCCACCCTCCACGCCCCCACCTACCGCACCCGCTACGCCCCCTTTCTCAAAACCGACTTCCCGCGCCTGCCCCTTCCCCTGGAAGCCGATGCCTTCCAAACACTCGCCGCACTCGGCAGCAAATTGGTCGCCCTGCACCTGCTGGAAGACCCCGCATTGGCAAAGCACGGCATCGGCTTTCCCATCGCCGGAGATCACACTGTCCAAAAGATGAAGGACGCCGTGCGCTACACCCCGCCCGCACAAGGCGGCACAAAAGGCCGCATCAAACTCAACGCCACCGAATACTTTGACAACGTACCCCCCGAAGCGTGGGAGTTCCAGGTGGGCGGCTACCGTCCCGCTTCCAAGTGGCTCGCTGACAGAGAAGGCCGCCGCCTCACCGCCCCGGATATTGACCACTACCGCCGCACCCTTGCCGCCCTGCGCGAGACCGCCGCCCTTTTGCCCCAGGTAGACGCGGCCTTCACAGCGGCCTTTCCCCTGCCTGCGGCGGCCCAATGACAGGCAAAAAAAGCCCCCGCACGCGGTGTGCGGGGGCTGTGGCACGGGGTTGAAACCATGTACCTATGTTGCGCGCACGGGGTTGAAACCCCGTGCACGGCATGGGGCATCAAGCCCGTGTCCTCATTCTCTCCAGGGAAAGAAGAGCGCCCGCGCGCCTGCGCAGGAAAACGCCCCGTCCGCCCCGAACTATTCCCCAAAGCATCCTTCGCAATCCTCGTCAAAGGAGACCCGCACCGTGGCAGATCAAATTTCATCGTTTCCCCCCAGCCCGGCGTTTACGGCCCAGGCTAATGTGAGTGACCCTGACGTGTATGACGAAGCCGCCCGCGACCCGGAAGCGTGGTGGGCAGGCCAGGCGCGCGACTTGCTGCGCTGGAGCACGCCGTTCCAGACCGTGTGCGACTGGCAGCCGCCGCATGCTCAGTGGTTTACGGACGGCAAGCTGAATGCATCGGACAACTGCCTGGACAGGCACCTGGCCGGGGCCAAGCGCAACCAGGCTGCGCTGGTCTGGGAAGGCGAGCCGGGCGACATGCGCGTCCTGACTTATCATGACCTGCACCGCGAAGTGTGCAAGTTCGCCAACGTGCTGCAAAGTCTGGGCATAGAAAAAGGGGACAGGGTCACTATTTATCTGCCGCTGGTGCCGGAAGCAGTCATTGCCATGCTGGCCTGCGCCCGCATTGGGGCCGTGCATAATGTCGTGTTTGCGGGCTTCAGCGCCGACAGCCTGCGCGAGCGCATTGGCGACAGCCAAAGCAAACTCTTGATCACGGCGGACGGCGGCTGGCGGCGGGGCGCGATTGTACGCCTGAAAGAAGCCGCCGACAAAGCCCTGGAGGGAGACACGACCATTGAGCGGGTCGTTGTCTTGAACCGCACGGACGATGCGAAAAGCGTCCCCATGCACCCCCTGCGCGACCTGTGGTGGCACCGCCTGATGGAAAGCAGTTCCGCTAAACACGACGCGCTCCCCATGGATGCCGAAGACCCGCTTTATATTCTTTATACGTCGGGCAGCACAGGCAAGCCCAAAGGCATCCTGCACACGACCGGTGGCTACATGACCGGCGTCACGGCGACCACCAAATACATCTTCGACCTCAAGGACAGCGATGTCTACTGGTGCACCGCCGATGTCGGCTGGGTGACGGGGCATTCCTACATGGTTTACGGGCCATTGAGCAATGGCGCGACCGTGTTTATCTACGAGGGCGCGCCGGACTGGCCGCAGAAAGACCGCTTCTGGCAACTGGTGGAAAAGTACGGTGTCAGCGTGTTGTACACAGCCCCCACGGCGATTCGCGCCTTTATGAAGTGGGGCGAGCAGTGGCCCGCAAAGCACGACTTAGGCTCCCTCCGGCTGCTGGGCAGCGTGGGCGAACCCATCAACCCCGAAGCCTGGCAGTGGTACCATGCGCACATCGGCGGGGGCCGCTGCCCCATTGTGGACACGTGGTGGCAGACCGAAACCGGGTCTATTATGATCTCACCCCTGCCCGGAGTGTCTACGCTCAAGCCCGCATCTGCGAGCCGCCCGTTTCCCGGCATCAGCGCCAGCGTGGTGGATGAGCAGGGCCAGCCATTGCCGCATGGCACCGACCAGACCGGCATCCTGGTGATTACCAAGCCGTGGCCGTCCATGCTGCGCACGTTGTGGGGCGACGACCAGCGTTATCAAGACGTGTATTGGAGTAAGTTCGGGGACAAACACTTTTACTTCCCCGGCGACGGCGCGCGCCGCGATGAAGAAGGCGACTACTGGCTGCTGGGCCGCGTGGACGACATCATGCTGGTCGCAGGCCACAACATCAGCACGATGGAAGTGGAATCGGCTCTGGTCGACCATCCCGCCGTGGCCGAAGCCGCCGTGATCGGGCGCACCCATGAAATCAAAGGCCAGGCTATCGCCGCTTTTGTCACCGTGAAAGAAGGAGTGGGGGTGACCAGCGAACTGGCCGGACAACTGAAAGCCCACGTCGCCCAAAAGCTTGGCGCAATCTGCCGTCCCGACGACATCCTCTTTTCCGCCGAGCTGCCCAAAACACGCAGCGGCAAGATCATGCGCCGATTACTGCGCGACATCGCCGAAGGCCGCGCACTCGGCGACACGTCAACCCTCGCCGACCCTAGCGTAGTCGCCGGTCTCAAAGAAAAGTACGCGGACGAAAGCTAACCAAAAAAGCCAAGAACCATGAACACACATACCGTCAAAGAACAAGCGCGCCAACTCATAAACACCCTGCCTGACACCGCCACCTGGGATGATCTCATGCACGAAATCACCGTGCGCCAGGCCATTGGAGCCGGCCTCGCCGACAAAGACGCCGGACGCCTCACCCCTATCCAGGACGTGCGCGCCCCGTTTGGCCTGTCGCACACCCTCAATGTTGCCCGCAATGCCTAGTGCCTGTCGCCCGCCCAACACTACATCTAGTACCCCAAGCGCCCCACGGCGCAAAGTTTCAGCGACCATGTAACACCCATGATGCGCCGGAGCGGAACAACACAACATGTAGTGTTCGCGGGCAGTGCCTGCCTTAACAGCAAACATTTGTTTTGATAATCCATAGCCAGTCTGCTATAATAGCGTTATGGAAGAGGAAGAAGCATTAACACCCCTCAAGCAAGGGCTGCCCGTCATCCGTGCCGAAGGCGGAAACGAGTCCGAGCGTTACCTTAAACGGTTATGCGAACATTCTTTCTTGTCGCTATGGAGTTATCCATGTACCTATCGTAACGAAAGACTTCTCAAGCCTGATGGTAAGAAGAACGAAATCTGTGACCTTCTCGTCGTCTTTGGCAATCACATCCTAATTTTTCAAGACAAAGATATTATCCTAAAAAACACAGGCGACTTGGAAACAGATTGGAAGCGTTGGTACAGAAAAGCTGTCCAGGACGGGGCAAAACAGATTTGGGGCGCAGAACATTGGCTAAAACAGCATCCTGACAACATATTTCTGGATAAAGATTGCACACAACCTTTTCCGATTAGCCTGCCTGACCCAGTAACAGCGCAGTATCACCGGATTATTGTCGCACATGGCGCATCGGAGCGTTGCAAACAGCATTTCGGTGGCAGCGGTAGTTTGATAATTGTTGGAGACTTACTCGGCTCCACACACGCAGACGCGATTGTAGGAGAAAAGCCATTTGCCATTGGTCAAATCAACCCGACAAAAGGCTTTGTTCATATTTTTGACGACTAAAAGGCCCACGCCCAAACCCCACGGCACACACCGCCCGCCCAAACCCCGCTGCCCCACTGGAAGGCCAAGACAACCAATCCTTCTCTTTCTCCGGCTCCCCAGAATTGGAGCGGGGGGCCATCTTTAAGCCTAGCACAAGGTTAAAACCCCGCGCACCTATGCAAGCCAGCGCCCCCAAACATGGTAAAATCCCCCCAAAGGATACCTGACATGGAACTCAGCAAAGGCCAAAGCCCGTTCTATCCCGGTCAGCCCGTGCCCGTGGAACGGTTTGTCGGCAGGCAGAATCCAGATACAGCGCATCTCGTAGTGCGGGGTGGGGCAAGTCACCGCAGGCAAACCCGGTGGCATCTTCGTGCAGGGCAAATACGGCATCGACAAAGCTCTATGGCGCGCTACACGCAGGCAGAGTGCCAAAAACAGCGCGGCATAAATCAAACGACTCAGGCATTCAATTGTGTCCAACCAGCTATAGCAGTGAGGCAGCAGCACAAAACTATGGTGTAATACAGTAGACATTTGATTTAAGCGAGGCAGCGGCAAGCAAGGCGGTATTAGGCTGCGGAAGGTGGCGAACTACACAAGCTCAGCCTTCGCAAGACTGCCTGTTCGCGCATCGGGCCGGGGTACAATAGCCTCATCACACGCTTCCGGTTATGACCGGGAAGCCGCACACAATTTGGGAGACACATCGCATGAAAATCCACGAGTATCAAGCCAAGCAATTATTGAAGCAATACGGCGTCCCCGTCCCGCAAGGGGAAGTGGCGCAAACACCCGAACAAGTGCGCGAAATCGCCAAATCCATGGGCCGCACCGTAGTTGTCAAAGGACAGGTGCATTCGGGCGGGCGGGGCAAAGCCGGGGCAGTCAAGCTCGCCAAAACCGTCGACGATGCGCAGGCGGCAGGGGAAGCTATCCTGGGCAAATCGTTCTTCTTTACGCAGGCCGGGGCAAACCTGACCGTCAACCGCGTCTTGGTGGAAGAAGCCGTCGACATCGACAAAGAGATTTACCTGGGCATCACGCAGGACCGCGTGCGTCAGCGGGACGTTCTGATTTTAAGCACCCAGGGCGGCATGGATATTGAAGAAGTGGCGCACAACAACCCCGCCGACATCGCCCGTTTGTTTATCGACCCCCTGCTCGGCCTGCCGGACTATGCCGCCCGGCAGGTCTTGTTTGATGCGGGCTTTCCCAAAACAAGCATCGGCAAGGCCGTGCCTGTGCTCAAAGCGTTGTACGCCGCCTACGTCGGTACGGATGCGACACTGGCCGAGATCAACCCCCTGGTGATTACCAAAGACGGCCAGATTATCGCAGGCGATGCCAAATGGGACATCGACGACAATTCCCTGTTTCGCCACGCCGACCTCGCCGCCCTCGCAGATACGGAAGGCGAAGATCCCATTGAAACCGAAGCCCACAAGCGCGGCATCCAATACGTGCGCCTGGAAGGTGGGGACATCGGCATTATCGGCAACGGCGCAGGATTGGTTATGACCACCATGGATGAAGTCAAGCGCGCGGGCGGCAAGCCCGCCGACTTTTTAGACATTGGGGGCGGGGCTAAAGCCGAAGCGGTCACGTCGAGCCTGGAAGTCGTCCTGAGCGACCCCAATGTCAAGGGCGTTTTGTTCAACATCTTTGGCGGCATTACGCGCGGGGATGAAGTCGCCAAAGGCATCATTGAGGGCACCAAAAGCCTGGATGTCAAAGTCCCGATTGTTATTCGCCTGGCCGGGACACGGGCCGAGGAAGGCGCAGAATTGCTCAAGACCACGAACTTGATCCCCGCTGCCACCATGCAGGAAGCCGCCCAGAAGATCGTCGCTCTCGCCTACGCCCCAAAGTAGTCTCACGCTGAGGCCCCATCATGGCAACCGCCCTGAAACACTCATTCTCCCGCCCTGTCACGGCATCTGAGGACGCTCCGCTGCCGTGTTCCGCGCGCGAGTTTGAGCGTCTGGCCGCGCAGTATCCCGACCTGCGCATGGAGATGAGCGCCGAAGGAGACATCACACTCATGGCTCCCGCGCACAGTGAAACCGGGCGCAGCAACTTCAACCTTGCCGTGCAGCTAGGCCAATGGATCAAGCAGGGCGGAGGCGGCATCGGCTTCGACTCATCCACGGGCTTTACCATGCCCAGCGGCGCTGTCATCTCGCCCGACATTGCCTGGGTAGAAGCATCCCGGTGGCAGACGCTGTCGCCGGATGCGCACAAGGGTTTTGTCGCCCTCGTCCCCGATTTCGTCATCGAATTGCGTTCCCCAAGCGACCGGCTCAGTACGCTGCAAAAGAAGATGCGCCACTACCTCGCCAGCGGCATAAAACTGGGCTGGCTTCTCGACCCGCGCCTCATGCGGGTGGAAGTTTACCTGCCCGGACAGGCCGTGCAAGTGCTTCTCGACCCCAAAACAGTCTCGGCAGACCCCCTTCTGCCCGGCTTCGCCCTGGACTTATCCGAGATATTCACCTGAAGGTGTCCCATGTCCCCCCGAACCCCCACGCCCGATACGGCAGACCTGCCCCCGCTTCCCACTTCTCAAGACCACTTTGAGTGTATTGCTTGCACCTACCCTGAACTCCGAATGGAACGCACCGCCGAAGGGAAAGTAATCATCCTGGCTCCCGCAGGCGACGGCTCCGGTCATCGCAATCTACAGATCAGCATTCAGCTTGGGACATGGGCGGAACAAGACGGTACGGGCATTGCCTTTGATTCATCCACGGGTTTTGTGCTGCCTGGTGGCGCGACCCGTTCGCCTGATGCCTCCTGGGTAGAACTCGCGCACTGGAATGCCCTCACGGAAGAGCAGCAGGAAAAGTATCTGCCCTTCTGCCCCGCGTTTGCATTGGAACTGATGTCCCCCACCGACAGCCTGCCCGAAACACAGGAGAAAATGCGCGAGTACATCGCGAACGGCGCGCGTCTCGGCTGGCTGCTCGTGCCGCGCCTCAAGCGCGTGGAAGTGTATCGGCCTGGTCAGACCCTGGAAATCCTGGCCGACCCGGATGGATTATCCGGGGAAGACGTGCTGCCCGGCTTTGTTCTCAACCTGCGCCGCGTGTGGGGATGACCCACCCCTCCTGCCTCTCGCCAAATTCCCGCTGTATCCCAACAACACCAAGGAGAATTCCATGCGCACTGTTCCCTCACTGAACGCCGCTTTGCGCGCCGCTGTTTTGCTGGCCCTGGCAGCCAACACGCCTTTGTCCGCCCATGCGCAGACCGCCGCGCCGCCACCGCCGCTTTCGGTTCCCGCGCCCGTGTCCGTCCTTCCTGCCGCTTCCCCCTTAGCCATTCCCATGCCTGCCGGGGCCACAGTGCAGGTGGAAATGAACCTGAGCGATGACGATCTGCTGGGCGTGTTCAAATCGCTGCTGCGCGGTGTCAGCGAAGGGGCCAATGCCATTCCCGCCGCCACCAAAACGTCTTCACCGCCCGGAAGATACGATGATACCGGCGCGCAAGTCGCCCAGATCATCAGCAATGCCGACTTGAGCGATATTCTGAAAGACGTGACACATGTCCGTTTTGTGCTGCTGCAAACCGGGGGTGGGTCGCCTGCGGTCAGCCTTGTCACGCCGCACACGGCGGGCAAGCATGCCGCCGCGCCCGCCGCGCCGCCCGCGCTTTTGCCCGATCAAACCGGTTTCTATGAAACGGCATTCGCGGGGGAAGGCGGGCATCGTTTGATTTATTCCAACTTTGACCCGATCCATGTGCTGATGACTTCGTTTGGGCACGCGCGCGGCTTTGCGTTGATGACCCAGTACCCCGGCGGCATTGTCGTGATGCGGACCGACGGTTACCCCGACCTCAGCAAATTGTCGTCGCTGGCGACCCAGATCGGGGCGGCGGCGGCCAAAGTGGGGATGCAAAGCATGCACCCCACGCACCCGGACAGCAAATAACTGCCTCCGGCGAGGCTCCAGCTTTTGTGGCAGCCGCCTGGCAAGCCGCAGCGCCAAAAAGCATCGCTGTCGCAGATACCGACAAACAGAAGGTTCCCCCCATGTCCACCGCCTTTGCCGCCTCGCAGCCCGCGCCGCCCATTGACGGTGATGCACCGGAACCGGTCAGCGCCGCCCAGTTCAAGCGCCTGAGCCTGACCTATCCCGACCTACGCATGGAATTGACCGCTGAGGGAGAACTCATTATCCTGCCGCCGACATTTGGGGAGTCAGGACGCCGCAACTTCAAGATTACCACGCAGCTTGGCATCTGGGCGGAGGCTGACGGTACGGGGGAAGGTTTTGATTCCAACACGGGCTTTGCGCTGCCAAATGGCGCAACCCGCGCGCCGGATGCCGCCTGGGTGGAGAAAAGCCGCTGGGCGACCCTGCCCGCCGAAGTGCGGGAGCAGGAGTTTGTGCCGCTCGCTCCCGACTTTGTGATTGAGCTGCGCTCCAAGACCGACCGGCTGGGCACATTGCAGGCGAAGATGCGCGAGTATGTCGCCAGCGGCGTGCGTTTAGGCTGGCTGATTAATCCACGCGACAAGACTGTGGAAATCTACCGCGTGGGCCGGGATGTAGAAGTGCTGAACAACCCCCTGCTCTTGTCCGGGGAAGACGTGCTCAAGGGCTTCACGCTGGACTTGACCCCCATTTGGGCCTGAGCGGGGCTTGTTTTGTGGCGGCGTGTTCGCCCCACCGGGCCGCGAGAAAGCGTTTGTGCATGACCATTGACCCCGACTTTCTTTCCGAGTTTCTTGTGGGGCTATTGCAAATCCCAAGCCCGACGGGTGATACCGAGCACGGCATTGCCTTTGTGGAAGCCGCGCTGGGCGCGCTCGGCATCAAGACCTCGCGCACCCGCAAAGGGGCGCTGGTGGCGACAGTGCCCGGCAAATCCGACACCGCCCCGCGCGGCGTTACCGCGCATGTCGATACCCTGGGCGCGATGGTCAAAGATATTCGTCCCAATGGACGTTTGACGCTGTCCCAGCTTGGCTCCTATGCTTGGAACACGATTGAAGGCGAAAACGTCACGATTTCCACCCACGCGCGCGGGCTGGTGCGGGGCACTGTCCAGCCTGTCCAGGCATCCGTGCATGTGCATGGGGCCATGGTGGGCGAGGCGAAGCGCGACGCGTCAAACCTGGAAGTGCGCCTGGACACGCGCACGGCGAGCGCGGCGGAAACCGGGGCTTTGGGCATCGGGGTGGGGGACTTTGTGTATCTCGACCCGCGCGTGGAAACAATCAACGGCTTTGTCAAAAGCCGTCACCTGGACGACAAAGCGGGCGTTGCCTGCGTCGTGGCCGCCATCCAAGCTGTTTTGAACGCAAACTTGACACCCGCGCAAACGACCATCCTGCATTTCAGCAACTATGAAGAAGTCGGACACGGGGCATCAGCGGGCTTTCCGCCCGATCTGGCCGAGCTGCTCACGGTCGATATGGCCGCCATCGGGCAGGGGCAGGCATCCGACGAGTTCCACTGCACCCTGTGCGTCAAAGACAGCGGCGGCCCGTATTCCCTGGACTTCAACCGGCGTTTGCGCCAAATCGCCCAAGGCAACGCCCTGGATTTGAAAACGGACATCTACCCATCTTACGGCTCGGACGGCGAAGCGCTGTGGCGGGCGGGCGCGGACGTGCAGGTGGCCCTTGTGGGGCCGGGCGTGGATGCTTCCCATGGCTACGAGCGCACCCATCGCGACGCCCTGGTAGACACGGCCCGCCTGATTGGGTACTATCTGCTGACAGGGTAAGGCGCAGACACGGCAAACCCCGCGCGTTTCCACGGCGCTGCAAGCGCATACCGACGGCGGAACAAATTGTTCCGTCGTTGCAAAGCTTGAGGTACGAGAGGGAAACAAGGGGGATGATCCGAAGCAATGCCCTGGCAACAGCCGTCACTATCACACGCAGCAGCAATCAACAAGGAGACACACGCACCATGGCCGACACATTCGAGTACAAGATACTGGTCAGCGATGCCGACGACGAAACCGACGAAGAAACCCTCAACACGCACGGCGCGCAGGGGTGGGAACTGGTCAGCGCGGTCGCCGATGTCCGGGCGAACGAAGACGAAGGCGGCGGCGGGGACGGCGAAGACGACGACAACGTCCCTGTGACGGTGTTTTACTTCAAGCGGCGCGGGGCCGGTGTCGCGTAATGACCATCAAGGGCATGGACGGGCTGGCCCCCGAGCAGGTGCGGCAGGAAGTGGAGCGCGGCGCGAAGTTTGTCCTGTTTCCCTACTGCGTGTCCGTGCTGGTTATGACGTTCCGCCGCCCCTCGCCTGTGTCCTTTATGCGGGCGGGCGAGAGCGCGGTTGTTACGGGCCTGCCCTGGACAGTGCTCACAGTGGTCGCGGGCTGGTGGGGCTTCCTATGGGGCCTGATTTGGACACCCCTGGCAGTGTTCACCCATGGGTAAGGGGGCAGGGACGTCACCGCGCACTTTGCGGGTTTTCTGGCCTCGTCCACGGCGTCATCAGCGGCGCACGACCCTGCTGCCTGGCCCCCGCCCCCCAATTTTAATCTTCCCGAATCAACGCAGAACGGCGGTAAACCATGAGTATTTTAGTCGGCAACAACACCAAAGTTCTGGTGCAGGGCATTACGGGACGCGAAGGCGAGTTCCATACCGCTCAGATGATCGCCTACGGCACGCAAATCGTCGGCGGCGTGACGCCCGGCAAGGGTGGATTGACAGTACAGGGCGTGCCCGTCTTTGACACCGTCCGCGAGGCCGTAACGCAGACCGGGGCCAATGCGACCTGCATCTTTGTGCCCGCGCGCGGAGCTGCTGACGGCATATTGGAAGCCGTGGATGCCGGCGTGGAATTCATTGTCTGCATCACTGAAGGCATCCCCATTGAAGACGAGATCAAAGCGGTCAATGTCGTGAAGATCTCCAATTCCCGCCTGCTCGGCCCGAACTGCCCCGGCATTCTCAGCGTCGGCTCGTGCAAGATCGGCATCATTCCGTCCAATATCTTCACGCCCGGGCCCATCGGCATCGTGTCTCGGTCGGGCACATTGACATACGAATCCGTGGATGCATTGACGCGGGCGGGGCTGGGCCAGACCACGTGCGTCGGCATCGGGGGCGACCCGATGCCCGGCACGCGCTTCATTGACGTTCTGCCCTTATTCGAAGCCGACCCGCAAACCAAAGCGGTTGTCATGTGCGGGGAAGTGGGCGGGTCAGACGAAGAAATCGCCGCCGAGTATATCAAGACCATGACCAAGCCCGTGATCGGCTTTATCGCAGGCCTGACCGCCCCTCCCGGCAAGCGCATGGGCCATGCTGGAGCCATCGTGTCGGGCACATCAGGCAGCCCGCGGGCCAAAGTGGATGCTTTGAAAGCCGCCGGTGTCCACATGGCCGAAAGCACTGCCGACATCCCTGGCCTGGTCAAGCAAGCCCTGGGTATGTAGCCGCTCGCTTGTCAGCACTTTGCAAAGCCTCTTCTCAAATTGAGAAGGGGCTTGTTTTGTTTTAGCCTGCAAAAACCGCGCTCCCATGCCGATACTATTACCAGGATGAAACCAAACTTGATGCCAACAAAAAGTCTGCATCTGCGTCAAGCGGCACTCGTATCCGTGGGTACTGTTGTGGCGACAGGGGCGATTTTGACGCTCATCATGCAGCTCTGGCGGGCTGATTGGACGGTGCCGTTTGCCTACAGCAAAGACGCTTTGCTGTGCGCGATGCTGGCAAAAACAGTTGCTGAAAACGGCTGGTACCTCCACAATCCTTTGCTGGGGATGCCGGGTGGGCTTTCTTACTACGATTATCCCTTTGGGGACGCACTCCATTTTGCCTTGCTTTGGTTGCTGTCGTGCGTCACGCGCAAGTTCGGCTTGATCGTCAATTTATTCTATGTGCTGTCGTTTCCACTGGCATCGCTGGCATCATTGTTTACCTTGCGCCGCTTGGGGATGACCTGGGGATGCGCAGTTGTCGGGGCGCTTTTATATGCGTTCCTGCCGTATCACTTCCTGCGCGGCGAGCCTCACTTGTTCTTGTCTATGTACTGGGTGGCGCCCCTGTCAATCCTGGTCATGCTGTGGATCGGGGACGAGCAGGGCTTGCGCGGGCGAGGTCGTGGGGCCGCCGCTGCCTTGGTTTGCGCGCTTTTAGGGGTAAGCGGGTTTTATTATGCATTTTTTGCGGGCTTTTTGTTTCTCGTGGCGGGCGCCGAAGCCGCCGTGCGGCGGAAATGTGCGCGTCCTTTGATCGCGGGTGTCGCGCTGGTGGGTTTGGTGGGGTGCGTGGGCCTGTTGAACGTCGTTCCCAACCTGCAATACTGGCATGGGCATGGACAGAACCCCTCCGTGGCGCATCGCGCTCCCATGGAAGCCGATTATTACGGCCTGAAAGTCGCCCAGCTTCTGCTGCCTGTCACCGGACACCGATTGCGCGCGCAGGCGCGTTTCAAGGACGATTACAACAATACCATGCCGATGATCAACGAAAACGACGACAGCACGTTGGGCATTGTCGGCAGCATGGGCTTTTTGATCCTGATTTTATGCCTGGGTTTGCGCAGTACGGCCCTGTTTCCCAGCGTGCTGGGGCGACTGGTGACGCTGAACTTGTTCGCTGTTCTGCTGGGGACGGTCGGCGGGGTCGGCTCGCTGGTCGCGCTGACGGTTCTGCCGCAGATCCGCTCTTACAACCGGGTCAGCATCTTTATTGCCTTTTTTGCCCTCGCGGCAGTGCTGGCTTTGGTGGATCAATGGCGGCGGCAGTCCGCCTGTGATCCTGCCAAACGCCGCCTCGGTGTCGCCCTGCTGGCTTTCCTGCTCTTTTTCGGGTTGTTTGACCAGACCAGCGCGTCGTTTGTGCCCGATTATGCGCAGCTCAATCGGCAATACGGCAGCGATGATCGCTTTGTGCGAGATATAGAAGCCGCTGTGCCCAGCCATGCCATGGTTTTCCAGTTTCCCGCCGTGCCGTTTCCCGAAGGCATGACCCGAATAGACATGACAGACTACCAGCAGTTCCGGGGCTATCTGCACTCGCGGACATTGCGCTGGAGCTACGGCGCAATGAAGGGGCGCGGAGCCGATGCCTGGCAGCGAAACGTGAGCATGGGCGCGCTGCCCGCACAGGTGGGCGCGATTTCCCAGGCCGGCTTTGGCGGTATCTGGGTGAACCGGGACGGGTATGGCGACAATGGAAACGCCATGGCGAGGGATTTGACCGCTTTGCTGCACGCGCCGCCGCTGGCAAGCGACGATGGCCGCCTGCTGTTTTTCCGCCTGCCTGCTCGTGCCTCAATGCTGGTGCGGGCCGCCACCGTGCCGATCATTGTGCCCAATGCGGCGCGCTCCAAAGGAGAAAAACTATGAGCTATGAAGCATTCAACCAAGATGCCGCCCGCAACGGCGGCTACCTGTACACCACCAACAGCAAATGGAGCAGCCGCATTGCCAATCGGCGTCAAACCCAGGCCCTGCTCAATCTCGGCGGGTTTGACGGCAAGCGCGTGCTGGACATCGGCTGCGGCGACGGCACGTATACCTGCGAGCTGTTTGACCTCGCTCGCCCTGTTTCCGTGCATGGAGTAGACCCCGCCGAGGAAGCGATTGCCCTCGCGCGGACAAAAACCGGCGCGCGCGCGGTGACATTCGCCGCGGCTTCCGCTTACAATCTGCCGTTTGCATCGCATTCTTTTGACATTGCCTGCATTCGCGGCGTGCTGCACCATCTGGACCGTCCCCAGGCGGCCCTGCGCGAAGCCCTGCGCGTGGCCGACGCGATTGTGGTGATCGAGCCGAACGGCTACAACCTGGCGCTGAAGGTCATTGAGAAAGTGTCGCCGTACCATGTGGCCCACGAGGAAAAATCGTATGCGCCTCGTCACCTGGATCGCTGGGTTTTGGAGCAGGGCGGGCATGTGGCGCAGCGGCAATGGATCGGCCTGGTTCCTTTTTTCTGTCCCGACTGGATGGCGCGCGCCCTCAAGCGCGCGGAGCCGCTAGTGGAAGGGCTGCCGTTTGTGTCTTCCCTCGCCTGCGGAAATTATGTGTTTCGCGCAAGCAATCAATGACCCCTGCGTCTCAGCATGTTTCCGGGCCGGGTGCGGAAGTGGAGCCGCTGCAACGGCTGGCCGTCCCTTTGTCTGCCGCCGCGCCTGATTGTGCGGCTCCCTGGGTGCAGTCGGCGGAACGCATCCTGGCTCTGACTTTGACCCTGCTATTTGTTCTTCTCATCGCGGCCTTTTATTGGAATGCCGGCGGTTTGTGGCGCGATGAAGCCAACAGTGTCAGCCTGGCCTCGCTGCCGACAGTTGGGCAGATTATGCGGCATCTGGACGGCGACTCGTTTCCGCTGCTTTGGTTTTTACTGCTGCGCGCCTGGACCCGCTTTGCCTCTGCCGATCTTGCCGTGCGGGCCCTGGGCCTGCTGACCGCCTTGGGCATTCCGGCTGTTCTTTTTTGGAGCGCGCGGGCAAACCGGATCGGCTTTCCCTTTTGGTCGTTTCTGCTGCTGGGGCTAAACCCGGTCGTCATCCGCTGCATCGGGGCGACCCGTGCCTATGGGCTGGGCGTGCTGCTTGTCCTGCTCACGAGCGTCCTGCTGTGGCGCGCGTGCCGCTGTTTGACCTGGCGGACAGGGCTTGCGGCGTTTCTTGTGTCTTTGCTGTGCGTTCATTGCTTGTACTATGATATTATCTTTGTCGGCGCGCTGTGTTCGGGCGGGGCCTGTGTCTCGTGGCGACACCGGAATATGCGTTCCGCGCTGTTTTTCGCCGGGATATTTGGGGCCGATTGCTGCTCACTGCTGCCGTATCTGCCCACGATCCGGCATCAGCATGCGTGGAGCGCGCTGATTGCGCGTCCGGTCGGCCCTGGCGATCTTTGGCACATGCTGACACTGGCGTTGGGGTCTGGCGGCGGATTTATGGTTTGGGCCTGGGCGGGTGTCACCGCTTTGGGTATCGGCATGGGTTTGTTTCAGCAGAAAAATCGCGCGCTGTCACCGCACATGGCGCACCAGGCCGACCGTGCGCTGTATGCTCTTGTCGGCATGGGCGTGGGAGCGCTGGGCTACGGGCTATTCCTGCTGGCGCTGAAGTACCCGACCAACACCTGGTATTATGTCGTGCCGATGGCCCTGACCGCACTTTGCTTGGAGAGTATCATGAGCGGCATTTCCCACCCGATAGGACGCATGGCGCGCGGGGGCGCGTGTTTTATTCTTCTGGCATTGACCTTCAGCACGGCTCGTTCGGGCGCTGAAGTCAGGCAGACCGGGATTGACCTGGCAGCGGCTTTTATCGAGGGGCAGGCGCGCCCGCATGACCTGGTGCTGGTAAATCCCTGGTACGACAGCGCGACTTTCATGCGCTATTACCACGGCAGCGCGCCCTGGCAGACCGTGCCTCCCATGGCGTTCCGTGGGTACGGGGGCATGGATCAAATGAAGCGTCAGATGATGACGCGGCAGCCGCTGGCCCCGATTTTGAGCCAAATCACGCGCACCCTGCGCGGCGGAGGCCGTGTTTGGCTGGTGGGCGAGGTGTCAGGCATACTGCCTGGTACGCGCGTTCCGCCCCTGCCGCCGGCCCCGCAGTCCGCATTCGGCTGGGACAGCAGCGTGTATGCCCGGAGATGGGGACAGCAGGTGCAGTCGTTTCTGCTGATGCACGCCGCGCAAAGCCAGCAGGAAGCCGTCGTGGTGCCGCAAACAATCAATCCCCTGGAAGACCCGCAGATTGAGATTTGCCGGGGCTGGCGCGGCACGTCTCTCCCCGGCAGAGT
>JAABUO010004465.1_pt1 | contig 16497 bp, 13 predicted proteins | sample 5559291 | NCBI WGS metagenome assembly JAABUO01 (sample SAMN10711878, study PRJNA513372) | rock metagenome | isolation source: Antarctica rocks | place: Antarctica: Victoria Land, Finger Mt sud
ACAGTCAAGATGCAGTTGTTGCAAAGCCAAAGCGTGGCAGGGGCCGCCCAAGGAAAACTGGCATCACTAAGCCTGCTCAGAAGCGCGGCAGAGGCCGGCCCAGAAAGCAGCAATAGTGTTGTGCAGTTAGCAGTGTCTGGCGGTGGCCACAGCTGGTCTGTCTGATTGTATGTAAGTGGTCTGTGTGCATGCCTCAGTAGTGAGAGGGTAGTTGAGCAATGATGTTTCAAATGAACCCATTTGATGAATGAATTAGAATGCCTGTGATAGGTATGTGCGCAGTGGCCATTGTGTTTGTGTTGTGGTCTTCTTTTGTGTATGTGATGGGGCAGTGCCATGTTGGTGGTATGGCTCAGCAGTGATATTCATCAGTGATGGCAGGATTGGCTTGCTTTGTGTGTATGTGGTGTTCCTGGTTACATACCCCTATGAGTTCATCAACAGGGACGTTGATGGTTATAAGTGTAGCGGGGCACATGCTCTGACTGATAGCTAGGGCTTATCAGACGTATCAGGGTTTCCTGCCGGATTAACATGCAGTGCAACTGACCAGAGAGGATACACATTATCGTTGCGCTCTGGTTGCTGCCTTACAGCATCAAGCCAATATCTTGTAACTACATTGCTATGTAGCCTCCCCGTACCAAAAGGTACTACCAACTGTAATCGTCAACCATTCACGCAATCATCCCGTCCCATGCTCGCTGTGCTTGAGTGCGCGAAGGGACCTCTGCTTTCGACGGGAGCGAATGTTTTGAGCATCGGCAAGGCAGTCATTGTTGTATTCACACCCTCCCTGGAAGTTACACCCCTGCAACGACGGCCTTGCGAGCGACGCATCTTGTCAGAAGATAGTTCCAAACTCGGTGACTCCGAAAGCTTACTCGCTGAGTTACCGTGCGTGAAGACGTTTGGGCAGGTGTACCCTTCAGCATGGGAACAGCTGCTAGAAGGCAGGATTATGACTATCTTATTAAGCTCTTGTTGATTGGCGACAGTGGTAAGCTTGCAATCGTCTTGCAAGTCGAGCAAACGCAGCGCAACATAGGCATCGTTCTCTGATCTTGTGCCCGCATTTTGTTATCTGTTGAGTCGCGAACGTGTCACTGAAACTTCGCAGGTGTCGGTAAGAGTTGCTTGCTGCTGAGATTTTCAGAGGATTCTTTCACTTCTAGTTTCATCACCACCATTGGGTGCGCACACTGCTATTGTGACATACGAGGATTACTATAGATCCCTGATATGCTATGCAATTGCGTTTAATCGCTGCTACCATTGAGGTACTTTATGTTTGCACAGGATTGACTTCAAGATCAAGAAGATTATGCTGGACAATAAATGGATCAAGCTCCAGATCTGGGACACAGCTGGTCAAGAGCGCTTCAGGACCATTACAAGCGGTATGATGGAAGCCAGCTGTGATCATGTTTTGCTACCCAGCAACTTAAGTTTTGCACCCTGCAGCGTACTATCGGGGCGCCATGGGAATTCTGCTGGTGTATGATGTCACAGATGATGCATCCTTTAACAACATACGCAACTGGATGAGGAACATCGAACAGCATGCTTCAGACAATGTCAACAAGGTCAGCTGCAAAGAGCTTCTGCTACTTGTGTCAATGCTGCCTCTGCCCTCAAAATGCTCGGCAGTACCTGCACCACAAACAACTCCAGCCGGGTCAAACATCACAGAATGTGCTATGGCTGTTTCAGGTTCTGGTTGGCAACAAGTGCGACATGGATGAGAGCAAACGTGTTGTCCCATATAGCAAGGGTCAAGCTCTAGCTGATGAGTTTGGGATTCAATTCTTTGAGACTAGTGCCAAGTCTAACCTGAAGGTTGATGAGGTGCAGAATCTTACTGCAATCCAATGCTGCTGTAGCTGCTTTGTCTGCAGTTCATGTATCATGCTGATCTGCATTCCAGTGCTGCACTGGGGAGAGGCAATAGTACTGTGTGGCAGACCATATGCAAGTGTGCCATTTCATAAAACTGGTGCCATTACACAGCCATCCGCTGGCCAGCTATTTATACTTTGCCCCTGCAAGATCCCCTTCCACTTACGTGCTTGCAGGTGTTTCAATCTGTAGCCAAGGATGTGATGCTGCGCTTGCGAGAGACTCAGCAGGCAGGTGGAGGGGCTCCTGCATCATCAGGAGGCACAAGGGTGAAGGTTGACCAGCAAGGTTCAGCCAAACCAAGCAGCAGCGGCTGCTGCTCATAGTTCTTTTTTGTGGTCATTGTCACTTTCAATAGCGGTCACCAGTCTGTCCTAACTTGTTTGGATACAGCTCCTATTGATTTTGGCCACAGCCTGCTCATGTCTTGCCCACCAGACACTTGTACTTTACTTGCTGTGGCTGCTAGCAGTCAGTCCCAATGTATTTCTGATAGCTTAGGCAGGATGGACACCAGATTCAACTTACCACTAAATAGTTGATTGAACTTTGTGCAAGTCATGTGGACATATGGGTTTTGTGGCACCACAGACTCATTGCTGGCATGTAAAAAAGCTGTTGTTGGCTTCTTCATGCAATCTGGCATGTACCAACATTCTCACCCCTGCTAACACGGCTATAAGGCTTCGCATGGCCAGCCTCGAGCACGCTGCCAATTGCCAGCAAATTAAAGTAACTAACCGGGTATCATGTCTGAGGTGGTTATATACACCTTGCTGGAAATGTGTAACTACGGGCAGCATCTAGTCAATAGGTCGAACAATACAAAAGAAATCCTACTGATCAGGATAATGTTATCACGTCAATATAACCAGCACAAGTCAAGCGCAGATTGCACCTTAAAAGTTAGCCATGAAGGGATTTAACATTAGCTACACCCATGCTTAAGCAGCACTTGTTGCCTGAAACATCATGGGCATAGCAATTCGTGGATACACTGTTCACAACTGATCTACATTGTCCATGCTGTTGTCCCCCAACAGGATCATTGAACCTGTTACACAATGAGCATTACTGACATGGCTGGACATTTTTCTGTAACTCAGCAGCATCATTGGCCAGCAATACATTCGGTTCTGACTGAATCCGCTTCTGCTTGTTGGTTTTGCCATCAAATTCATCCTTGGATGCTGCACCAGTTGCAGGGCCAGCATCATGGCTACCCATCCATGATAAGGGAGGAGCAGGGTGGCCAACAATTGGTGACAGACTGCCTGTATCACGCAGGCAGAATACCTTATACGCTCATGTTAGCCCCAAAAGCAACACAAATAGCACAAGCAGATGGCAGGAGAAGCCACCACATCTTTATAAGCCCATTTGGCACTTGCAGTGCAGCCCAATAGTCACACCTGCAAGCTTCCAGCATTCTGTAGAGTCAGGGGGGTTTGGAGGGGCTGGTTGTGCCAGGGCTGGGGTGTTCCATGGGGACAGCACGTTCAGTGTGCCCTGTGGAGCAACTTGAGCTGGTGCTTGTGCCTTGGGGTCTGGGGGCGGGTCATCTGGGGTCTTGAACAACCCCTGACCACTGCCGCTGCCACCTACAACATAGTACTCTGCATCAGATCAGCTTAATTGACAGAAACAACCATGACCAGCTGTGATCATCAGCAACATGCAAAACTTCATCTCAATGTGAACATAGAACAAGTAAGTAAGATGACTATACGCTTGCATATAAGCCTGCAATCTCATTATGAATGTGAAAAGCAGTCATTGGGACTTGACCTAGCGAAAGCAATACTAAACAATATAACAGAGCCTTGCACTGCTGGCACAAGTGCAGCAGCGGCATTTGATCCAAGCATTGCAAGATCCCTGCCATTGCAGTCAGGAGCTCCAAATGCTCGGCCCTGCTGGAGCCCACGCTGGGGTAGCAGATGGAATCAACTGGTTGGCATTTGTGAAGACTGGATGTGCTGGTTATGACTACAACTTGCTTGCAGGAACAGAGGAAAATCAACATTCAGACAACAAAAAGAACCTACTGCTGCTGCACAGCATAAGGACTCACCTTGTGAGGGTGGCATCCTTTGAGTGCAAAGCAGGGGATCTTCCTCAGAGCTGAGGTCCAGCCTGAGCCCCCCGGGCTGGCCCTGGCTATCATCCTGCCCCGCAGACGCCTCATCAATGGCACCTGGCAACACCACCGCTGGCCCAGCCACTGCAGCTGCTTCTTTCACCTCTGTGCCTGCTTCTGCTGATGGCGCAACTCCACACCCAGCTCTTACATCTGCTGCTGACTTTGCCAACACCTGAAATTGAGCATCCGTGTTGGCTGGCTTTACACATGGTTGTGCCCCAGCACGCCCTACTGTGTGAGCTGCTGTTGGATGTATGGTCTCTTGCATCTGGAGGCCTCTGATTGGCGAGAGACTTGCTGAGCAGGACTGCATATCGGTCTGTGCAGGCTGAATTCCTGATTTGGCAAGCTCTGGTGTTGGCAGGCGCTGCCGTTTGCAGGAGGCCCCACCATGCCTCATTCCATGACCAGTGCCTGGATGCATGCTGCCCTGGGCAGGCTCTTCTTCAGGAGCCTTTCGCTTCTGGCCCTGCCCTTGCAGCCTGCGTGCCAATTCTTGAATGGGGTCCAGCATGGGGCGCTGTCCCAGGCCCTGCTCTAAGCTTTGCCCATCTGTTTGGGCACAGCTTCGAGCTTGGCCCTCGGCACTGTTCTGCCCCTGCTGCTGCCTCTGTTGGCGCATGACCTGTCTCAATCCACTCAATCCTGTGTAGCCATGCAACGCTGCCCTGAATAAGCTGATTGCGTCTGCCTCTGCAGGTGCCGCAGGAAGCTTGCCCGTTGCCCCGCTGGTTTCAGGCTGACCCACACATCCTGGCATGGCAGCATGCGCTAACAGTGATGCCTGCTGTGCGTTGGCTTTAGGCAGTTGCTGCTGCTGAGTCACTGCTTGGGGATTGCTGTGCAGAGCGCTGCTCACTGCAGCTTGATTGCTGTCTTTCCAGGCTTGTTTGGCATGAGATGTTGCAGGCGCCTGATCTGCAGCTGAGGATGTGTCACCTTCAGCTGTCTGCAGCTTGCATGGCATGCCTGCCATATCTGGAACTGCAGCTTCTGACTGATTGGGTTGGCCTGTAGGTACAGCCAGTGGCCTGACAACAAGGTGATTATCAGGCCATACAGCTACGCCAGCACTGGCAGCACCATCAGCACTGGCGTCAGCATTGTCCTGCGAGTCTTGAGAGTGCTTTTCAGCCAAGGTGTGGAGCTGACTGATGGCTGCTTCCCATTGTTGCTCACTGCTGCCGTCAGCTTGCTCGCCTGCTGCTGCCTGTTGCTGCAGGCCATGCTGTTGGTCTGCCCTTTCACGCTGACGGCCTGTGCCCTCAGGATGCACATGCTGCTGGACACATTCAATTTGGTGAGTAGACTGTTGCGGTGGTGACTGTCGGGAACCTTTGTGGTTGATAGGACCTGCCTGTGCAGCCAGTACTGATGGGGCCGCTGTTCCTGAAGCAGCCACGGCGGCCGTAGCTTGCTCAGCCACCTCCTGCCTTGCTGGCCGTGACTCAGGTACAGCTGGGGAACCATTGGCGCCAACCTCAATGCTCTTTGCCTGGCCTACTGATATCTGCCTTGCAGACTGAGCAGGCTTGCCATCACCCGTGCCAGAACCTGCATGGGGCTTTTTGGCTAGCGTTAGCTGCTGAAACGTCAGCTTCTTTGCAGCATGCTGCCGCATGGCACTGCTGCCAGAGCAGGACTTGGACTGCCTGGCTCTGACGACCACTGCTGCCACACCATGCACTGCATTGGCATCTGCCACAGCAGCCTGACTGCAGCTCCCAGGCCACCTGCTGGGCTCAGAAGATGCCTGATTGGCTGCTGCAGACGTTGCTTGGGCCTCAGCTGCCTTGATGGGCTGCTTGGCAGTTGACTGAGCAGGCATTGCTGTGACATTGGTGCCAGCTTGCTGAGGAACTGCCTTGGGTAGTGTTCCCTTAGCACTGTTTGGCATGCTTTGCTGTGTTGCAGACTGTGCCTTTGCCTTGACACCCTGCTGCAGCAATGAACAATGCATGGGACTGGCACCAGCAGGCAGAGGTCTGCGCAGGGTGTCAACAAAGTTGGGGGCTGCAGCTTGCAGATTGGCGTCCAGCAGCTGAGGCTGGCTTGCTGGTATAGGCTGCTGCGTCTGTGAGTTGCACACTGCCAGCTGATGTGCAGCAGCGCCATCTCTGGCTTGCGACAGCACTGCATGAATGCATTTGTACTGAGCACAGACACCATGAATGGCTGTGCGTTGCACTCCTATCAAAATATGTGGCAAGCGGGCACTCAGGCGCTCATGTCAACTTGACAGATTACTGCTGGTGAGTTGCAAGCAATGACCTCACAACGTTGGGCATGAGACAAGAAAGCAGCCAGATGTAAGGGTATGGCTTGAAGAAATTCACACACTTCCGAGAAGTGTACAAGTGCATAGCAACTGAATACCTGACAGGGGTTGCGCAGGTGTTGGATGGCCTGGTGAGGTGGAGTCCTTCTGGCTGTCCATGAGCAGGAAGGCTGCCACATTCACACCTGCACAACTCAACAGCCTTGCAGCATGCGGCCACAGCTTGTACTGTGCAAACCCTTTCAGCATCATGCCACTTGTCAGGAAATATGGCAAGAGTGATGATCAGGCTGCACATGAGACACATTTTGGACACATGGCAAGATTGTGTACGCCTAGATAGCCCGTGCTTGCATAGTCAATCTTAGAGATGCCAAGTTGGTATGTGCTGGAGCAGTTGTGCTGCTAGGTCGCATGGAGCAGGCAAACAACAGACCCCGTTTGTTCACCAACTTTGCACTTGGTGCATACATCCAAAGCACTTACTTGGCAGCATATCAAGGCTGTTGTACTGTCCTGTGCATTGTTTTCTGAAAAGGGCAAAACTACCTTGTGTGCCTGCCTGCTCATCAGAGTTGTTGACCAACACGACTCGCAAGGGCCCTGCCTGTCTTGGACTACCACCTGACCTCTCACGCTCTGCAAGCATGTGACTCATTAACGTCTAAGTGAACACATGTGGCAGCTCTGATGAGTAATCAAAGCGCAGAAAGTGGGCCACGCAGGCAGTCAAAACACAGAAAAATGGGCAACAATCTTTCAGCAGTTCAGGGCATCATTGAGTCATGCAAGGTGTGCATCATATGAGAATGAACGCATTGCAGATTGATTTCTATTTGCCTAACCATCTATGAAACTATGTCTATGCCCTCAATACAAGATGACAAGGTGTGCAATGGTGTACTACAGGCATAGGTCAGGCTGTTCACTAGCATGTTGCACTATGTGGCAAAGAGCACAAACTGGCGTCGAAAGTACAGAGTACCAACTTCCCAGAAGTACAAGCCTGCTGACAAGCATCATCTGCACTCTCCCAGCATACTCTTGTGTGCCCAGGATGTTGAACTGCATCTTCAGCTAGCTTTGAACAAATCATGCAACTCACCGCAAGGGGACTGAGTTGGCTGAGAACGGTTGTCTGATGAGTCAGGCGTCTCAGGCACTCGCTTGAGGCTTGAGGTACTTGGCTGAGAAGCATCATGCAAGTGAGCCTTGTGGGCACCCTGCTCAGCATTTGCTGGCCACCTCCCAGCGTTCGTCCCAGGGACTGATTTATGCCCATGCTGAGCAGTGGCAGCCAATGCAGTGTTCCCAAACTGGCTGTCAACATCTGCTTCTGGGACTGCATGATCCCCAAGGTGCTCACTGGGTCCAGCAGGAGCAGGGGCAATTGGAGTGCCAAAGGCTGAGGATATGACCTGAGGCGCTTTGCCCTCTGTCATATTGTACTCTGAGACCAGGCTTGCCAGGTGTCCGCCAGACTGCCTGCTGTCATCCTTGCCCTCACGTTGCTGCTGCTGCTGTCGCTGCCACACTGCTCCGGCCTTTGTACTCTTTGCATTGCATGTTGCCACTCCCTGCTTGCTCTGCTGTCTGACTGAAATCAACCTCGACAGGGTCAGCAGCAGCTGCTGCTGGCTCTTGTGCATCAACAACATGGTGAAGAGGCAAAGAGGTGTGAAGGTCTGGCTGCAGCCTTTGCTGGGAGCAGCGCCCAGGGCTCTCTTCTGAATCTGGGATGATCACCTCTTGCTGAGAAGCGCATGCAGCATGTGCAGCGTCATCAGCACCTGACACAAGGGGTGCCTTTCTGCCTGCTGGCAAGAGTTCCAAATGAGCAGGCTTTAACATGTCCATGTGTGGGTAGTTATAGAAGTGGGCCTGCTTGCACTGTCTGAGTGTTTACCATTTCAGACACTAGTCTGTCTGACTAGTGTCTCAGGTAGGCGTGAAGCAAATTGTAAGTGGTTGTGTAGACCACGTACTAGATGCATAACAGTTATGCTAAGCACCCAAAAGCACAATGAGCAACTCAAGCATGCCGTGCAGCACACACTATGTTATAGTCTCAGAGAGATACACTGCTTGAAGACCTGAGGATGAGAACACACACCTGACACACTGGGCTCGTCGTTTGCTCTAGATCTGAGCACTGGGGTGAACAGCACTCCAGGCTGTAGGCCTGCCTCAGCATGTTTCCCCGCTTGAAACCTGAAACTGCCCTCTGACAGGACAAGCTCTGGAGATGCCCCCAACATGTCTGGTACAGTTGGCAGAGGAGAAACTCCGTTACCACCATCTGGGCTTGTGCTCATACCTGCTGATGATCTCATACTCAGATCAGAGACAGACAGTGCTGGCTGTGCTGATGTTGCAGCACATGTGCAAGCAGGTGCTGCTATCGGTGCCACAGGTCCACACGACATTGGCAGAAACTGAGTACCGCTGCTGCTTAGCTGGACTTTGCTGTTGGCCTGAGCTACTGGCGATGGCATTTCTATGTCTTGACGCACTGTGGCAGGTGCTGCTGTGGTGAGCGCTGTTGCATGCTGCTGGCTGGTTGACTGCTCAACTGTTTTACCATATACAGACGCTGCTGTGTTACCACAAGCAACTAAGCTGACAGCCGGCTGACCTTGCTCCACACTCTGAAGCAGGACGCTGAATCCTGGCAGTCTTGCTGGGCCGCCCAGCCGGGCTGTGGGCAGGACCTGTGGAGCTGGGTCACAGGGCTGGTCAGTGACTGCTTTTGCTGCGCTGCCCTGCTGACCCAGCCCCGCCTGTAACCCATGACTGGGTGTAAGCCCATGCACCATCCGGTGCTGCTGCTGCTGCTGCTGGGTTTGCTGACGCACAGAGGGTAGACTGTGCAACAGGTTCTGCTTGGAAGCAAGTGTGGTAGCTCCATCCAAGCTGGCTGTGGCAGCTCTGTCAAATGGCTGTTGAAATCCATGCAGCCTGACTTGGCTGACCAGGCTTGAGCCAGGAGTGACTTCCTGTGCACAACTGTTGCTGACTGGCGCACCTGATAGCAAGGACATGGGTAGCACAGGCAGCTGAGTGGTGACAGGACTCGTGACCGCTGCTGACATCATGGGCAAGAAAGTGTGCTGTTGAAGTGGTTGCCGCTCCTGTTGCAGCTGAAAGTTTTCAGCTGATGCCACCGAATTTGCACATTGTGGCGAGCCATCAGGCATTGAACTGCTTGCATTGTGCATGCTGTGACTGAGAGCACATGGTTTGCTGGCCACTGCCAGGTTCTGTGGGTGCTGCTGCACAGTGCTCTGATCTAAGCTGTGGGCAGATGCCGGTGAAGACCATGGCATCACTGAGCTTGCCTGTGGGTTTTCTGCCATCAGGGGAGGCTGCAAGCATGCTGGGAACGTCGGCATATTTGCATTAGGCTGGTCTGGGCTATGAAACTGAGGTGCGTGCTGATAGAGACTAACGCAGTGTCGGCTGTCACTGCTCTGGCAAAGACTTGAAGCAGGCAACAGTTCAGCTTGATGTGCCTGCTGCGTCTGTGCAGCATCATGCTGATGGCCTGAGCAATGATGCTGTGCCGGGTCTCCGGTATCAGACATTCCCGGGGCTAGAAGCTGTGCTGCAGCCACCCCTGTCTGCCCTGTCTGGGGATGAAATGAGGGCTGTTGAGGAGCAGCATCAGGGATCAGGCTTGCCTGATAATTGGGAAGGGTGAAAGGGCTTGCAGCAGCTTGGGTAGTGTGTCCTGAGTGTTGCAGCTGGCCTTGGTACACAGGCCATGATGGCCGAGCTTGCAGTGTAGCAGCAGCAAGGCATCGCTGCCGAACATGATCAGAGATCTGCTGCATCACCTGAAATGTAACAGACCACATGCAGTGCTGTAGCGTGACACTTACTAGAAGATCATGGCACTGCTTGTTGTCTTAGCTCAGTCAGAAATCTTGGCGGCACATCCAAGCCTCAGCAGGCAGGCAGACAAGTCACCTGAGCAAACGGTGGCAGTTGGACTGTGGCTCTTGTTTCACTCACAATCCTAGCACGTTGTGCAAGTTCTTGCTCACAGTGTGCCAGCATAAGCCTCTCAGCAACCTGAACACAGATTACAAGCTGTTCGAGTGGTCTGGCGGACACTTCAAGGTTGGTTGTGGTAGCTCCCGATCTTAATTTACCTTGCTGGTCACGCCAGTCTGGAGCTGCAGCTGCTGACTGTGTGCGCTGTTCTGTTCAGCATGAGCTTGCAGTGTATAAGACAGCTGAAACAGTTGCTGCAGGGCGTGGTTGAGCTGTAACTGAAGCTCATGATGCGCCTGCAACGTATCACATACTTTGATGAAGGGTTATCTCGCCTGCCAAAGTTCAGCCTCGATCAATACCTGAGGAACCTGCTGCTGCTGCGACAAGAATCTTGCAACCATCTCTACCCTTTGCGCTGTCGCTGACAATTGTAACAAAGCAGCAGCCTGCAAAGGCTGCCTCACATCAAACGCTGTTGAGTCATCTCGACGAACGCTTGCAGCCCCCACACGCTCACCTCGGCACTGTTGGACACTCTCTGAAAGACTACCTCTGCAGGAAATTCCAGAGCTTTAGAGATGCCCGCCATAATCAGCAACACCAAAGGGCAAACGACGAAGGACAGGTGCCGCTGGTCTTGCTCCCTGCCGGCTCACAACGGACGCATTGGCCATCAGCTGTAGGTGACAGCGAAGCATACGCAGCATGCTTCGCTCATGTGGGAGCCACATGGCAAAAGCATGTGTCCTTCGTTTCTTCGTTTAGCTATCTTGAATTTGCACGGCGGCCAACGTGTAGCTACGTCAGGGGCGATGCCTCTCTAGCTATGTCGATCGCTCTGTACCGCAAGCTATCAATTTCGCTCATTCGCAGCACGATGTCCGCTCAATACCTCAGCAAGTGCTTGGGTCAGGTCCCCTGGCAGTGCACTATGCGCACGTCAGGGTCAACAGATTGGCCCAGGAGCGGTGCCTGTGTCCCGGCAGTTTGCATTGCGTAGACCTTCTGTCCAGCTGCACTTCAGTCGCAATTTCCTGACACAACAAAGCCGTCCATTGTTCTTCCCAGTCAGAGCTGAAGATCCGGACACTACCCAGATAGGTCAGACGGATCAAAGTTCAGCCTCTGCCGCAACGCAGCTGCTAGGTGGAGATGAGCAGCAGCCTTTTCCAGGCGTGCAATCGGAGTCTGGTGTCGAGCTGATCTCCCAGGCCATACCGACAGAGGCAGTTTTGTCGGCCAGTGTCACCGAAACCAACTCCAGGCCAGCAGACAGCCACAGCTCTACTGACAGCACGTCAGGCAACTGGGAATCTGCCTTCCAAAGCCTTCTAGACGTGATCAGCAAAGGCCAGCACTTCGAGGGCAGGACTCCCACAGCAAAGCAGTTCTCCATCGGTGTTCTGAAAAGGGGCGTGCTCAACTTTGCCAGGTCTAGACAGGACATTCTGTTCAGTCTGCCAGCTGAAAAAATACAGGCTGTGTTGGCGGCTGGTCTTCCCTATCAAGAGAGAAAGGTATTCTTCTCGGTCTTACCATGATGTTGTGTAACCTGAGCATGTATGCAAGCTGTGCATCTGCATCTCTGCCATGTATGCCTACAAGCACAGCATGAACCCTTGAGAGCATGGAGAAGGAACTTTGGCTGTCATGCCCCCTCAGATCTGATCCATGTAGGGAGAAACAATAAGTTGTTCCCTGGTAGCCATCCTGCTGTCAACCATCCCCCTATCACTGCATCTCATGGGCATTATCGTGACTCTGGCTTGACAGCAGCTATTCTTCAGTGTAGCTGGCCACACATTCAAAGCATGTCAAAGCAACACAGGCTTGACAGCAGCTTTTGTGCTGTGTAGTTGACTATCGCCACCAAAAGGCTGTCAACAACCTTTGGTGAGGAGAAAGGCTTTCTGGGGAAACCTGAAGGGTCCTTCCAAGACTTGACGCGCCTTGTCATTGCGGCAGCATACAGCTACGCTATGCAGCAAGGCCGTGTCAGTGTCGACAAAGATGCGGACCTGATTATATCACATCAGTACAATGAAGGTGAACTTAGCTATCTGTCATCACAAAATGCAGTGACTCAGCTTCCTGCAGATGCCGAGTTATCATGACATGAGGCATAGCAAGTTGTTAGACTGCTTACCCTCAGCTGATGCATACAAAGTTTTCTCTGCACCATATCCATGTTCACATTCTGCTACATTCATGTCAATGCATGCATCTTGGCTTCTTTTGAAGTACTTGTCACATAGATGATTGCTGGCTTTGCTGTCTGGATGATTGCACACAAAAGCTGTCTTGCACACCCAGGGTTGCTGCACTTTTGTTGCTATTGTGTGTGTGTGTCTAGTCTTTTTGCTCAATACGACTAATCAATATTTGATGTCTTGTCTGTAGGCCTGATGACAGCAGTGACAGCTGTGTTGCCAGACATTGTAGCAGCTGCAAGTCAAGAGCCTTCAGCTGAAGCACAAGCTAAAGCAGGTGTGCCTGCATGCTGTGCACATATCATTTATCCTGCATGAGAGTAGATTCAGCTGTGGTACTGCACAGACACAGATACATGGCCTGTGCATATGGGCAGCTGTGTCATGACTCCAGTAGCAGTATGTAAGGTGCATAGCTGAGTTGCATGGAACTGCCAATTGCAGCAGTGACCTTTGTTCCTTCTCATGTGTAACTGCCATGTCAGATGCTACACAAATATATTCTTGAGAGCCAGGCTTTTTTTGTGCAGTGTTGCTGCAGCTGGTGATACCTACTGCCAGCGTTATGAGCCTGTCTTTATAAGCATACTGTTTGCCGTTGCCGTTGGTCATAAGCGTTTCAGCTGGCAGTTCATATGTCATTTCGTGGCAAATGCTCGGCAGGAACACACCCATGCATCACAGACAAACTTTACTGAACTGTGCCGGTGACCAGAAAGACTGTTGGCGTGCAGATGCAAGTGCGCTAGTGAGGGAACAGAAGGCCATCACGCCACAGCCCCAAGACTTTCGGCCCTCTAACTCCCATGGGGCCTCCCAAGACAAGCGACAGGACCGGTCGCGCTTCTTCATGGAGAAAGGCTGGGATGGTTTTGAGCAGGCGGGGATTGAAGTCAAACCCGGGGACTGGCTGTGTGCGGAGTGCAGCCAGCATAACTTTGCTAGGAATCCAGACTGCTTCAAGTGTGGTGCGCCTAAAACGTAAGAGTCTGGACCCTTTGGTTCCATGCCATGTGCACAGTCTCTGCCTTGTGCTTGAATTTACAAATCATTCAGGCTACAGTGTTTGCCCTCTGCTGTCTTGTTTGTTGAGCCTCTTGCACACCTTTGTGTAAAGGTCTTGACAAACATGGCAAAATAACTTCACATTGGAACATTGGAACAGCCATGTGCCTGAGTTCTTTCCAGCTAGACAATGTGCAGGGCTTGCACCCGCATGGGACAATGTGCACATGGCATTCCAGTATGTGTGTAACAGAGATGTAGCTGTTCCCTCTGTGCCTTTGTAGTTCAATACAGCTCCTCCATATTTGTACTCTCAGTGTGTGAAGGCTTTTATTGAGCTGTGCAATACATTGTCAGATGTTCAAAGCTGCAAATCACTAGCAGCTGGCAAGTACCTTCATGCACATTGCTGCACAGTCTGTCATGTGTTGCTCGGTTGTGAAAATACCTGAGGGTCTTTTGCGTTTGGTCCTGGCATCGCTTTACCTGGCACTGCCTTGACAACTATATGTACCTATCCGGTCCCTTTTTTGTCTGGGTCAAATGGGACCTTTGCCTTCAGCAGGGAGGCAGCCTTGCCTGCAAACTTGAGCTCAGACAGACGCACGCCAGACCGGCGTGCTCAGACAGACTCATTCTCAGACAGACGCTCTCAGACAGATTCTTTCTCTGACAGACGCTCTCAGACTGACGGCTTTTCGGACAGACGTGAGAGACGGCCTCAGAGTGACTCGTTCTCAGACTCAGCAGCTTCCACGCCTGAAGGTAAGCACCACACAAGCTGTGACATGGCGCTGCTCGTTCATTGCTGTGCATCTGCTCCAGGTCCCATGCTTGGCGAGTCATAAGATCTGCTTGTTATGTTTTATCTGCAGGCTTTCAGATCTCCAGACCAAAGCTTTCCGCTTGTCAATATGTAGCAGTTCTTTGTGTGTAGTCATTTGATTTGCATTTAGAAGTGCTTCTTGGCTCTGCAGCTATTGAACAAGATTGTTGTCGGAGTTTGGTACAAGACGTGTTGTACTGGACAACAACAGACACTTTCTGATAACTGACACTCTCTGAAGCTATGTATGTTATTTCGTCAGAGACTTACAGACATGCGTACAGAGCAAAAGTGCTTTCATCAACTAGGTACTTAACAGCATTGGACGACCACAGGTGATTGGGGGTGTTCAGAGTGTGGCACCAGCAACTTTGCTCGCCGCGGGAAGTGCTTCAAATGCGGCCGTCCCAGGTTGGTAGTTCTTCAAACAACGCTCGCTTCTGCAACCTTTGTCATGTGTTGTAGCTGCAGCTTCACCGACTGCGAAGATGCAATCATTGCTATTTCAAGCACGTCGTTCAGCATCAGCAGTGGGGCCACTTTTCACACCATGTCCCCAAGGCCTGCCCCTGCTTGGGGCAGGCCCCAAGGCTGCCCCAAGGCAGCAGATGTATCCTGCTAGCATGCGTACCTGCTCAATGGAATACAGGCGACCAGGGCATGGTCTGTCTGACTTGTGTGCTGACTATCTTTGTACACATGTGACAAGGGCGTATTTCACAACTTTGTGGTGACTTGTTCCATCGGTGAATGTGGCAGGGGCAAAGAGCTGGCAGAGGGTCAGAAGCCGGGTGATTGGACCTGCCCCTCCTGCTCAGCCAACAACTTCTCTCGTCGCACTGACTGCTTCCGTTGCAAAACACCCAAGTGAGGCTCATACCCCACCATCATTGCATGTTGTTGCAAGACATATCAACTTAGCAAACATCCCTGGCCTGTGTATCCTGCAACATACTCGACTCAGCATCTGCTGCCCCTCATGACGCCACTCCACATCGTTACCACATGTTGCTGTAGTACTGGCATAGTCCTGGCTCAGACCATGTCTGCAGCAAGCAGGTCACCCCCAAGCAGTGTCATCTCTTGAGGCATGTTGTTGCTCTTGCATTGCTGTAAAGGTGAAACTGGCAAGTGGTGTGTTGCTATAGATCCTGATCCTAGTCAGCTGCATGTGTTTGTCCTCTGTCCTTTGTAGTCAAGTGAGATCGTACACTGAAATCCAGTCAGAAGTAGCCATGACGGCTGACCGGCAGACCTGCTTCATGTAATTGCCACTTAGCACAGCAGCTGGTGTGCGAGTGGGCAGTGGCTCTTTGTGGTCCAGTGAATGGTGTCATGTTCCACCAGTCTTATTGTTGGACTAGCTGAGCTATCCAGTTAATACACCGACCCTTTGCAGGCCCGAGGACCAAGGCTACAGAGCACAGAGCAGGCGTGACAACTTTGCTGACAGTAGGTCCCGCAGCAGCAGCAGCAACTTTGACAGGCCTGTGTATGAAGCCAAGCCAGGTCAGTCACAAGCCTAGTCTTGGATTCATAGGGGAAACACACCTTTCAGTAGCAGTCAGCCCATACGCCTGATCATTCTGCATACGCTCACAACCCGTCAGCCAATGTTCCTACTGTGCTGGCTGTTGCTGCAATGCATGATAGTCTTTGTGCACCGACAAAAATAAAGTATTCCAGCACCTTGGTACATATCAGGTCATATTGACTCTTGGTCTGGATGTTCATGTTCTGAATGTGCTGGTTGAAGCGCCCTTTGCCTGCATGGTACAGGTGACTGGGATTGTGCCGCATGTGGTGCATCCAACTTTGCCAGGAGAGGTTTGTGCTTCAAGTGTGGTGAGCCCAAGTGAGTTACTCAGCTCACTGGTCTGCAGGCCCATGTCTACCATGTCATGCCTCTGCTCTTGTTTGCTTGCAATGCTCCCAACTTGGCTATGTGTGTGGCTGTGGGGAATTAAGTGTGCTGCGTATGTGTGCCTGATGCAGATTGGTATGGTTCAGCGCTTGCTTCAGCCTGCGCTTCTTGCTAGCTTGGTGTGCAACTATTGCTGCAGGACTGGCGGTGGTTCTTTTGGAGGCAGCTCAGCAGCATCAACTTCAGGCAGAAGCGCAGGCAGGGTGTTTGACA
>JAABUO010004466.1_pt1 | contig 16493 bp, 15 predicted proteins | sample 5559291 | NCBI WGS metagenome assembly JAABUO01 (sample SAMN10711878, study PRJNA513372) | rock metagenome | isolation source: Antarctica rocks | place: Antarctica: Victoria Land, Finger Mt sud
TGGAGCCGGCTGGCAGCTGCGAAATCTGCTGAGCAAGCAGCAGGAACAGGCGGACGGCGCCGAGCGAGCCGAAGCTGCGCTTGCCGTGCTGCAGTAGGCTCCTGAACTGCTGCAGCATGGCCGCGATGGAGCGTTCATGCAGAGCCACGGTAAGGCGCAGCGCCCCACACGAACCTGCCTCCCATGTGCTGATGCAGATGAATCTGGGGCGTGCTCAGCACCAACGACGAGCCAATGACAAATGCGACTTACAAAACAAGGGTGGCGAAGCCAACCGTGAGAGAAGACGAGCATGCATGCAGCCATCCAGCAGTGGTCCAATCATTCACAGCACCAAATAAGCAAGGCGTAAGCAGGAGCAGCTGAGCCAAGCCGGATTGCATGCATGCAGAGAAGCCACAGAGATGCCAGAGCTGCAGACCACAGAAAGAGCCGGGTTTGCCCGACAGTGACAGGCAGAAAAGAGCGGGGACGGGCGTGCCAGGGCCCCAGGGCCCTGGCTCACATGCAGCCCCACAAAAAGCAGAGACGACGGAACTCCAGCCGCGCACACCAACCGCTACCTAAGCTCAGCACCACACACCTCCGTTACACTCTAGGCCATGCGACCCGCCCGTCCACCGCCCCCGCCACTGACGCGCACACCACGCATTCACCCGCTCGCCTTGCCGGCAGGCGGCACGCAGCAGCCGCCTGACGCCACACCTTTCCTGCGCACGCCGCGCCCTTGCCAGAAAAGAGACCCTCCCCTCAACGAACCCTTAGCATGCTGCCCTGGCTGTACGCCGAGGGCGGTGCTCAACGCCCCGTGCATCCTCCCAAACAGCCAGGGGACATACCATTTTAAGCAGTCAGGGGACAAAAGACCCTGAGCACAAGCTCTGGCCCTGACCCAAGACCGACCACCACAGTGCTGTCCATATGTGAAAGCCAACAACCCCTGTGCACGCCCGCTACCCCCCTGGCAGGAGTCCTCTGCGCAGCAGCCATGCTGCTTACGTCATGTTGCCTGCAGGGGGGAGGGGAGTGGGGGCTGGCCTGCCGAGAGGAAGGTGCGGTGAGCCCGCAGCGGCCCGCCGGCAGGCGCCCAGTCACCCTACACGGCAGCATGCACCGGCCGAAGCAGCCCGTGGTGCACGCGCCTTCAAGGCTGCACACCTCCCCCGGCCCCTGCCCGCCGGGATATGTCTCCTATGCAGTGCGGACCGTGCGGTGCGCATGCACAGACCGTGCACGACCGCCGCAACCAAAAGTAGCCACAGGAGAGACAAGCTGCAGTCTGTACACACAAGCTCCTGCGTCCGCCCGGTCAAAAGCCCTCGCCCGCCTGCAACCCCCCCGTCCGCACCCCTGAAAAGCCACAACGCGGAGTCTGCTGTGGGCTAGTGGGGGGGCCTGCCCATACACGGAGCAGCGCAGTGCCCCGGCCGCACTCCCTAGCCGAGCCTGCCGGCATCGTGCGGGCCCACTGCCCTTCTTGCTGGACAGTCACTACACCCGCAAGCCCCTTCGACATGCCAGCCGCGCTCCTCGCTCGTCTCCTACATTCATATCCGCGGCACGCCACAGCCAGGCAAAAGAGCGGCCAGAAAGGCGGGCTGCTAAGGGCAGTGCTCCTAAGGCCATGTGGTGGGCATCATGCGTGCCATGAAGGGCGGCCCAGATCCCGCCGGGCCATACACCCAGCAGGCGGGCCAGGCAGCGTCTAGGCCCCGGGCCTGCGCGCCCATGCCCGCGTTGAGACCGCGCACCATTGGCAGGGGAAACGGAGGGCGGGCCCGAAAGAGGGCTGGTGGTGGGGCAGGTGCCCCAGCGCCAGCAGTGCGCGCGTCCCGGCGCCTGACCCCTGCCGCGCATGGCAGAGGATCCTGGCAGAAGCGCCGCTGCCAGGTCAGACCCCCCCCCTACTTGCCTCAACGGTTCCGCGCACCCGCGCTGCAGTGCCCTCCCAGGGCTGCAGGCTGAGCAGCGACTGCAGCGCGGTGGGACATGGCCATGGCCACCGCAGGACATGGCAAAAAAACCAACACAGCTCGATGCCAGGGCCCCGCGCCCGAGCCGGCCAAAACAATGCGCAGACAGCAAGTGCTCTGTACAACGTTACCCGAGAGCTGCGGCACATGTATGCGCGCAGCCTGCCGCGTCAGCGGCGCCCTGCGCACGGCCGCCCGCGCGCCGCGCAAGCTGGCTGCGGCTGTGTGCCAGCAGCCGCCTTTCTCTCCAGGGCAGCCCAGTCCCCCAGCCCGGACGCTCCTTGGAGCCGCGCCCCCGCCGCCAACCAACCCTGGCGCTGGCGGCGCACCCATGCTTCGCCGGCAGCTCAGCATCCAGAAAGAGATGCGCCTGCGCCCGCCTGCGGCTGCCTTGCCCGCTGCCGCCTTGTCTTCGCCCAACAGCAGCGCCCGCGCGCACGCCGCGCTGCGCAGCGGTCTGCGAACGCCCCTGCGGCTGCCTGCCCTGCCCTACACCGCTGCGCCGCGCCGCGGCGAGGGCGCATCGGCGGGCGCCGGCGCGCTCGCGGCGCCGGCGGACGCGGGGCCCGCATGGCGCGCGCCGCCGCCGCGCCGCCGCGCGGCGGCCGTGGGCGCAGGCGGCGCGTAATCGGAGTCGTCGTCCTGCCGCGCAGGCTGCAGGGTGTGAGACAGGGCGCTCACGAGCGCCCCACGCCAATGCGAACCACACGGCGGGCGCCTTCGAAGGCAGACGCTGCGCTGTGGTGGGACCCACGTCTGTGCGCGCTTCTGAGTCGCGTTCCTGCCCAAACGCCAGCTCATTGTACGTGGCTAAAGCAAGCCCTGACACCTTCCCTGGCATGCCCGCCAGCCCCGATCATGGCCTGTGACAGCAAAGGCGGAAGCGCTGCCCTCACGGGAGTGTCTCCCAAGACGACACGGGCATCGGGCGGCGGGGGCGGGCGGGGCACCTGCGGCACGGCGCGGTCGGGGGAGTCGGCGCCGTCGCCGCCGCGCGCGCTGGAGCGCCGCCCGCTCGGCACGAGCAGCCCCAGCACGGGGTGGCGCGCGCTGGCGCTGACCTGGCGCGCCAGTGCACCGCCGCGCCCGCCCCTGCGCCCGCCGCCGCCGCCGCCGCCGCCGCCGCCGCCGCCGCCGCCGCCGCCGCGCCCGCCGCCGCCGTGGGCCGCCGCGGCCGCACGGCCGAAGTGCCCGCCGCTGGGCGTGGCGCCCCGCGGCGTGAAGTCTGCCGGGCCCTCGGACAGCGTCTCGCTGGAGCTGGCGGGCCCGCCGCCGGCGCGCGGCGTGGCCGCCGCCTCGGGGTCGAGGCTCGTCAGGCACAGCAGCGTCTTAGCCGCGAGCCTGCGCCAGGGCGGGGCCGGGTCAGGGCCGGGCGGCCGCACGGTCGCGCTGGGCGGCGCTGTCTGCCCGTCACGCCCCGACCAGGTGGGTCGCGGCGCTGAGTATAAGCTAAGAGCAAACGCATGCACGAGCATGCACTCGAGTGCACACGCCAGGACGCGCGGAGCAGCACGCGACAAGTCCCTCGACAGCAAACCGACACCTTGCCATGTGCACCTCGCCGACAGGCATGCACCTCTAGCTGCCGAGCACGCCTTCACGCAGGCCTGCACAGGAGGGCCGCCCCAGGGTCGCGCACATGTCGGTCGACTCGGTGCTGCCGGCGCCGCGCGCGTCCTCGCCGGCGCCGGGCTCGCCGCGCTGGGCGGCCGCGGGCGCGGGCGCGCGGCCGGCCCAGTTCGCCACGTGGCCCTGGAATGGGTTTACGGGCGCAGCCCTGGCGCAACGTCGCGCGCGCCCGTCAGGCAGCCGCGCGCTCTGCCGGGCCCCGGCCAATGCATGCCAGGCCCTGCATGCGTCTGGGCCTAATATCACCGCCACCAGCGCGCCGCGCTTTTTATGCCCCCGCGGCGGATAGGGGCAACGCTTTTGTTTCAAAGGCAAAGGCCCAGAGGCCTGGACAGCAAAGCACCACGCAGGAGCACGCACCTCCACATGGAGACTTCAGCACTGGGCCAGCCTAGAGCATGCCTGTAAGACACATCACATCGTGTTGAGGCAGGGGCGCACCCGCGCCCGCGATTTCTGCCGCCGCGGCCCGGCCCGGTGCGCGCGCCCGCCGCGCCCCGCACGATGCTGGCCACCTCTGCGCCGGCGGCCGCCACATCCGCGCGCTGCCGCGGCCGCCGGCCAGCCGGCACGTGTGCGTCGGGGCTGCCGCGACCGTTCGGAGCCCTTGGCAGCTCCAAGCCGGCGTGGGCGTGAGCCAGGGCGGAGCCGGGGCCGGGAATGTCCGCGCCAGCCTCGGCCCCCGCGTCGCGCCGCCCCGGCAGCGGCTCGCCGGGCGAGCGCGGCGCCGCGGCGGCGTCCTGCAGCACCACGGGCATGCTTGCGAGGGGCGGCAGGCCTGCGGGCCCTGCCGGCCCCGCCGGCGCGCCCGCCGCCGCGGACAATGGCGGCAGGCCGGCGGCGCGGCCGGCGCGGCCGGCGGCCAGCAGGGCCTGCAGCCCCGCCGGGAGCGCGCCCGGCTGCGCGCGCAGCTGCGCGGCGACCGGCGGCGGCAGCGCCGCCAGCGCGGCCGCGAGCCCCGCGCACGGCGCGGCGGGCTCGCCGCGCGCCGCGCCCGCGGGCGTGCCCTTTTCGTCGCCGGCGGCGAGGCCCCCGGAGCCAGCGCCTGACGGGTCGCCGCCCTGCGACACGGCGGCCTGCATGGCCGCGGCGAACGCGGCCGCCTGCGCAGCAGCATGCGCCTGCAGCTGCAGCAACTGCTGCGCGTGCGCGGCCGCATGCGCAGGCCCCGGCCCCGGCTGCGCCCACCCGGCTGACGCCGGCGGCCGCGGCGCGCCGGGCTCGGGCGGCGGCGCGGCCTGCAGCGCGCCCGCCAGCTGCTGCAGCGCCGCGGCCGGCAGCCCGGCCGCGCCGGCGCCGGGGCCGCCCGCCTCGGCGCCCGCGGGCGGCGCGGCCTGCGCGGCCGCGCCCACTGCCTGCAGCAGCATGGCTGACTGCGCCGGCGGCAGCTGCGCCAGCTGCGCCAGCAGCGCCTGCGCGTCGCCCGGGGCCTGCCCCTGCGCGCCCGCCGCAACGTGGGTCTGCACCGCACGCACGACAGCGGGCAGTTTCCGGGGCAGCAAGGACCCCTGCTCACTTGCTCGCGCTGCCTGTGCAGTCGCGCAATTAGGCAGGGCGTGCGTGCGCGCCTGCAGCGTGCGCAGCGTGTATGCGGTGTTGGTCGACTCCTGCGGCCCGGCCGCAGCCAGGCGGTCGGAGCCCACGCCGGCGTCCGCGGCCATGCGGCCCGCGTAGCTGCGCAGCAGCGCCGCCGCCAGCTCCTCCTGCGCGCCGCCCGACAGAGGGTTACCCTGGGTAGGGTTGCTTAAATCGGGTCACACCCAGAGGACGTCCTGGGCGGCAGCCTGCAAAGCCTGGAATGCTGTTTGCAGGCACTCGCATGCTGATCCACGGGCCATGCGCCTGCCCAGACCTTGGGCGGCGCAGCGCGGCCCCTGCAGCCACGCTTCAAGCAGAGAGCAGTCTGCATCTAAACGCAGCCAGGTCCTCCGCGGCTGGGCGACAGGCCGCCGCGCGCGGCGCCCCCCGCCGAGCGCGGGCCGCGGGGCCGCGCGCGCCTGCAGGGCGCCGCCGCCGCCCGACGCGCGCGCCTGCGCCAGCGTGCTCTCCAGCGCGCGCAGGCCGTCCGCGCCGCTGCAGCTCAGCTGGCCCGACGACATCAGCCCGCCCGGCGGCCCGCGGCCCGGGCCGCCCGGCGCGCCGGCGCCCGCCGGCGCCCCCGATGCGCCCCCCGCTGCCGACCCGGACCCTGGGCCCCCGGCTGATGCGGCCGCCGGCCCGCGCGCGGCGCCCGGCTCCGCCTTGAGCGCGCCGGGGCTGGCGCCCGCGCCGGGGCGCGGCGCCGCGGTCTCGCCGGTCCGCGAGCCCTCGCGCCCGGAGAAGGGCGCGCCGCCCTGCCCCAACCCTGAGGGCGGCGAGCGGCCCGCAGCGGCCTCCGGCTCGCGCCGGCGCTGCGCGGCGTCGTCGCGCGCCGCAGGCGCGCTGCGGTCCTGTGCGTGCGCCTGCGCGGCGCAGGCCCCCCCCGCTGTCTGAGCACACATACAAGGCGCGTGACAGGCCTACACGTGTGACCTGCACACAACGCAGCCACTTCACCCGAACTAGAGCAGACCAGCCTGCTCGAGCTCACTGTTCACTGACACCAAAGCTGGCGGCACAAAACAAACATTGAGACACTCAGGGTGCATGGAGGAAGGCCCAGCATGCATGCGCAAGCTTAAAAAACCTTTGATGCCCACGTCCGCAGGTAGTACTAAACCAGTATTTAACATGCGCTTCTCGATCAGATGACGGGAAGGGCACGGGGCAGCGGGCGCGCCTGCATGACGCTCTGCACGATGGACATGGGCACAGAGAACGCGCGCGTGCCGCCCAGCCCGGCGCTGGCCGCCTGCTGCCGCGCGCTCGCGGCCTGCCGCCCGCCCCAAACACGTCAGTGGGCACTGCATGGAAGGGCGCTCCGCGAGGTGATCCGGATGCGGCCCGACACGTCAGCCTCTATGTGGCGCGCCGCGCTGCGAGCGACAGCGCTCGCCGCTGCGGGCCGTGCGGCCACCTGTCCCGGGCATCTGAGCACTGGTGGGCCGGGTGTGCGCGGTGCTCGGGGGGTGCACATAGCGCATGCGGGTACACAGCGACGGGGTGGCCCTGGCGGCGCCGCGGCGCGCGCGCGCCTGCCCGGCGGCGGCCTCGGCGGCGGGCGCGTGCGGGAAGGGGGGAGCGGACTCGTCGTAGTGCTGCCGCCCCTCCATGAACGCGTTGCTGAACACGCGGTACGACGAGGATGCCTTGGTCGCCACCCTGCGCCGCAGCCGCGCGGTGGGCACGTTCCCGCGCCCGTGCTGCTGCACGGTGGGCGCCCGCGCGCGCGCGGGCTTGCGCAGGCTGCACCGGCTTGCGCAGGCTGCACCTCAGCCAGCCGCGCAGTGTGCGCCCTCGCATGCCCGTGCTGCTGCATGAGCCAGGCCCGCTCGGCGCAAGCTGCGTGCGCAGTCGCACGCAGGCAGGCAGGCTGCACGCGCACAGACGCGCAGAGCGCTCTCCCTCCGCTCGCCTCTCTGTGTACGCAGCCTGGGTGCAGCCCGCATGCATGGCACCCCGACCCCTCGCAGCGCACAGCTCCTGGACACGAACGCGCTGCGCTCTCGGCCGCGCGGGCCCTTCGCGGCCCGCACCGCATAGGCACGGTGTCCTGGAAGGCTTTGGAGCTGCGCTGAGTCACCATCTGGAACGGCCGCGCCGCGCCGCGCGTGGCCGCCGGCACCAAGCCTGCGCCGCCGCCGCCGCTGCCGCCGCCGCCGCCGCCGCCGCCGCCGCCGCCGCCGCGGGCTCGGTGACCGGCTGCGCCGCCTGGCGCCGCAGGCGCGGAGGCCGCGGGCCGCAGCGGCGCCCCCAGCGCCGCGCGGCTCAGCTCGCCGGGCTCTGCCAGGGCGCGCCCGGCAGGCGCGGGGCCGGGCGCCGCCGCGGCCCTGCCCTGTGGCTGCGCGGCCGGCGGCTTTGCCGCGGCCGCGGCCGCCGCCGCGCGCGCCTGCGCCTGCGCCTGCGCCTGGCCCTGCGCCTGCGCCTGGCCCTGCGCCTGCGCCTGCGCCTGCGCCTGCGCCTGCGCCTGCGCCGCCTGCTGCGCTAGCAGCTGCTGCTGGAACTGCGCCTGCAGGAGCTGGTAGAGCAGCAGCATCTGCTGCTGCTGCGCCGCCTGCAGGGGCGCTGGCGCGGCCGGCGCCGCCGGGTGCTCGCCCGGCGCCGGGAACGGGCTCGGCGGCGCGCGCGGCGCGTCCGCGGCCGCGCCGCTGTCGGCCGCCTGCGAGCGGTGCCGCTTCGCGCCCGGCGCGCCGCCCGCCGCCTCGAGCTCGCGCTTGCGATCTGCCGCGGGGCGCTGCGGCGTCACTGTACTGCCGGGATGAGCCAGCATGACATAATGCCTCCAGGCCGGGCCTGGTACGGCGCGTGCCGCGCTCCCATGCAGCACAAGGCGTACTGCCCCACGCGGACGCCCGCACAGCGCAGGGACCCCAATGCGCGGAGTGGGTCCACGCGGACAGTTCGGGCCGGGCCGCGCCGCACCAGCCTGCAGCTGTCCCGCGGGCCCCGCGCGCGAAAACGGCTGCGGCGTGGACGCAACTGCGTCCACGCTGGCCAGCGAGCGCAGCGCTGACACGCCGGAGCGCAGCGCGGTAACAGTGTCCTGCGCCGACATCTGCATGCTGCTCGCGGCCAGCTGCGCCGGCGCTTCCATCGCCGCGCCGTGCGCGTGACGGACGCCGCCGGTCAGATCGCCCTCGGACTCGTCTGTCACCTCTGGCGCGTGCGCGGGCGAGGGCTTGCGCGGCAGCCGCACGCCCTTGCTCTCCACGCCGCCGCAGTCACTGGATGTCATCCTGCGCGCCCCGCGCGCACGCCTTGGGTTCTCTGTCCGGGCCCGGCCGCGGTTGGTTGGTTGGCGCGCGCAACTTGCGCAAGCTGCGGTTGCGACGAGCGTTGCAGGCGCCGTGCGCACGCGCTGGGCGCCGCGGCGCCTGCGGGGCGCCCGCCCCGCTGCACTTCCTCGCAGCCAGGAGGCGGGCCGCGGCAGCAACGCCGACCACGCCGGCCATGTCTATCCGGCCGGCTGCACGGGGGTGCTGCCGCCAGGAGCATAGCACGGTGATCGTGCAGCCTCGGCGCCACAGGTCGCCACGATCGGCGTGTCCGGGAACAGTACTAAAGGTACTTGCACAACCAAGTAGCAGGCAGGTGCAGGGCAAGGCCCACCACGCAGCTCCCGTGGCTACGCCGGGCGCACACCCAGCCCGCCACACTGCGCACCGCTCTGAAACATTCTCCATACACGCCCCGCCCCGCTCCGGGGACTGCTCTCCGCCCCACCAGCGTCGTCAGGTCCACTTCTGCCGCCGGGGCAGGAGGCCAGCATTCTTCGCTTAGCTGGCAGGCTTTCCCCTGCCTGGAGGTGCCATAGGGCTGGCCGGGTCCGACGACTGCTCAGGCGGTGCCTCGGTGCCCCTAGATAGAACCGACGCCTGCGCAACCCTCTTGGCAGGGTGATACTGACTTGGGTTGACAAGGCAGTTTTTTCTCCCTTTTCCTTCACATTGGTGACATATGCACCCATCAGCCAACGCACGCGCAGTCAACGCATGAACCTCCCTTGGCGCCCGCTCCGCGGCCGCGTCGCAACGCGCTTGCGGCGACCCCTCCACGCGGCCTCGCTGCGATCACCCGCTCGCGCCGCCGCCCTGCGCAAGCCCCCGCGCCCGCGCCTCAGCGCCCGGGCCGTGCAGGACTCAGACAGCAGGCCGCGAGCGCCGGGAGCCAGGTGCGCGGGTGCGCGCCTGCGGCCCCAGCTGCGCCACGACGCCCTGCAGCTCGGCCAGGTACGCAGCCATCTCCTCGTCCGCGTCGACGGCCGCCATGGCGGCGGGCGCCGCGCGCAGCTGCCCCGCCGCGCCTGCAGCGCTGGGGGCCAAGCCGGCAGGCGCCGCAGCGGGGGCCGCGGCTCCGCCCGCCGCAGCGGGCGCCGGTTGCACAGGCTGCACGAGGCCCTGCTCGGGGACCTCGCCGGCGAGCGGGCGCGCGGCCCCGGCAGCTGCGGGCAACGCGTCTACCGGCGGCGGCGCGGGCCCGGCAGCTGCGGGCGGCGTCGGCCCGGCAGTCGGGGGCGGCGCGGGCCAGGCAGGTGGGGGCGGCCCGGGCTCGGCCGTTGAGAGCGGCGCGGGCTCGGGAGCCGGGGGCGGCGCGGGCAGGCGCCGCGAGTGGCCGCCGCGCGTCTGGGCGCCGCGGCCGCGCCGCGCCGCGGCGCCCGCGCCGAGCTCGCCGGACTGCGCGCGGCGCAGCGGCGCAGCCGGCGCGCGGGGCGCGGCCTGCCACATGCTGTCGTCATCGGGCGGCGACAGCGCGCGCGGCGCGCGCGGCCGCGCCGAGCGCCGCTCGCCGGGGCCCGGCACGCCCGGCACGGGGCCAGGGTCTGGCTGGGGACCCCGGGAGGCGCGGACGGCGGGCGCGCTGGTGCTCGCAGGCGCAGCCGGGCGGGGCTGCGACGGCGCCGCGGCCGGAGGTGGCGCGGCCACCGGCCGCCCGAGCGGCGTTGGCCGGCCTGCCAGCGGTGTTGGCCACGCCGCGGCGGGCGGCGCGCGCCCGCGGGCCCTGCCCGCGCCCCTGCCGCGGCCGCTGCGGCCTGTTCTGGCCGCCGGCGCGGGCCCCGCTGCGGCGCCCCGCCCGCCGCGGCCGCGGGCAGCGCTGCCGGCGCCGGCGGCGCGCTCGGGCGCCCAGCGCGGCGGCGGCAGCACCGGCGCCGGGCGCGCCGGCGCCTCGGCCGCGCCGCCGGCGCGCGGTGCGGCGACCGCGCGGTCGGCGGGCGGGCGGCGCGCGGGCGCGTCCGCGAACGGGCGCTGCGCGGGCGGATCGGCGCTGGGCGCGCGCGGCGAGTGCGGCGCCAGGCCGAGCAGCGTCTCGGCCGCGCTCTCCGCGCGCGGCGTGGCGTCCTGGATGGCCGGCGCGCCCAGCATGCGCGCGGCCGCGCCCTCCAGCGCAGTCAGCCGCCCCACCGCACCCCTGGCACCGCGCCACCCGCGCCTGGCTCAGCGCCCGGCATGGCTCAGCGCCGGGCATGGCCACCCGCGCCCGCCGTCCCGAGGAAACACGCTCACAAGGCGGCCATGCAAGCAAGCTCGACCTGTGGGCGGTTGTCTTCGCAGCACTGCATGCTGTTGCCCCTCACGACCGACGCCGGCAGCCGCGCGGCGCGCGGGCGCACCGGCTGGCGCGCTCCATGCGCGGCGCGGCGGGGCGCGCGAAGGGCGCCGGCAGCAGCGCAGCCGCGGTGTAGGCCTCGACCGGGCCGCCGCCCGCGCCCTCGGCCGCATGCTGGCGCCAGCCCAGGCGCGCGCGCCACGCGGACGCCATCACCCAGTCGCCGTCCTGCCGCGGAGCAGCAACCCCTCAAGGCCGCCAGTAAGGCCCTTGTGCGAGGCCGCGGTGCTGCAGCGGCCGTCCTCCGCCGCCGCCCAAATTGCCTTCCTGATCGCGAAGCGGCACGCCCTGAAATTGCCACAAGGGCGTTAGTGCGAGGCCGCAAAGCTGCAGCTGCCGTACTTCGCCAAGGCCCAGTCGCCGTTCTGCCGCGGAGCAGCACCCCGTGAGGCCGCCGGCAGGCGTCTGTGCAAGGCCGCGCTTCTGCAGCCGCCGGTCTCCGCCATTGCCCGGTCGCCGTTCGCCGGCCTGCCGTGGCGCGGCATCCCTTGAGGCTGCCGCGCCTCACTTGTGAGCCCACAGCTCTGCAGCCGGCGCCCTGTGCTACAGGGGCGCTTTATGAAAGCGCCAGGACAGGTTTATTGAGAGCCCGCGGCTACCCAGCCGCCATCCTGCAGCAGGGGAGGCACTTACATGGTCGCTGGGAGGCCCCTGCATAAGCCCATGGCACTCGCCGTGCTGGACAAGGCGTGTGCGAATGCGCACAGGCCAGGCCAGGCAGGCCTAGGATCAGTCTCCGCACAGCCGCCGGTGCAAGGCTGAACAAGGGAGACGCTGGCACGCTGCGACGGGCTTGCAGGCCAACGCGCACCACACGGCCTGCAATGCGGGCTCCTGCCCGCTCACGACACAAGCAAGCCCATCTCCAAGATAGCGATCGGGGTCTCCCACCCTGGCTGGTCCGGGAGCAGCCGACAGGCGCGCGGCTCCATCTGACCTGGCAAGAGCTGGCACGGTGGCTGGCCAGGGCGCAGGGTAGGGTAGGGCAGGGTAGGGACGACGCGCGCGCGCGCGCCTGCACAGGCTCAATGAGCCCGTAGCCGGATGCCTCGCCCGGGTGCGCCGCGCGCACGTGGTCGCCCGGCACCTCCCAGTCCTCACCCTGCGCCCGCCCCGTGCGACCCGTGCTCTGCCGGCCTGGCCTGCCGCTCTCCAGGAGCAAGGGGGCTTCTTGTGTGTGGTTGCAGAGCAGCAGGACTCCTGTCTGCTCCAGGCAGGCAGCCGGCTAGGCTGCAAGCCTGAGAAGTGAGTGAGCAATGGGCGGATGGGCCCAAGACAAATGTTCAGCACAGCACGCATGAACTCGCTCGGCTCAAGAGGCAGCAGCTGGCTGGCGCACAGGCGTGCTGGCGTGCATGCGCGGCTCGGCGTTGCCGCAACCGCCGCGCGGGAGAGCGGGCCCAGACCACGCAGCTACGTGTGGGGTCGGGGGCGCGCCTGCGGGCAGGTGGGCAGCAGGTCCACCTTAAGCGCGACGGGGATAGGGTAGGGTAAAGGGCCCGCGCCTGCGGGCAGGTGGGCGTCGGGTCCACCTTAAGCGCGACACAGCCGTCCGCGCTGCGCGCCTGCACGGTGCCCGGCCACCAGCTGCCGCCCTGCGGCCAGAAGCCCTGCGCGCCGGCGCCCCGCGGTTAGGCCTGCGCAGGCGGCAGCACGCACCGCGGCCGACAGCCCAGCGCGCAAGGCCGCGCCGGCCGGCCTGGCCGGTATACAGGCTTTCCGGCGGCGCGAGGACGTGCAGGCCTGGATGTGCCGGGGCGCTGCGCATGCTGGCCGCGTGCGCGCCCCGCTCAGAGCGCCACGCCTCTCACACCAGGCCGTGGGGCTGGGCCATGCGCGCATCACTAGGACGTATGGCCGGTTCGGGGTAGCTGTTGGGGCAGCTCCCGCGGTGGACCCGCGCAACGCGTGGCAAGCAATTACGCGTGTCCGCCCGCTGCTCCCCTGGCGCACGGCGACCCCATGCCCCTCGCGTGCCGGCAGACACAGACACATCCGCTTTTACACAAGAGCTGTATTCAGGTCGTGGGACCGTCGCGGCGGCTGCGGGCGCCGGGCGCGCCTCGGCGCGGTCGCCGGCGGCCCACTCGCGCGCGGGCGTGGGCGGGCGCGCGCGCGCGAGCGGGCGCCGCAGCGCCACCGCCGGCGCCTCGCCGGCCGCCGGCGCGTACAGCAGCGGCGCCCAGTCGCGCTCTGGGGCATGCTCGCGCACCGGGGCGGCCGCGGCGGGCGGCTGCCCCGGAGCGTCGCCCGCTGCCGCGGGCGCGTCGCCAGCGGGCGCCGCACCGCGCCCGGCGGCGGCGGGCGCGGCGGATGCAGGCTCGCCGGGCTCGGCTGCAGCCATGCCAGGGTCGGCGTTGGGCGCCGGCTGCGGCGCGGCGCCGCTCGGGGCGGCGTCCATGCCGGCAGGGGCGCCGACGGGCGGCTCAGCGGCGATCCCGGCAGCACCAGGGGGGCTGGACGGCGGCGCCACGCCCGGCGCAGCGGGGGCGCGCGCCGCGTCCCCCGCGGACTCCAGCTCGACATGGAAGCGCCAGCCGCCCTCGTAGCGGCTGCCGCGCACCGCCTGCAGCAGCCGCCGCGTGCTCAGCCGGCCGGCTGGCCTCCCGAGCGGGAGCAGCGCGGTGCACGCTGCTGGCTGCTGGCTGATGGCTGCTGGCAGATGGCTGATGGCGAGACACCAGAGACAGGCGCTGGAGACCGCATACACGTCATCTACCGCTGTCCTAGGCCGCGTGTGGGCTTTCTGTGTAGGGTTAGGGTAGGTTATTCTATGGAGTCCGCACCTGCAGCACGCGCGCGCGCAGCCAGCCGCCCAGGTACCCGGCCTCTCGCGCGCGTACCTCCACCGCCTCGCCAGGCTGCGGGAGCCCCACCGGAGGACCCCCCGGTCCGGCGCCAGCGGCATCTGGCGCCCCCTCCGCGGCCCCGCCCGGCTGCGGGACCGGGTCAGGGTGGCCGCTCCCAAGGCCCGCGCCCAGCGCGACAGGCCGCACCGGCCCGACCACGGGCCGGTCCGGCGCCGAGCGCGGCGGCCGCCCGATCGTCCCGAGCGCGCTGAGCCGCGGGCGCTTGCGCACGGGCGCGCGCGGCGCGCTGGCCCCGCCCGGCGCGGCCGCCGGCACTAGGGTCTTGGTGACAGGCGGGAGCGCCACGCCCGTCTTGCCCGCGCGCGTGTCCTGCAGCAGCGCAGCACACTGCCCATTCGCGGCGCTGGGGCCCCGCATGGTTCAGGTTGCGGCAGTGTACGCTCGGCAGACCCATACACAGGTTGACGGCAGGGCGACCAGCTTTGCTCACGAGTTGGAACTGGCCTCAAGAGCCTGGTCGTGTGGCCTGCGACCAGGGCCCATCCCCAGGCTCCCCGCACAGGGCCGCCTTTCACCGCAAGCACGCTGGGCTTGATCTAGCACGCTGGGCTTGCCCTATGCATGCTGGCCGTGCCCCACGCATGCCGGGCTTGGAATCCACAGCCCAGACTCGACCGCATTCCAGCGTGCCGGCCTTGGCCCGGGCGAGCACGCGACAAGCGAGGCCGGGGCGCGCGCCCGCTCGAACAGCGCCAGCGTCTCGGTGTACATGCGCTTGAACTTGAACGACTTGTCGGTCATGGAGTCGGGCGCGCCCAGCGCGCGCGCGACCGTCGCCCACAGCTTGGCCTCGGCGACCTGCGCGGCCGCGGCAGCGGGGCAGGTCAGTATTCCATGGCGCACGGGATACAATTGACAACTTGCTTCTGCGCGGCGACCGCCGCCCGCCACAGAGGCGGCGACCTGCGCGGCGTTGTGCAGGGCAGCCACAGGTCCTGCACTGCTCGCAGGTAGGGACCGCAGGGAGGGTAGCGGCCAAGGTGCACGTCTCAGCGCTGGCCTGCTCAGAGGTGGTACAGCGTGAGGTAGTAGCATCAGCGCACCGCGGGGCGGGTCGCCGAGGACAGCGGCCTGCAGGCGCGCCGAGCCCGACGCTCCCGGGCTACGTCCTGGGCTACCCTGTCCTGCCAGCGAGAAGCAGGGCGCCACACCGCATCCAGGGTTACCCTGTCAGTGCCAGGCAGAGCGCCGCCCTGCATCATGCCCGCCGTAGGCCTGCACCACGTGCCACCGCTTCTGGGCTATATCCTGGGCCGTCCCGTCAGCGCAGGGCGCCGCACCATGTCCTGCCCGCCGTAGGCCTGCACCATGTGCCACAGCTTGTACACGGAGACCGCCTTGCTGTACATCCGGGGCTGCACGAACGCGCGACCGGTGCGCTCGTGCCACTCCTGGGCGCGCGCACGCGCAAATGTAAAAATCCCTGATTTCATACTTGCCCCACCAGCATCGCCCGGTCATAGCCTTCCTATGCAGATTTTGTGATGTAAGTCAAATACACACTTACACGGCGTTCATTCAAATTGTACTGCCAGGTACGCATGCGCACTGGACTGTCCTGCACGGAGGTACAGGCCACAGCCTCTCGCTGATTGGGCACAAATGCACGAGCTCCGCTGCCGCTGCCTACGGCGCTGTGCGCGCGAGGGCCCCGCTCGCCTGTGCGCTTCTGCGCTTGCACTCCAAACGCCCTCAAAGAGCCGCCGGCTAGACAGGCAGCGAGGCTGGTATGCCTCGTGAGGGACATCCAACCCAAAAGCTACCTTCGCAGCTGAGCTTTGCTGAGCTCGGTGTGTGAAAAGGGCGCGGCGCACCATGAGCGCCCGCATGAACTCAGCCTCGCTCTCTTGCGTGTAGGGCGGCGCGGCCGCGGCGGCCTCCTGCCCGGGCGGCTCGCCGCCCCCGGCGCCGTCCTCTTCATTGGGCGGCTCGCCGCCCCCGCCCTCCGGGTCGGGCGGCTCGCCGCCTGCAGCGCCGTCGTCCTGGCCGGGCGGCTCGCCGGCCGCGGCACCGCCGTCCCGGCCAGGCGGCTCGCCGCCCCCGGCGCCCTCCGCCGCGCGCTCGGAGGGCGCCCCGCCCGACCTTGGCCCAGCTGCCTCCCCGTCAGAGCCTCCACTAGGCGCCTGCCCCGGCCCCCGCCCCGCCCCCCCCGGCCCTGGCTCCGCCCCACCGCCGCCCTCGACAGGCGCCTCCCCCGGTCTTGGCCCCGCCTTCTCTGACCCTGGCCCCGTCTCTTCCGGCACTGGCCTTGCCTGTTCTGGCACCGGCCCTGCCTCTTCCGGCACCGGCCCTGCCTCTTCCAGCATAGGACCCGCCTCCTCCCCGCTGCCGTCTTCAACAGGCGCCTCCGCTGGCCCTGGCCGCGCCTCGTCCGGCCCACGCCCCGTCTTTTCCAGCACCGGCCCAGCCTCATCCCCGCCGCTGCCGCCAATAGGCGCCTCGGCCAGGCCTGGCCCCGCCTCCTCCGGCCCAGGCCTTGCCTCTCCCGGGACCGGCCCCGCCTCCTCCGCACCGCCGCCGCCGACAGGCGCCTGCCCCGGCCCTAGCCCCGCCTCCTCCGGTCCTGGCCCCGCCGCTTGCAGCCCCGGCCCTGCCTCCTCCGCACCGCCGCACTCAACACTGCCGCCGCCAACAGGCGCCTCCCCCGGTCCCAGCCCCGCCTCCCCCGGTCCCGGCCCCGCCTCCTCCGGCCCTGGCCCTGCCTCCTTCGTCGCTGTCCCCATGCCAAGCCCTGGCCCCTCGCCCCCTCGCCCCACGTCGCCTGCCTCCGCGCCGACGACCCCGCTCGGCGCGGCCTCGTGCGCGCCTGCCTGCTCATCGACGACCGCTTCGCCGCCGC
>JAABUO010004467.1_pt1 | contig 16490 bp, 16 predicted proteins | sample 5559291 | NCBI WGS metagenome assembly JAABUO01 (sample SAMN10711878, study PRJNA513372) | rock metagenome | isolation source: Antarctica rocks | place: Antarctica: Victoria Land, Finger Mt sud
CGGGCGGCTGCTGACTGGCCAGCTGTGAGAGCCAGGGCGCTCGTGGCAGGCGCTCGAGCGCCGCACGGGCGTTGTGTGCATGTGTGTGTGCTCACGGCACGGAACCATCTTTCAGCAGTGCTTGCCATGGGCCGCTGGCGCTGGAGCGCGCCGCTGCACAGGCTGACTGCTGGCGCCCTCGCACGCAGGGAGGAGAAGGGCTGGATCAAGCGGGAGCTGGACCCGCGCGGCTGGTTCCACTGGTGCGCCAGTGCACCGGGGTTTGTTGAAATGCAGAACGCGCTGAGTCGTGCCAGTCTGCTTCAAGCAGCTGGGCGCGTGGGCCTGGCAGGTGTCAACCCATACCGGACAAGCGTAGAAACCCCCTGCGCAGTGCATGTGTCATTCAACAGAGGTGACTTGACCTGGTCCTGCAGTATTGACCATGCAGTATGACACAGGGGTGTTCGGCAGCGCGTTTAAAGCCTGAAGCCCATCAGGCGATGCGAGCGCACGCGCGGCCCGCGCGCAGGTACTGCCGCTTCTACCAGGGCCGGCGCACGGACGACGACGAGCGGCAGGTCGGCCGCTGGAAGGGCGTCGCCGGCGAGAAGGGCCGCTGGAAGCGCCAGCTCGTCAAGCAGTGCGTCGGCAAGAACAAGTGCGCGCGCGCGCGCCGGACGTGCGGAGACCTGCTCCAACCTTTGCTGCCATGCGGTGGGCTGCCTGGCGCACGCTCGTGCTCATGCATGTGGATCACGGAAGTCCCCTCCCCACAAAGCGCAAGCTGTCTGCAGGCGTGGGCAGGCGTGAGCAATGACCCAACTGGCCGATTGTTGGTATCAGGCTGTCGGTGCGTCCCGGGTGCGAGCGCACCTCACCGGCAGGCATGCGCTTCGCAGGCGGTGGGACGACAAGAGCGTGTCGCCGGTGATCCGCCAGAGCCTGCTGCACTGGGCGTACGAGCTCACGGACGCCGACTTCAAGCGCATCAGCAAGGAGATCTGAGGCGCAGGAGGCTGCTCGTGCTGCACGCTGTCTCATTGCTTTCTCGGGCTGTATCTTGCTTCCTTTGTGTTTGGCAAGGAGATCTGAGGCGCAGGAGGCTCCGTGCGAGGCACGCTGTCTCCATGCTTTCTCAGGTTGTTTTTTACTTATACTTGTGTTCAGCCTCCTGCCTTGTTGGCATGCGTGGGGAGTCCTCACTGAAGACAGCAAAATGTCTGAGATTGACTGCAGTCTCTGAGTATCGAGGAGTTACAGGTACTCGGAGTGTTGCTTGTGTATAAAATGTATAAAAAAGCATGTGTGTGCATGTATATGGTACAAGCGTGTTATTGTGCTCCACTGCGGCAAGTCCACAGCTGTGAACCATTCATTCACTCATTGCCATAGTCCGCCCTGCCCTGTACGTGTCTATGAGCTGACAAGCAAGTGGACGGGCTGAATGCGTGTCAGGTGCCTCAGGTGTACTTTGTGCGCGCTCACATCTCACATGGCCTGGTGCGCAGCGACCTCCGGGAGGCCGGATATATGAAAGAGGGCTTCCAACCAGGCTGCGCGACCGAGGCACAGGGGCGCCGCATGCACTATATGAGCGCTGGCGCCGCCAGAGCGCTGCATGCGGCAACGGAACGATGAGCAGACATGGATACTGGCTGGCATGTTGCACGCGGGCGTGCGCGCGCGCGCGCGTGCGCGCGCCACCACAGGCTGATGTGCGCGGCGCGCGGCCCAGTGAGGAGATAGCATGAGCCCGAGACCCAACGCCCTGCGCACACCTCTGGCCTTCCCCGCGCTCTGTGCGCAGCTCTTGACAGACGCCCGCCAGCACGCGAACACGCGGACCCCTGTCCCAGCGCAGCGCCTCCCCGGCCAGGAACAGAGTGCCTAGCTGCCGGACAGCAGGCCGACCAGCGCTGCTGGTGGCGCCTGCACTGTTCATGGCGGCCTGTCTAATGCCGTCGCTGCCGCCGGGCCCAGGCGGCACAACGGGTGGCGCTGGCCCAACTTTCTGGGCATGCGCGGCAGCCGCGCGCGCGCGCCTGCATTGCCCTGACAGCGCAGCATGCACATACTCCAGCACTCCAGTGCGCGCTCGGAGCCTGCAAGAGCATTGCCTACTGACTGGCCGCGCAGCAAGCGTCGGCTTGTATGCGGGTAACCTGCATGTCTGCCTGCCTTTTGTCCTGTTCCGCCGATTGCTTGCCACTTGAACACAGTTGCTGTATGTGCGACGTGCTCACGGTTACGCCTGAGCGCCTACATTGCCCTGCGGCTGCACGCAAGCGCAGCAGCCTGCGCGGCGTGCGCATCGGGTAGATGGTGACAGTACGCGAACACCCAGGCACAAAGTTTGCCGCAGAGGCACGCGCGCTACGAGCAGCGAGGATGCACACAGTAGCTTGGGACTGTTAAACGGCCTGGCGCTCTGCGTGTGTCAAGCCAGCATAACATTTGCCAGCGTGCGAGCCTGGGCACAATGTTGCACCGGTGTTCAGGCTGACCTACGAAGCATGTAATCCGGCAGGGGCTCAAAAAGCACCACCAACTTTGACACAAAGTCAGTCTTTCTCGCGCACTGGCCTCTCCTGCAGACTACAGCACAGCACAAACAGTGTTTTTGGATGCGCATGCCGCAGGGCATCGCTATCTGCCTGCCTACACGCTGCACCAGTCTGCAACACCTCGCATAGCTCATGCTGCACTGCCGGTGCTTGGGCCTGCGCATGCCACCCCACCTCACAACATGACCGATCCCATACGTACTTCATCCTCACCTCATTCCTCATCATCACTATTACTGTCCACACCCGGATGCATGTCTGCATGTGGCTTAGCTCCTTGCTGCCGCCCATGCACGGGCGCATTCGTGCGCCGCCCTGGCCGCCGGCACGTCGGGCGCGTCGGGGGCGGGCCAGCGGCGCCAGGCCAGGCGGTGTATGGTGTTGCCCTTCTCCCCGCAGTCCACACCAAGGGGCTCATCAAGGCCCCCCACGTCAACGGCAAATTGGTCTCCGTACCTGCTTATCATGTTACGCACGACCTCGTGTGTCACTGAGCGCTTACGGGAACCTGAGATAGCAACGTAGTCAGCACCGCGCAGCTCTGCAGCCTGCAGGCCAGCGTGGCAGAGGCGGTCCACGAGCACGGTCATCTCACCATCATGATCATGATCTGAATCATAATCACTACCATCATCGTAAAAATCCTGGCCACCCCCCAGGAGCACACAGGCACCAGCAACGATGCGCACAGACCTGACCTGTTCAAACAGGTCGCTGTGGACACTGACCATCGCGCCCGAGCCGTCCAGGTCAAAGGCTGGCAAGACAGCAAGGCCCTCCAGGAGGGCGACATGTGCAACCTGCAATGGTTCCATCACCCTCACGCACGCCAAGCGGAGGGTGTGGAGTCGCAGCAGGCGCCCTGCCAAGCCGACACCTGACTGCGGCGGCGCCCATGCCAGGCCCCACCCCAGCAACCTACCGTGCAGCCCAAGCAGCTCCAGCTCCTCCAGGGCGCCTGGCAGGCACTCGGGCCGCACACAAACTGGCGGCGGAGCGTCCATGCGCAGCAGATGGTGCAGAAGATCACAGCAGTTGAGGCCCAGCTTGGTCAGGCGCAGGCCGCTCAGGTCCGCCAAGGCAGACCGCGCCCCTGGGCTCACAGGGGCCACAAGCTGCAGCGGCACGCCCGACAGGCGCAGCAGCGTGCCGCTGTGCTGGGCCACAAAATCGGGAAGCAGGGGCGGCAACCACAGGGCATCCGTGTGTGTCTCAAAACCAAAATAGATGTCAGCGGCCTCCACGCGGCCGGCCTGCGCGGGCTCAAGCAGCCAACTGCGCTGGGCCGCGCTCAAAGGCTCCGCGCGGAAGTCAAGCGCCAGCGGCAGCGGGTGCGCACGCAGCAGCTCGCGCATGCGGCGGCACACCGATGCCAGGTCGGCCGCGCAGCGCACCTCCTCCGCTGCGTCATCACTCCACGGCGTCTCTGCCCAGGCGCACTGCAGGATCCTGCCCAGCAGCTCGTCGGGCAGCGCAAGCAAGGTCGCCTGCGCGGCCGGCGGCATAGAGTTTTGAGACACACGCGCTCGCGTAGCGAGGTGTCTGTTGAGGCAAGGCAGCTAAGCTCGTGCAGCCATGTGTACGGAAAGACCCGGCTTCTTGCCTTTGGCTCTGCACTGCGTGCAGGCTGCGCACTGCGTGCATATGCGCGCTTGCCAACGTACCTGTCTCGCCGGATCATAAGGCCTACACCTGACAGGTGCCATGCGCAACTGGATGCCACAAAAATGCCGCACCTCTGTGGCGCCTTGATTGCCGGCTCCAGGGCGCGCCATGCCAAGGACTGCCTGCCGCAGAACCAAGCTCAGGTGTGCAGGCCGTCACAAAAGGGCCCCTATGCCCTTGGCCGGGTGTCACACTGCCGCACTCTGGCAACCCTCCTCCGCGTGCACGGCATTGTGCACGCAATGACGTGAACTACACTGCTCGCAGCGGCTCTGCTCACAGCGCGTAGCTCTGTAAATTGACAGCAAGCTGATAAGCAACAAGGCAGCTCCATACGCGAGTCTTCAACAGCGGACAGGAAGCCAAATGCGCGCCTGTTCCCGCTCATGTACACAGCGTGCACAGCGTGCCCTCCTGTGGCGTACTATCCAGGGCCTTCAGCCGCCCGCTGTCAGGCCCTGGCTGACAGCAGCGCGTCAAGCTGCTGCTCGACCTGCGCAGCGTTCAAGCAGGCCCTCGCCTGAGCGATAGGTTCCGGGCTGGCGTTTCAAGCACGCGCGTGCGCTAGAGCATACTTTGTGCTCTTGGATTAATAGTGCCCAAGGCTGTGCAAGACCATCACCTGGCGTAAGGCTTGAGACTGCAAAGGTCCGGACTTGGTGCTCGCGAGCCCGCTCCCGCCGCATATGTTCCGTAAAGTAGCAGAGCCGTAAATGCCCCAGATTACCTCGATTTCCTCGACTCGGGATGAGGGAGACATTTTCCTTCCCGTTTCCAGCTGTGTAGGAGAGCTGCAGCACTCACAACCCCTAACAGCGATTGTTCTTGAAAGAAACACGAAAGCATGGCAGCGCTAACCTCACAGCATGGTTGCGGAGGCATACTTATCAGGTGCGCTGCATGCCTGCGACTCCTGCATACAGTCGCTCTCGTGCTTGGCAAACGTCCGTTTATGTGTGTATATGCGCAGATTACAGGAGCAACAGCGGCGCTTGTCGCACCAGGCCGCCTCGTCGTCCTCTGCGCCGTGCCGGCTGGCGCAGGCTGACAGTCTACAGGCACAGACATGCTCACCTTCCTCCCGGTCGTTCTTTGTGTACACTGTGTTGCGTTGGCTACGGACAGCAGGTTGCGTGATAGAAACAAGCTATGGTTCCAGCACTTGCACGCCTGGCAGAGACGCGCGTGCTCCACGCAGCGGCCTTCCGCGAGCCGGCACGCCGGCCGGCGCGGGCGGCGGCGGGCGGCCGCAGCGGCGGCGGCGTCGGCGGCGGGGCTGCGCACGCGGGAGCGCGAGGTGGCCGAAGCGGTGGCGAGCACCGGCAGCGCGCGCACGGACGTGGTGTACGACGCGGTGGTCATCGGCGGCGGCGTCGGCGGCCTCACCGCCGCGACGCAGCTGGCCGCCAAGGGCGCGAGCGTGCTCGTGCTCGAGAAGTGACCCGCCCCGCTGGGCCACGCACTCCCATGACGATGCGCCTGTGGGCAGTGCCGCGCCTGCGTATTGGTGGCCATCAGCACAGGCGTGGGTGTGAGGCAGCATGCCTTCAGCTCTTCCGGATGTGCGGTCCATATGCGTTGGTCCCGACCAGCACTGTGCTCAAGCGGGCGCACGGGGCGCAGGTACATCATACCCGGCGGCAGCGCTGGCCACTTCCAGCGCGACGGCTACGTGCTCGACGTCGGCGCGTCGATGATGTTTGGCATGGGCGACGTGCGCTCCTGCACCCCCGAGCTCCCTGCTGGCTGCTGAGCACTGGGTGGTGTGCATGCTGCTGTTGTCCTTCAGGCACGGTAAGCAGGGGCGAGCGCACCGCCGGTCTCTAGGCGTGCCATAGTGTAAAATCTTCATGAGGCCTGTGCATACTGTTGCTGTTCTTCAGGCATGGTGAGCGTGGGCTAGCGCACAGCCATTGTTTAGACGCGCCACAGTGTGAAGTCATTATGAGGCCTGCCCGGGCAGGGCCTGTGATGTAACAGCCAGGTGGCCTTGTACCCACTGTGCATGCTCCTTGCCCCATGCCTTGGCCCCACGCATGCCCCCTGAGCAGCGGCGGCGCCGCGCCGGCAGCACGGCACGACCAACCTCATCACGCGCGCGCTCGCGGCGGTGGGCAAGCGGCTGGAGACGGTGCCCGACCCGACCTCCGTCTTCTACCACCTGCCGGCCTCCGAGGCGCACCCGCAGGTGCGGCATGGGTTTAGGGTTAAATACGGTCACATAACCTCCGTCTTCTACCACCTGCCGGCCTCCGGGGCGCGCCCGCAGGTGTGGCGGCGGTGGCCTGCGCCCGCGCGTTGACGCTCAGCCAGCCGTGCATGCTTGGGGCGGTTCTATCTAAACGTCCAGCCTTCCAGCGCTGGCAGCTTACCGGACTGGCGTGCTGCCCGCTCCGCGCATGGCCTGGTGGTAGCATTTGCAATCCGCAGGCCGCAAGCACTGCTTGAAGCATAGCCCGGTCCTGTGGGCGCAGCGATGCTTGGGATTTGAGAGGACCGCAGGAGGTAGGTTTGGCATGCTCGCAGGTGCCCCTGTGTGCCGCCCGCAGCCTGCGCGGCCGCGCTCGACTGGGACAGGGGCGGCGCGGGGGTCGGCGCAGGGCCTGGAGGTCAGGGTGTGGCGCGGGTACGAGGACTTTGTGGACGAGCTGGCGGCGCGCTTCCCGGCCGAGCGCGCCGGCATCCATGCGTTCTACGGCGAGGCCTGGCGCGTGTTCAACGCGCTCAACAGCCTGGAGCTGAAGAGCCTGGAGGAGCCGCGCTACCTGCTCGGCGGTGCGCGCTTCTGGCCGCATTCCGGCGTCAGGGTTAGGCTACCCTAACCCTACCCGTCTTGCACCAGGCTGGGCTGCTTCCCCTGTAAAAGCAGACGCTGCTGCATTGCTGCGCTGCATGCACATCACTGTGCGGCACATGAGTCACGAAGTCACTCTGTTTGAGCGCTAGCCTGCGCCCGGCGCGGGCAGGCCTTCCAGGCCCGCTGCCACCCCCCGCGCTCCGCAGGTCTCTGTCCACGAAGCCCGCGCCGCTTGCGCAGAGTTCGCCAAGCACCCGCTGGCGTGCCTGACGCTGGCGTCGTACCTGCCGTCCAACGCGGGCGCGGTCGCGCGCAAGCACATCCGCGACCCCGAGCTGCTGCGCTTCATCGACGTGGAGTGCTACTTCTGGAGCACAGTGCTCGCCGACAGCACGCCCATGATCAACGCGGGCGCGCATCCCTGAAACCCACCCCGGCAGCGAGGTGGGTGGGAAGGAGGTTGCTCGCTGGAGCACAGCGTTCGCCGACACCATGTACGTGATCGATGCGGGTGCGGGCTGCGAGCCACAAGCGTGCACGGTGAGCATGTGAAGAGCATGCAGGCTGTTGTTGGCCTTTCACAATGGCATCACTCGGTGTGTGCCTGCAGAGCAAGCAGAAAAGCAAGCAGGTCTGTACTTGCGCCAGGTGGGGATGCGCATCGCGCAGTGCATGGTCTGGCGCTGAAGCAGACAGCTGCCGCAAAACGGCTGTTGTCAGGCTAGCCGTTGACACTCATGATGGAAGTTGACACAGCAGCATGGGTAAGGGGTTTATCTGCTCTGTGCGCAACCGCAGCAAACAGCATACCGCTTTAAAGTCGACTATGGGCTACATTTGGCAGTGGCGCCACGGAGCGTCTGCGACCGGCCGCAGACCCTTGCCGCGCGTGCGCGTGAGCAGGCATGGTGTTCTGCGACCGGCACTTTGGCGGCATCAATTACCCGGTGGGCGGCGTGGGGCGCATCGCGGAGGAGCTCGCGGAGGGCTTGTGCGAGCGGGGAGGCCACATCGAGTACCGCGCGAATGTGCGCATATAAGACCCGTTCGTCTGTTCATGCTGGCCAGGGCCATGCAATATTCACATGCTGAGCGAAAGCTTTACAGGCAGGCGCCGAGGCTGCGCCCCGCTGCGGGCGCTTGAGCCACTCAGCACGCCTGCTTGGCCGGCGAGGCGCGTGCCGGCATGCAAAGGTGGCGGTCCGCGCGGCGCGAGCGCTGCAGCTGAGCGCTGTCCAGCCGCCGAGCCGCCTGCGTGTGGCAACTCGCAGGTGCGCGAGATCATCACGGAGGGCGAGGGCGCCGCGGCGCGCGCGGTGGGCGTGCGCCTGGCCGACGGGCGCGTGTTCCGCGGCCGCACCGTCGTCTCCAATGCCACGCGCTGGGACACATTCGACGGCCTGCTGCCGCCCGAGCGCCTGCCCGAGCCCGAGCGCCTGTTCAGGCGCGGCCGGCGGCATGCGGCCCCGCGCCCCCGGCGCGGCCCAGGGGCGCGCGTCCGGCTCCGGCTGGGTTCGGATGCTCGGGCGCCCGGCAGCCTGTTGTGCAGCAAGCGCATGAGATTGGGCCTGCCGCGTGGGTGCGCGGCGCGACGCCGCTCGCGCATCTGCAGCCCTCGGATGCTGCGAGTCCGGGCAGCGCTGCAGCAGGGCCTCCAATCGGTGTCGCCCTCAGCATGGTCATATGCCGAGTCTGGGATCCTGGGACAGCTGTGCTACGCTGCGCGCACATGCTGGCGCCCACGCCGCGCAGGGAGCGATACACAAAGGCGCCCTCCTTCCTGTCCATCACCTGGGCGTGGCGGCGCGGCGCGGCGTGTTGGTGAACCCTAACCCTAATCATAAACCCTGTGCTGTGCGCTGCGCAGGGAGCGATACACCAAGGCGCCGTCCTTCCTGTCCATCCACATGGGCGTGGACGCCGGCGCGCTCGCGCCCGGCACCGAGTGCCACCACATCTGCGTGGACGCCTGGGCCGACATGGAGGCGCCGCTGGGCACCGTGTTTGTCAGCATCCCCACGCTGCTGGACCCGGGCCTCGCGCCGCCCGGCGCGCACATCGTCCACATCTTCGCGCCGGACTGGATCGACAACTGGAAGGCGCGGCCCCTGCTCGTGATCCCGAGCGTTACATCAGGGTAGGATTAGGGATAGGCTTGCAAGCTGGACCCGGGCGCGCCCGGCGCGCACGTCGTCCACATCCTCGCGCCCGACTGGATCGACAACTGAAAGGCGGGGCCCCGGCCCGTGCTTCTCTTGAAACCCTAATTCGGAGCGCGCGCGCAAGCGGGCATGGGTGCGCAGCGCCGCATGTGCGTTGCGCAGCCGCACGCGACGCCTCCGCTAGCGTGCAGGCTCTGCGATGGCCAGCGCTGGCGCTGGCGCTGGGCCCGCATCTGCGCCTCCCGCTGTCCCTGGCCTGGCGCGCAGGCGCTCGCTGGCACGAAGCGCGCCGGGCACAGCCGGCCATGCATGGCCCAGCTTGCACGGCGGCGCGCGGCTATCGACGCGTGCGCGCCGGCGGCCGCAGGGCTTGTCGGCGGCGGACTACGAGCGGCGGAAGGAGGAGGCCGCAGACGGCATCCTCGAGCGCCTCGAGCGCCACCTGCCGGGGCTCCGGGCGGCCACGCTGTTCCGGGAGGCGCGCCGCAGCGGCCCCGGTCCCCCCTACACTGCGGTGGCAGGGTGCCACCTGTCGGGGCTTGAGGCAGCCATGCTCCTCCGGGGCTCGTGCTGCTGCGCCTCCTGCAGTGCGGTGTCTGCACATGCCAGGCGCCGCGTGTCATGTGTCACGTGTCCCGTCGCCGTGCCGGAGACATGCGCAGTGCGATGAGCAGCGTCGGCTGTCCAGCAGCAGGGCAGGGGCAGGGAGCAGCGCGCCTGCCAACACCTGCGCACCCTGGCGGCAGGTGGGCACGCCGCGCACGCACCGCCGCTTCCTGAACAGGCGCGACGGCTCGTACGGGCCCATCCCCGCGCGGCGGCCGCTCGGCATGCTCGGCATGCCCTTCAACCGCACCGCCGTCAAGGCGCGCTGCAGGCCCCGCCCGGCTGCTGCGCGCGTGTCTGCACAAAATGCATCTGCAGCACTGGCGGCGCGTGTCACCGTGTGTGGCACGCGGACCGGTCGCTCCTTGGACCGTGTCCAGCCGCACGCCTGCAGGATGAGCACAGACACCGCGATGGACAGCCCCGGGTCCGCGTCTGCAGAGAAGCCGCACAGCTCTATCCGCCTGCCTGACAGGAGCTTGTCCGTGGCCTGACACGGCCTGGGCCCCGCTTGGCTGCCATGCGTGCGCGAAGGCATCTGCAGCACTGCGGCGCGTGTCGGCGTGTTTTTGGTACGCGGGCTCGTCGCTCCTTGGATCATGTCCAGCCACATGGCACGCCTTGCCCCTTGTGAGCACAGCAGCGTGTCCGTGGCCTGACGCGCTTCTGGCGGCGCGCAGGGCCTGTACTGCGTCGGCGACAGCACGTTCCCGGGCCAGGGCGTGAACGCGGTGGTCTTCTCGGGCTTCGGCTGCGCGCACCGCGTGCTCACCGACCTGGGCCGCGCGCCCGCGCTGCCCGGGCTGGACGCGGGGTACAACGCGCTGCTCGGCGCGGTGCGCGACCGCGTGTGAGCGCCGCGCTGCTGGGCAGGGGGCCTGCGTTACCCAGGCCGGACGCGGAGTGCAGTCCGCTGCTTGGCGCAGTGCGCGGATCGCGCTGCGCAACCGCGTGCGAGCGCCGCGTTGCTCGGGAGCGGGGGTCGTCTGCCGCATGCGTGCAGCTGCCTGAGCGCATCCCTTCGGTGTCTGTCAGACCGGCAGTTTTGGTGCCCAAATGTTCTATTTAGTTTGATGATGCTGCCGGGTGCCAGCCGTATCGTTTTTGAGGCTGCCCCAATGGCGGCCTCCCTCGATTTCGCACAGGCATGGGTGCTGGCGCTTGGCGTACGAACTTTGATAGAGGTGCAGGGTGAATCAGCGTTGGGCGCCGGCGCACGATAAGGACTCCTTGCTGCCGAACTGATGATGAGTGTTGGTCTTTCCATGGTGACCTATGTAGCAGGCGGGCATACTGACGGGGCGTGCACCACGCCTTGCACACACATCTTGCTGCATTCGATGTAGAGTTGCATGTGAGCACTGCATTTGTAACAGAGCCGCCACCTAGCCTGGCTTGATTGCGCCGTCAGGCGGCTGTGACGAGCACACCCACACGCGTCCGCTCAGCTCGAGGAGGATCACAAATGTGTCGGCTCAGCAGCACACTGCGACATCCGGGAGACGGAGGCCAACAGAGCCCCCGCCGGGCTTACACGCTTGTTAGTAGGCCTGCGTGCGTTTGCCCACTTCCTGACAACAGGTAGCCCAGCACAGGACAATGCCCGGCTAGGCCCTCGAGCGCTGCACCAGGAGGAGGCGCGCGCGCTGGCGTGCGCCGGGGTCCGGACAAGACGGACTGCCCCGGCCGGGTCCGCACGCGCCGCATCAGAACAGGTGCGTGTAGTTGTGCGCCAGCGTCCAGAACAGGATGAACGTCAGCAGCAGCGTCGAGTTGAACACCTCGCCCAGGAACAGCGCGCGCCTGCGCGCCCCAGCAGGCCGCGCTCACTCACCTACCCTAACCTTACCCTTGCGGCCACACGTAGCGCGCGCGCACGGGCAGGCCGGCGCGGCGCAGCGGTGAGGGGGCACCGAACCTGGACTTGAAGGATGACTCTGTCCTGGAGCTGCATTACCCTATACCCTATACCCTTGCAGCCACACGCAGGACACGCGCACGGGCAGGCGGGCCGGGTGCCGGGGTGCGGGAGCGCCGGACCTGGACCGAGTTAATGACTCCGACCTGAAACCGCACCACACTAAAGGCGCACCACCCTATACCCTAACCCTTGCAGCCACACGCAGCGCGCGCGCGCGCGGGCAGGCGGGCGCGGCGCCGGGGTGGGGGGAGGGGGCGGACCTGGACTGGAAGAACGCCTCCGTCCTGAAGCCGCACTTCACCAGCAGCAGCGCGCACACCTGCGCGCGCGCGCGCCCCGCTCAGGCCGCCCGCTCAGGCCGGGCGGCCGGGCGCGGCCGCCTGCCTGGGCGGCAGGCGGCGGCGCGGTTGGGGCGGGCGCCAGCCGCCAGCCGGGGCCCGCAAGGCAGTGAGGTCTGCTTGGGCGCCTCGCCAAGCGGCCGGCGTGTGGCAGGAGAGCGGCGTGCAGCGGTGACGCGCGGCAGAGCCGGGTGTCCAAGGGTGGGCAGCGCGGTCCGACGGGGCAGCGGGCAGCGCGGCCCAGTTCCGCAGCATGTCGGCAGGGCCTTAGCAGCATGGAAAAGACGCCGCGCGAAGGCAGCAGGCCGCCGCGCAGCCGCGCAGGGCGCACCACGGCGTGCATGGCCAGGTAGTACAGGAAGCCGGTCCAGCCGGTGACGCCCCAGAGGCCGGCGACCATGCCCGCCACCAGCGCGCCGACCACGCCGCTGCCGGCCCCGCGCGCGCGTCAGCTCGCCGCAAGCTGTGCGTGGTCGCGGGCATGGGCCTGCTCGGCAGAAGGCACCCAGCACCGGCGCTGCAGCGCTCCATATCGCTGAGTGCGATTGCGCCATCTATGCACAAGTGCTGCCGATAGACTGCCAAGAGGCTGCCAGCGCGGGCCGCCGCGCACATGAAGTTGGCGACGCCCGCGTTGTGCGCCACATTCTTCTGCAGGATGAGCTCCTTGCGCAGCGCGTGCGCGTCCAGGCCGGGCTTCCCGGGCTTGCGCTCGCGGCGCTCCTTCGCGGCCTGCATCTGCGCCTGCCAGGCGGATGCCCCGGGCCGGGGCGCGGCCGGGTGGATCAGCGGCGGCGGGGCATCGGGTCACCGAGGGTGGCTGCTGCAAGGCTCGGATGCCAGGCAGCTGGTCGCGCTCCGCACGCGTTTGGCAGGAACAGGCGTGTGTGCTCTGTCCCTGATGGCAAGTAGGCGCAACACAAAGCCTTTGACTTGAAGTGCTTGAGACTCTTGCTTGCCCACTGACAAATCCTATTCCCTAATATACTTCAGGCACTTTAAACCTCCGGACTTCCACAAGAGAACTCGACTTCTTTGGACTCTGCTTGCGCACAGCTGCTGTCTACCAACAAACGGCGCTGATTGGCGACTTGGATTGCACTTTGGCGGTGCAAGAAAGTGCCAGCTTGCGAGGGTCCAGATTGATCGGAGGGGCGCCGTGCACACGCTTGGCACGCTGGCACCCAGGCACGAAGGAGCCGACGCGAGCGCGTGAGGCGCCAGCGGCAGCGGGGGTTGCTGCCCCTGGCCGGATGGTGGAGGGCGCCGCCAAAGCCGTGGCGCCCGTGCCCGTCTCCCCAGGCCAGGTGGGGCATTGCGGACTGATCGGAGCCCCGTGCTGTGGCTGGAGTCTCCTGCACAGAGCTTGCTCCCAGACCTTTCTCCCAGACGTCGCACCCCAACTCCATAGCCTGCTTGCCTTCGCCGGGAGCGCGGTTGCCGACTTTGGCCGCAGATCTCCTGCACAGCTGCTCCTGCTTTGTGGCAGGAGTTCAAAGGCGCCAAGTTGAGGTCTGCGCTCAGCGCGCTTCCAAGCGCCCGCGTCTGCGCATGCGCCGCAGGTCGGCGCACTGCTGGCCTATGGGCTCTTCTGGGGCCTGTACGGCTATGCCGAGTGGCTGCAGTACCAGCGCAGGCGCGCCCGCACGCACCTCCCGCCTTGCCCGCGGCGGTCCTCGCCCGACTGCCCGCCAAAACGGCGCTGCGCAGCCTGCGCTGGGCCGGCAGGCGCTCTGTTGCTCTCCCGCACCCCTCGCCGTGCGTGCGCCTGCCCTGCTTCCAGCGGGGCCCGCGCCGCGCGGCGCGCCTGCGGCAGCCGGCGCGGCGCGCCCGGCAGCGGCCTGACCGCGGGGCCCCCGCGCGTGCGCAGCCGGCGCAGCTACAAGGGCGTGTACAATTCGGATGAAGACGTAGAGGAGGCGAACGCAAAGGCGACCAATGGCAAGGCGCCCAACGGCGCGGCCGCGGCGCCGGGGTCGCCGACGCACGGCGGCGTCGGCTCGCCGACCGCGCAGCCGCGCTTCAGCTACCTGGGCTGCGGCTTCGCGCGGTGCGCCTGCCCCGGGGAGCCACCTGAGCTGCTGCGGTCACGCGGGGCGCGCAGCGCGCCTTTGCGTAGCAGCGCACCGCCTGACCAGCCCGTGTCTTTTGAGCACAGCAGCCCCTTAGCTGACCGTCCGACCCATGTGTTTGAGCTGTGTGGGTGCCTCATGTACCGAGCCAAGCTCTACGGTCGTTACAACGGCGCCGCAGCCGCTTTGCGGCGGGACCCTGGCCCTGCTCACCCCCCGGGGCATCTCGCCTTGCAACGCGTCGCTGCAATGCATGTGAGCAGCGACTTGTGCGTCGCTGAAGGTCGTGGAGAACCAACGCCGCGTCCTGCCGACGCCCCGCAGGTGCCTGCTGCTGGACGAGCCCGCGCTGCTGGACGCGCGCCTGAACCTGCGAGCAGCGTGCGCGCCCGCGCCCCGCGACGCGCTGTAGCCTGGAACATGTTGTCCCAAGCATCTCTGTTGACCGCAGGAGAGGGGCCTTGCTGGTGGCGTGTGTGAAAGAGGCTCTGCAGACCTAGCCCTTGTGTCAGAGCGCCGGGCCAATGCGCGTCGAGCCTGAAACACCGTTCGCCTGGCTGCGGCATGCAAGGCCAGCAGGAACTGCTCTGCGGCAAGCGCGGCGCGCGTGCGTGCTTTGCTCGCACCACAGGCGCGGCGCCGCGCGCCCGCCGCAAGCTGGGCGCGTCGCAGCGCCGCCCTCAAAGTGTGGGCCGGCGGTGTGACGGCCTGGGGCCGCGGCGCACGCAGCGTGGAGTTTGGCACGATCATGTGCTGGTACTACCTGGCGGACCGCACGCGCACGTTCCCGCGCGGCACCAAGGTGCGCCGCGCTGCGCAGAGGCGGGATCTAGCGCGCCGCGCGGCGGGCGTGGCAGCCAGGGCCGGCAGTGCGGCGGTGGGCAGCACGCCTGCGGCAGCCAGGGCCGGCAGCGCGGCTGTGGGCAGCACGCCTGCGGCAGCCAGGGCCGGCAGAGCGGCGTTAGGCAGCACGCTGCTGCGGGCTGTTCTGCCAGACCGCTCGCATTTGACGTGTGCGTCACGCCCTGACGCTGCACGTGGACTTGTCCAAAACACCGTATGCAACATCCAAATACCGTACGCAACATCAAAAATAAACCGTATGCAACATCCAAATACCGTACGGAACATCCGCACCTTGACAAGGAGCACACGTGGACCTTGGCTTGAGAGTGCTGTGCCACAGGGGCCCGCGGCGGGCGCAGGTGTGCAGTCTGGACAAGTGCGGCGCCCTATCCAACCCTATATGCGTGCAACCCTGGGTTTGACCTGACGCCGCGCGGCCCCGGCGCGGCCAGGCGTACAGCCGGGACGTGCTCGCGGCCGTCTTCGGCGCGCTGACGGTCGTGGCGGCCTGGACGAGCACCAAGAAGAGCCGCGCGGTCGTGCTGCTTAACCGCCAGCAGACCGAGGAGTGGAAGGGCTGGATGCAGGCACGCGGCCAGGTTTAGGGTTGTACCACCCCTCCCCCACTCAGACCCATCCACCGCGGCCGGCCGAGCTCCCTCCCGGTCTGCGCGCGCGCTCGTGTGTCTTGCGGGGCCGCACGCGCCCCGTGCTCAGCTCAATGGACGGGATCCACCCGGATGCATTGCGTGTGCTACGGCTGTGCGATGACTGCGTCTGGACCGAGGATCCGTAACGTGCCCAGTCGGGATATCCAGGTTGAGGGCCGGTGTGGTTCCCCGTCCACCCCACAAAACCGATTCCGCCCTGTGCTCTGAGCACTGTCTGACAGCTGCAACATGGGCACTGTCCGACAGCCACAGGCGCGCGCAGAAAGACATTGTCCGACAGCCACAGGCGCTCACTTCTGACGGAGCGGGCGGCGGCGCAGGTCTTGTTCCTGCTGTACCTTACCTGAAAAACCTGACTCCGCCCTGTACCCTGGAGAGTGTCTGACAACTAGTGTTGCTCAGCGCGCACAAAGCGGGCGCGGCGGCGCAGGTCCTGTTCCTGCTGTACCACTACTTCAACGCGCGCGAGATCTACAACGCCATCCGCGTGTTCATCGCCGGCTACGTCTGGATGACCGGCTTCGGCAACTTCTCCTACTACTACAAGTCCAAGGACTTCTGCCTTGGCCGGTGCGCGCCGGCGGGGGTCGCTCGCCCGCGGCCGCCTGCGCGGGGTCCCTGCCCTGCCCGACCCTGGCGCAGTCATGCCGGGTGCGGCGCTCCTCAAGCTACCCTGGCGCGGTCACGCCGGGTGCAGCGGTCCTCAAGCGCAAGCGCACCGCGGCTTGCTGATGGTGGCGCTGTTTGGGGCGGGGGCCGGGCTTGCAGCCTCTGCCTGGAGCGGGACAGGGGGGGGGGGTTATTTTTGCGGGCATCCGCGGCGCTGCGCGGGACGGCGCTTCCACGCAGGCGGCGACACGGGCGCG
>JAABUO010004471.1_pt1 | contig 16480 bp, 22 predicted proteins | sample 5559291 | NCBI WGS metagenome assembly JAABUO01 (sample SAMN10711878, study PRJNA513372) | rock metagenome | isolation source: Antarctica rocks | place: Antarctica: Victoria Land, Finger Mt sud
GGTACAGCGCCTTGTATGGGGACAGCTCTCAATGTCAAGCTCCCTGATGTCAGAAGGGTGTCTGAACCCTCAGCCTTTGAAAGGTAAAAACCTCAAACTTGAAAAAAACCCTACAATAAAGGTAGGTGTCTCTCATTGGTGCAGGCGGGCGGACATGGCTGAGCAGCGGGCAGGACGGGCTGAGCAGGCCCAGCATGACGCACATAACACGGTGGGACAGGTGGAAGCACAGCTGGCACTGCTGGCCAGACAGCTGCACCAGGCAAGAGAGGACCACCATGGGTTGCAAGAGCACTTTGAGGTAAGAAGAAGTTTGCCAGCAGCCCTCTGTGCATAGTGTGGTATTCACATGTTGGATGTGTGCAAGGACCTGTTTAAAGCTCTCGATTGGGATAAAGTAATGTTGAGATACAGATGTCATAGCTGGCCGGCATTGGCAGGGTTCATGCTCAGGCAGTCAAACAGTGAGCTCAATTGCTAGTCTGCTGCGTCCTTGCCATTTGTGAATTGGCACAACCAAGTCACCCAGCAGTGGCAATTATGCATACTTTTGGCAATGATCTGTGCACAACCATGAGCATATTCACATTCTCAATGTCACCATTGCAGCATCACCAACACAGCTTTTCAATCTGGTAAATACCCTGATGGCAGGGAGGGGCATGTTACGAGGAGGTACGTGAGCTATGGCAACGTGTGAAGAATGCGGAGCAGACAGCTTCTGAAGCCCTTGCTGAGCTGCACACCCACAAGGGCGCTGCTGCACATGCTACTTTTGAGCTCAAGGTGAGTGGCTTTTGAACTTCTGCATGTCAGCGCCAAGTCATGCCAAGTCAGTTGTGTGCACTTGATCAGGCTCTCAAATTTGGTGCATGCATTGACAGCACATGTCCATACCGCTTGCTAGCTGGCTGAAGATGATTTTGTGTCATTTGTGAAGAATATATATATATACACAGAGAGGAAAAAGGACAGGCACCATGTGTCCTGGGCACAAGATCATTTACCTGGAGCTGGAGGCAACAACAGCTGCTCTGTGCACACACATATTATGCTTGCTGTTTGGTCACTTCTACTGTATCAGATACATGCTGTCAGAAAAACACTGCACACTGCCTCAATGGTACACAGCAGCTGCGCAGCGCCATCATCCCTGCTGCTGCTATCAACACACCAGGTTGATGTTTCCACCATTGGTGGCGTCAGTTTGTTGTCACTTTCCGACTAACCCATTCAGTAAATGTTGCAATCTGCAACAATCTGGAAATTCTCTCATGCCATAGAGTATCAGTGCAGGAGGCGAAGAAGGAGAGCGCAGCTCGGCATGCAGAAGCAGCTGCTGTGAGGACTGCCCTCAGGGAGGCCCAATCAAACAGCCCTTCCTCTCAGCCCTTGTCCCACATGCAAGCTGATATGGTTCAGCTCAGGTCTGCTGCATGACACTACAACATGTCCAGCTTTGACGAATGTTCCTTTTCTTGGGTGCTTGAAGCCTCCAGTTGCTTGCTGTTACTGTTCCTCGTCCTTGCTCCAATGCCGGTTGTTTTTCAGAAGTGATTGGTGAAATGTGGACACACATTGGTTGCAACTGATCAAACCGTAGTTTTCTACAGAAGCTGAAGCCTTTCTATGCTTGCGTGTCCTGTCCACCTTGGCAGCTAAAAGCTGTTTGTCATTCAGAAGATGCTGGTACATGCACATTGGCTGCAATTAGGCATTCAGTAGCAATAGCCTGGTCCCCGGTGTCATGAGTGCTGATGCAAATGCGCACACCATCAGCAAAATCCTGGTTGGACTTCCGGTGCTGTCAGCGTGACACGCATCATTGCTTGGGGCACAAATGCAGTGAATTGGTCACCTGACAATGTGCTGCTGCTTTCCAACTACAAGTGAATATCAGCCATTTGCTGCAGCAGCTGCTCGTCCTTCAGCACTGTTTCAGCACTGATGTAGGTGCAGCCAGCACTGATTATGCCAATGACAGTAGCAATATCAATACTTATATTACTAATAATCATAATATGGATGGTAATAATCATGATAATAGTTTCAAAGAGTTGATGTTGATGATGATGGTCACAATAATAATAATAACAACAACAATAATAATAATAATAATATCAACAGTGAATACTGATGCTAAAACCAGTCCTTGCTTATCACAGGAGCAAGCTGTCTCTGGCGCAGAGTGCAGTGCACCGGTGTGAGGCGGAGTGCAGCGGTCTGCAGGACCACAACCAGAGCCTGTCTCACCAGCTGGCACGCTCAGCCTCGCACCTCACCATTGCTCACACCAGGCTCAGGTACACCCACATGGCTGTATCAGCAAACACCTGCCAGAAGCTGACTTGTGCCGGCAGCACTCAGAATATTTTGAGTGCTGTTTGTTGGTGTACACATCATGTTGATGGTTTGCCTGCAAATGCTGCCTTTTGACCTTCTGGTAGTATAAATACCGCATAGTCTTGGTAACAGCAGCAATCAAAGGACATTGTAAGCATACAAGAGGCGGCACGATTGAGCACCACTACATGCTGCATAGCTCAGCGTGCAAAAGTCGTGTGGTCTTTCAACCTGCAAGCTTTGCACTCCAGGTGGCAGACAGCGCAGTGCTTGCAAGCAAGGGCAGCCTGTGAAGCAGCCCTGGCAGGCCAGACTCCTGCCTACAAGCTTGACATGTTGCTACGCCAGCTGACTGATATGCGTCACCACAATGACACCTTGGCTCAGCAGCTGGAGGTCATGTCTCAGAGGCTATTGGCAGCAGAGCAAGCCAAGGATGAGAGTGACATCAAGCTGCAGCATACAGAAAAGAGTCGGGTAAGTTGAGTATTCAGTAGGCACACACGCTTTTGCATGCACTGGGTGATTGTCTGCAAATGATGATGAGCTGCTGGAGGCATAACAGCCATGCAGCAAGACACACCATTTCTTGATTGTGTGTCTTGCGCTGATTTGATGTCATCATGCCATAACATCTCCATCGCCATGCTGATTTGACAGCCATGCCCCTCCACCAGCATGCCAGCTCAACGGTCATGCCCAATCTAATACCGTGCACTGTCACATGAACACAACTTTTAGCTGCCGGGCACTTGAGACGCCTTTGCTGATGAGATGTCAAGAGATGTTCAAAGGCTCCTGAACGAACAAGCAAGCATGACATGTACTGCACCAATCTGCACAGAATGGCAAGTATGATTCCACTTTGAAACCTGGATCTTGTCAAATTGGATGGCCAGCCGCACATGTGTAATCAAGGTGATCAAGGTGGTCAAAGAGTGTCTGCACTGCAGGAAGGAGCCACAGACACACAGACAGACGGTGTCCTGCAGCTGCGTCTGGACAATGCAAAGCTGATGAGGTCTGAAGCAGCCCTCAGGGCTAAGGGCAGCAGCCTGGAAGAAGCTCTGAAAGCCCTTGAGGCCAGGCTGAGTGAGTATGAAGCCCAGGCCATGGCTCAACATGCTGCTCTGGAGCATGGCAAACACCAGGTGCGTTGATGCACCATGAAGCATTTGGGCGCAGTGAAGGGCGCTTCAGAACCTCTGCTTTGTGTCCTAGATGCTGCAGACACAATGAATCCTTACACCACAATTGTGAGAGTGATAAGGGACTTGTGTTGAGTTGCCAAACACATTCCTCGACTTGTTTCTCTTGAGTCACCCAGTTGCAAGCCCTGCATCAGCTCAGCACAGTGTTTGCGTATCATTGGCCTGCCCACTCATACTGATGAATTTGGGCATCATTGACGTGGTGCACAAAACCCAGACAACTCTCTGCAAGCCTTGCGCAGTGACAAGGTGACAGTGCCCTGTTCTGCTCACAGGCTGAGAAGAGGAACACTGACCTGGAGGACAAGCTGCAAACCCTGCAAGCTCAACTCAGCACTCAAGATCTGGAGCTCACAGAGCTCAGGGTCAAAAGTCAAGCAGCAGCAGCCCACACTGCCAGCAAGGCTTCTAAATCCCAGTCAAACAAGGACAAGGACCAGGAGGGACTCAAGGCCATGCAGGTCACCACACGCAATGTGCTGCTGGCTCAGGTGCGTTGTGCTGACCAAAGGCCGTACACGACCAGCTGCACAGCACACGAACAGTTGCAAAGCAATGCCTGCATCCATCATGTAGGTGTTGCTGACAGGCAGAACTGGATATGTCACTGACAAAGGGCTCATGCAGCTGTTGACACACCAAGCCATCCCTTGCACATCTTGAGCACACTGAGAGTCATACACATCCCTGGGCAGCCCAGTGCAGTACTTGGCTTCTCATCAAATTGACGCCGAAAGGTGTAGTCTTTTCTATTCCTTTCTTTTCTCATAGACGTCCAGACACTGGGTCACACACCTCTAGACATCCATGAACAAAGTTTGTATGCCCGTGAATACAGGTAGAACAGCTGCGTGAGTCAAGGCTGGAGTGTGAAGCCTTGAAGGAGCGGCTGACAGAGAGCAAGCAACAGGCGGGGCATCAACAGCATGCTCTGCACCAGTTACGGCAGCAGCACCAGCAGCTGCTTGAGCAGGTGTGTGAGCAGCGGCAGAGGGCGGTGGCAGAGCCTGCCATTCAGATGCAGCAGCATGAGGGAGCAGCGCTGGAGCAGGTGAGCAGTAATATTCCTCTGAAGGTGTCATGTTTTGTGAGGTGCTTAGTATAGAGGAAGTGGTACACAATGCTGTGCATTGCTGTAGTAATCTTTGCTATATCATGATGTGTTGTGCACCCATCCTGCTCTGTTCTGCTCTGCTCTGCTGCTCTGTGTGTGTGCGTGCTCTGCTTCAGCCTGCTGTGCAGAGAAGGAGCGATATGCTGCTCCTCCTGACTCATCCAAGGTCTCCATGTGGACTTTTGAAACCTGCATGTTTGGTGCTCTTTGCTGCTGACTCTGCGTGAGCTGCCATCTGTGGCTGTCCAACTTCCTCCTTACAGCTTTGCTACCGAGTCAGATCAAAAATCTGGATGAGTGCGCAGCATGTGTGGCTCCCAAACAATCCTGCATGCCGGATTGCCTCTGTGTCATACACATCATGCATGCTGTTCCATCTTCTTGCATTGAATGCAACAAGCCAAACTGACCAGCTAAAGCTTGACAAACGAGCTTGAGTCCAGGCTGAACCGAGTGCCAAGCCTTCACTTTGTCAACCCACACCAAATTGCAATGTCGGACTCCAGCAGTGATAACTCCATAGAGGATGCGCTGCACTGACAATACTAACACAGCTCGACCACCAATTTATGAAAAGAGCCAATGTTGTTTTGATGCAGGTGCAAGCCTTGGCTCAGTCCACCATCCAGGACCTGCACAACAAGCTGGCTGCCAAGACAGGTGAAGTAGAGGAGTGCCAGCGGCGGCTGCAGGCGGCACGCAGCATGGCTGCTGGTGAGGTGGCCGGTCTGCAGGACCAGATAGAGCAGCTGTCACACCAGCTGCAGCTGCAGGACCAAAGGCATGTCAAGGTATGCCTGGCAGCATTCATGACCAGCACAGCTGTGTGCCTTGCTGTGTTAGACACACTGCAGATCCTTGATTATGCACGAGGTAGAGCTGTAAGCCTGCAGCACCTGGGGTGCTTTTGATGTGGTGTTGTGGCTTGTCACTGCGCGGCAGGTGTCGAGCAGTGCAAGCTACGGCGCTGACTGTACCATGTCCAGCAATAGGTCCGTAGGTAGTTACGTACTTGTTGCAAACCAGGTGCATACCAGGTGCATGCCAGGTGCATGCCAGGTGCATACTGGATGCACACCAGGTGCACACCAGGTGCCTGCCAGGTGCATACCAGGTGCCTGCCAGGTGTATACCAGGCCTTTAATGAATGCAAACCAGGCCTGTGCTAAATGCATACCAGGTGCATACCAGATGCACGCCAGATGCATACCAGGCCTATACCAAATGCATACCAGGTGCATACCAGATCCAAACCAGGTGCATACCGGATGCAAACCAGGTGCATACCAGTTGCACACCAGGTGCATACCAGGCGCTGACTTGATGCAAGTGTGCAGGCGTTGGTGGCAGGCAGCATGGCTCCTGTTCAGGTGAGTCACCAGGACAGCAGCCCAGGGCACACCCACCTGCGCCACCTCCTCACCCAGCTCACCCAGGAGAGGGACGACTGCCAGGCACGCTTGGACCAGCTGCAGGTCAGACTCCATTCTCAAACTCCACTCTCAGACTGCACTCTCATGCTGAACTCTCAGACTCCTCTCTCGGTCTCCACTCTCATACTAAGCTCTCAGACTACACTTGCAGACTACACTCTCAAACCCCACTCTCAGACTACGCTCTTGTCCATGACACTATGTGCCAGTATTGCATTGTCAACTGGAACATAGATCTGGACCCCCACTCTTTGCAAGATGGCATGCACAGGAGCAGTCTGCACAGCATGTCAGAGTTTCGTGCACTTTCTGTGTTTGCATCATTGTCCCTGCACATCCTTGGAAATGATGCCGCCATGTTACGCATATGTGTTAACGTGACTCTTAAGGATAAGCCTGGTTGCAACATATAGCATACACATGTTTGCATAGCATGTTGCACACTTGCAGCATGGATGGGTTGCTGGCACTTCAATGTACATACTGTGCCCAACACAAGAACTCCATCAAGCAGAATGCCAATGCACAGCAATGTAGGCAGCCACTTGGAGGTCAGTACCTCCAGTTCTGCTGCCTCAGCTTGACACAGGTGCTGGATGTGCAGGCTCACTATGACTGGTTGTGCAGGCTCAGTATGACTGGTTGTGCAGGCTCAGTATGACTGGAAGGTAGACCAGCTGCAGCAGCATGCCAGTGGGCAGCAGCAGGAGTGCTCCCACCTCAAGGCTCAGCTTCAAGCAGCTCAGAAGGTCAGCCAAGCTGCAATACTGCCATTGCCTTCACATTTGTCACTCCTGTTGTTGCCTGTATGCATGTGAAGGTATACTTTTGCTGCCCATTTGCATGTTGATTTCTCCTTTTGCTGCCCGTTTTCACGCTGGGTCAAGCTTCTGTAATTCACAAATTGACAATTATCAGGCTTTACCCATCATCACCATTGAACATATGCTGCTGTGGCGACAAAGCTCTCAAACAGTGCACCATTACATGCCATTGATAGTCAGCTGCTGCATAAGCCAGAACAGTTGCAGTAAACCTAAGACTGTTTGGTACAATGTTGGATTATCTGATTGTTACTCGTTAAAGTTGGAACCACAACGTTTGTAATGCTCAGAACAAGGCTGTCTGGAGAAAGCTGACTGGCGTCGCATGCACGATGCTTTCTGGCTAAGCCCATATTTCAAGGATCGTGATCACCATCATTTTTATCTGTTTATCTGATCATTGTTACTGTTATTATCATTGTACTCGTTATGATAATCATCATCACCATCATAATGTATTTTCATTATTATTAATATTGTTGTTATTGTTATTGTTATTATTATTATTCTTGCTATTATTATTATTATTATTTTATTATTATTATATTGTTACCTTTTCCTTTTTATTGTTACTGTTATAGTCAGGTGAGGGGTGCATGCAGGGGGAGAGGGGGGAGCAGCGCCGGCAGGCCCTGGCGGCTGCTGCCAAGGATGCCAAGCTCAGCCAGCTGCGGCGCAACGTGCACGCCCTGGAGGCCAAGCTCATCCACGCCATGCAAACTGACGCTCACAGGTCAGGCTACCGTCGTCGTGCTTCTTGAGGACAACACAATTCATCCCATGCAGCTGATCCTGATTTGGATTGCTTCATGCCGCATATGCTTGTGAGATGTAAACCAGTAGGCCATCTTGTGAGGACCATCCTTTCTTGTAAGCTGATGCTTGCAGCTGGGTGCTTCAGGACTGTGTTTGCTGTAACACATGTGGCATATCAAGCTGGCAAATCTACGCAATTGCGGCTGGTGCTTCTGACTGCATGCAGCTAATGAAACAGCAGTGTTGACCATGATTGCATGTTGCATCAGCATTCCTGACCTATGAAGAGCCTGACCTTGCAATGTGCTTCCAGACCAAGCTTGTCTCACCGACGCTATTCAAGCTAATTGGGTTCAGCCAGTCCAACAGGTGTGGGCTGTTGCTAGACTTCTGCATGTTACGCTGTGCCTGAAATAGGTTTGTATGGTCTGCAGGGCTGCTGCCAAGGACACAGGGCAGGAACAGCTGCAAAAAGCCCTGCAGGAGAATGTGCAGCTACAGATTACAATTCAGAAGCTGCAGGCGGAGGTATTTATTACTCCTTCCCTTGTCATGAATTGAGGCGTGAGGCATAGCTCATGGGGTGTAGAGCTATAATCAACTTGACAGACAAACACACAGACATACATCTGGTTGTCTGCCTGTGGTTTATCTACATGCTTGTCTATCTCCCTGTTGAGTTGTCTGCCTGTCTACCGGTCTTTATTAGGCATAAGGTGTATAAGACTCCATGTTTTGTCCTGCTTTTGAGTGACAGGACTATTGTGATCAGATCTGAAAACTTCAGTTTGTCCCTTCACATGTGCAAAGATCATATGTAAACCCACAACCGGTCACTTAAATATGGCTGGGGTACCATTTGACAAAGTGCTCTGGTTGCAAGGAGCAAATTCTCCATCAGCATGTGATACATGACTTGGATCGCATACAACAAAAGCAACATGATGAATGCAAACGTCAATACCGTGTCTTAGTGCCCTGATGACCCCACCATCACGCATGATCACTTTGTCCCAACCCTACAGGTCAGGGAGCTGCAGTTCCAAGGTATGCTGGCCTCGTCTTCTTCTTCACAAGACTCAATCCTTGCAGCAGGCAAAGCGCACCCAGCCAGCCGTGATGCAAGCAAGCCTGCGACAGACCCCATTCCATCTGCCAAACGTGGCAGTACTGACTCAGCAGCAGCAGCAGCAGTAGGTACAGCAGGTGACAGGGCAACTGGCAGCACTGACTCAGCAGTAGCAGCAGTAGGTACAGTGGGTGGTGCTTCAGCAGAGAACACTGCAGAGCTGGGCAGCCTGAGGGCAGAGGTGGCTCGTCTGCAGACTGAGAGAGGCGTGCTTGCTGCCAAGTTGGGCGATGCTCAGCAGCAGCTGGCAGAGGCCAGAAAGGCTATAGACCAAAAGGAGGGCCATCTACAGGGCTTGCAAGTCAGTTTCTGTCCTCTGATGTACATTGCAAAGCCACCTCCTTTGTGGTGATGTACACTACCTTTGCAGACTGGTTCTCAGTCAGCGCAGAAACAGGGCTGCAGCACAAGTGCAATTTCACCTTTGTCTTCTCTGCCTGGTCCTCTTCTTCTTGCCTGTCTGTCCGTCCATCTGTCCTTCTGGTTGTCTGCTTTTGTGGCTGTTGGTCCTCCACCTATATCCTTGACTGCCTGCTGGAGTGTATTGTGGATGTAAGAACAGATGTTTCACCTCCTGACCAAGGTCAACATGCAGAGATTGCTTGAAGAAGAGGAGCGGTCTGGGCGCAACCTGCAACAGCAGCTACGCCAGCAGCTGGCCAATGCCTCAGCCACTGTACCAGCTGAAGAGCCGACAGCCAACCAACAGGTCAGTGTTGACTCATGCTGCAGCAGTGCATGCAGTGTGTGCTGACTGTGTCAATGATTTCAGCTGCTTGGATGACATTGCAATGGCAAGACACAGTGGTAATGTACATATCCGATCACTGTCACGACTGCATGAAGTGCAACAAACTTTGCAGTGTGCATTGAAGTTTCTCACAGGCCTAGTCATTGTTGTGATGCTTTTCTTGGCTGGTTGACAACCAGGAGAGAGCACTGTCAATGCTGTGCTGTAAATGCATCTCTGTGTCTGATGCTGTTAGGGCTGCAGACTGTCTTTCGAAGCCCCAAGCCTGCATGATGACATTCAGTCTGTGTATGTGCAGGGACAGGAAGCAGCACAGCATCAAGTGGCCCAGCTGCAGCAGCAGCTTGCAGTGCTGGAGTACAAGCTGCAACAGGCTGAGTCATCTCAGGGCAGTGTCAAGCAGCCCCTGCAGGAACAGCAGCTGCCTGAGAATCTGTCTGGGAAGGCGCCACAGAACCCTGTGATGGCAGAAGCTGTGGCAGATGCATCACACAGGCCACAATGGCAAAACCCTATGGCTGTGCACTTGTCAGAAGCTGAGAAGGCAGAAGTCCACGCGGTGGCAGAAGCTGCTGGGAATCAAAATGTGGTAGATGAGAATGAGGCACCTCAGAGCCTGCTTGCAGGGCATCCAGGGCTGTTACAGTGGGAAGAGAAGAAGAAGATGCAGAAGCGCATTGACCAGCTGCGGGCAAAGCTCAAGGTATGATTGCACACAGGCGCAATGATGCAGTCAAGTAGCAACAAAGCGTGACGTCTCACTTTGTTCAACCACACTCAGTAGTGTTTATGCACTCCTCGGTGTCAGCTCAGCATTGTGAAAGAGCTTTTTTGCCAGATATATTGCAGTTAGGTACAAGGTTTCCCCGCATTGCAAAACCCTTGAGTCAGTCAGACTGACAGTCCGCTGTCTTGTGAAGGAGAAGAGCGTCCTGGTGGAGCAGCTGCAGAAAGAGAAGCAGAGGAAGGGGGAGCAGGTGCAGCAGGCACAAGCTGACCTGGCACGGCAGGCAGCCCTGATCAAGGACCTACAGGCCCACCCCAGGGGCAAGAAGGAGGGAGGCGCCTCTCTTGATCAGGTCCATCTGTCTGATTGTCTGACTGATACCTCCTGGGACTGACATGTTAAGGTTTGGCTTGGGGTAACCTACCCAGCAGCCTGACCCAAAGCTAACACTGCTGACTCTTCACGAGCTCACAGTCTTGCTGTATGTTTTGCTCTGCACTGCCTGGTAATGACCATTCCAAGTGCTTTATGTTTGGCTCTATTGGCCAAAGCCATCCATGCGAACGTACCCCAAATAATGTTTGGAATGATCATTGATGCTCTTGATTCAAGCTCGACTCACAACATGGCCTCCATCAACATTGTTTGAATTGCCTAGACATAACAGCAGACTCCCCAGGCCAACTATCCCAAGCTGAGAGTACTCCATTGCAGTGGCTATCACAAAGACTCTGACTCCTTGTCTGGCAAAGACTTATGCAATATGGCATAATGAGCAAAAGAAGTGTACAGCAGGTGAGGGAGCTGGTGTCAAAGATCAACAGTTTGGAGGAGCAGCGGGACGCACTAGAGCGCCAGGTGGCGGCCAGGCAGCCGCCTGCTGCAGCCAATCAGCTGACGCCACCTGGCTCTGCCACTGCCTCAGACTTGCCTCTTCAGGACCAGCTGCTCTTCAAGGTTACCACCCAGATTTGTTATTTGTGTTGCAGAACGCTGTTCTGCTTCAACACTTGATCGTGCAATGCGTGTCTAATAGCATCTGTCTCTATGCTGTGGGCCTGCATGATTTCTGCAAGCACAAATGACAGTGTCTGCTGGTTGCATGGCATGTATGTCCGTCCAGACAGGTGTGCTGGTACAGTGCGCCACATACATTGCACCGTAAACCTCGTACAGCGCGAAGTTTCACCTGATGTGCGGCAAACGCTCTCGAACTACACGATTGTGCACTCTACGGGCAGTTCAGTCTTGCAGCGCTGAGGCCATCAAAGACACATCGTTTCTTGTGCACGAGCTGCGAGCGCGGCAACAACCTTGGGAACTTCCCATAATTCCAATTTACATTTCTTGTCCTTAGGACTCATCAAGGGAGTCAACAGACAATAACTAAGAGAATTCTGAGAATGTCAAATTTGAATGATACAAGTCATTCAATGCCGTTCTTGAAAAGACAGATCTGGGCCTTAAAAGGTCCAAATTTTGTAGTCAAACCTAAATCTGTGATGTCTGATGCGGTTCATAGCATGTATGTGTACAATGCATAAGTAAAATCCTGTCTAGGCGCGTTGAAAATTGTTGTACAACCTTGCACAACCAAAAGTGTCTGTAAAAGTCAGCATAAAACAGTGATAAACCAACTTGAGTTGCCAAATGCCTCAATGTATATGTGCCTAGGCACAGGCCTGCAGCTGCTGAAAGGTCAGTACAAAGACTCAGGTTGTACTAAACTTGGGCGTCTGGAGCTCGAGTTGCCCCATGCCTCTTGCATGTGCGTGTCTTGTCAGCGTGGCGAAACTTCAACGAAGATCCTCTGTAAAACGGCTTGTGGCCCTTTGACTTCAGGGTGTCAAAGTCTGCAGCCATGTCTTGCCTTTGCTTCTGGGATAAGGAGGATACCACTGACCACGTGCACAGCGTGTCAACCCCAATCTCCTTACTAATGCCTTATTCAAAAGGTCTCGGTGTGCAGAGCAGACATTATTATGTCTGCCCAGCACCATGTATCAATCATGACACTTTTGACAATGGTCAGGGATCAGGTACATGTTGAACCTACAGAGGCCAAAGAGCTCAGATCATTGCTATATCACCCAATTCTGCGTTGCTGCTGAGACTGCAGTATGACGCTACTCAGTATACTGAAGACTCATCAATTACTGCTGGGTGGTTAAAATTCACATTTACACTGCAAACTTGATTCATGAGTGATCTTACAAAGTGTACTGCCTACGTAGTCATCCTCCTGCGAAGAGAAAGTCTATAGAATTCTGCTTGACATCAGTCGCGCATGCCACATTGCGCTATATCTTTCAAACAGCTTTGTCAGCTCTGCGCAATTCAACTGACAGCTCAACTCGTTTCAAAACCAGCAGTTAAAGACATGCACATGTCTGCAGCTCAATAGAGTCAGCTGTGTTGAACCACAGGATGGTCCATCTAGGGAAGCATTCATTGTCATGAAATTGCATATACCTCTACATACATATAAGCAGCTTGCTGACTACTGACTCTGATCCACTTCACAGAAAAGATTAAGATTGCTTAGCAATAATCCGATTACATGATCTGCACGTGGTCTTCAGGTGCTGTGGAAGCTTCTGTAAACGCTGTAGGTTAAGCATATTCATGTTAGTCACTGCTTCTAAAGCGCATCAAAACCCTAGGATTCTACTGTTGCAGGTTGGGTGGGGGAATGTGAAATTCGAAGATTTTATTCAACTCAGTGCGCACTAGAACTCTAAGTCAGCTGCATTCATGAACTGAAGGTGCCGTCGCGGCATGGCTGAGTTGAGCTTGTGTAGACAGTAAGGTCCACAGCTGTGCATCAGTGGGCTTAGGGTTTAGGGTCCACAGCTGTGCATCAGTGGGCTCCAAGCACACCTAAAAATCTGCCACTTGCCAGAATCTGGACATGTTGCTGTTACCATCTCCTTTGATGTGCCAAGTGATGCAAGATGGTTACATGCAGCTGTTGATGTGCTGAACTGAAGGTGCCGCCCGCCGCAGCATGGCTGAGTTGAGCTTGCGGTTGTCGGTCAACACATCACCACATCAACAAGTCAGACTCCACAAGAGTCTTGAACACAACTGTAACTGCCGTACATGCAAGTACACTGATGCCTATGGCACGGCAACAAACCCTACAATAGTAAAAGCGGCTCTGGGCTGCCGCCTTAGGAGGCTCCCGTTATGATCGCTGAAAAGCGTAAACTTTTCTTTTCTTTTCCTTTAGTAAAAGCGGCGCCAACTATGTGCTCCTCTAGGCACCAACTCAGGAATGTGATTTGTGATGCGCGACCACTGAACTCCATCGACCCCCAATGCCACCATTCCGCCTATCAGCTGTGCATTCTCAGGCATGGCCCATAACAAGGAGCGCAAGTAGCGCACACGCTGGGGCAGGTAAGGCAGCATGTTGACTGTCCATGGCAGAATCACTGCCCAGTCTTCGCTGCAGGTTGACTCCCACACCTGCTTGGACAGACAAAGCTGTTCACACAACAGCACCAGCAAGCAGGCTGTTGCTGCCAACCACCACAGGCAACCCTAACCCTAAACCATAAACCCTAAACCACCACAGGCAACCCTAAACCACCACAGGCATGTGTCCAAGACAACACTGCCATGCATGCCAAGCTGTATTACCAAGAATGAAGCACCTTGCAGGCAGATCATCTGACGGCTCAGATTGCACATATAGCAAGGTTTGAGAAGGACTCACCTTGCGGACAATCTGCTTGTGAACCTCAATGGGCAGATGCTTGCGGCCAACTGGCTGTATGTTGTCTTCTTCTTCCTGCATTCACAAGCTTCCTTCAGCTTCAGCCATGTGTCAGCCATGTGTCAGCCCTGCACTGAGTGCTTTTCCATTGCAATGTGCAGATGCCAGCTGCATCACCAACAATCAACTCATCATAAGGCTGTACTATCATAATTTGTGATGCAACATACTTGCAATTTGTTGGTCCCACAATGACAATCTGTGCATGACAACAAACAGCATGTCTGCCGATTTTGCTACAGATTAGATTTGAGAATGGTCTTGACAGCAGACACATCTGTATGTACATGTATATGTATATGTATATGTATATGTATATGTATATGTATATGTATATGTATATGTATATGTATATGTATACGTATGCGCATGTGCATATGTATGTGTATGTGTATGTGTACATGTATGTGTACATGTACGTGATGTACATGTATAAGTATAAGTATAAGTGTATGTGTAAGTGTATGCGTATGCGTATGTGTATGGGTATGTGTATGTGTATGTGTATGTGTATGTGTATGTGTATGTGTATGTGTATGTGTATGTGTATGTGTATGTATACGTATATGTATATGTGTATGTATATGTATATATACACCAGTTCTTGCAGCACAGCAAGTCTGATCAGATCCTGCTCATGTATGCTATGCAGAGGCAAAAATGCATGCAGTCATCTCTATGCCGGCATCAGCATTGATACCACTGTATCAAGTTGACAACTGCAGAATCACACCTGCATATGATGCAGCATGTGTATGTGTATGTGTATGTATATGTGCAGATTCACACCTGCATAAGATGCAGCGTGTGTATGTGTATGTATATGTGCAGAGTCACACCTGCATATGATGCAGCATGTCTGCACAGAAGGCATGCAGCTGCTTCTGCAAGCCGCTGATGAGCTGCTGTGATTGGCCAAGCTCTGCATCTTTTGAGTTCATCAGCTCAGTCAGCATGCTTGCCATGGACAGAAGCATCTGCAGTATATAGATATATTTTAACAGATATATTTTAATATATGTATTTTAATACGTATCAGCGCTCATGGCTCCTGTGCTCTGCAGGCAATGCGATTATGCCATCTGGTACAAATGTTGACATGTGTGTTTACACAAAGTCTGTCCATGCAATACTGACTACCATACTGCTGTTTCCACGCTGCGTTTGTGATGAGCACAATGGCACCACACGACGCTCAGCAATCCCAAGATGCATCTTGATGTGTCATACAGCTATAGTGATACAGGCATGCATGCATGTCTCATCCTGCACAAAGCATTCCATGCATGCACACAATAGCACATTCTGCTGCAGTCTACATTGCAGAGTCGTGCTAGCAAGGCCCATGCTTTACATGAAACTTCACAACATCTCTGACACGTTGTGACCTTGACCCTTTGCATTGCAGAATCAACACAGAGATGCATACCTCATGATGTTCTGCATGCTCAATGCTCTGCTGGCCAGCTCGGTTTGGGAACCAAGCATTCATGACGGGAAAGATGACAGTATCCTCATGCCGAGAATGCTCAGTGTGAACTAGATGGAAGGCTTTGAATTGGGCAGAAAAGGCACCGATGGAGGCAGGAAAGGCAGGGCTCATGCCATTGGCAGAAGCCTCCAGGCGTGCAATGCCCTCCCGAATGCCCTGGTGTGTCAGAACACAGGTTCGAATCCTGGTCAGGTCATGCATTTTTTTGGGGTTTTGCATGACATCCACAATGCTGTTCAATGCCAGTGCCAGCAACAGCAGCATGAGCACAGCCATAGCAACAATAGCAGTGGTAGAAGCAGCAGCGCCAACATACCATACAGCAGATACATGTTTGTTATTGAGTTCATGACGCTCAAAACAAGCTCGTCTGAGAGGAGACTTGTGTCGCATGTACTGCACCAACGTGCAACTTTTGTCAGTACTGTGCTTGAAGCCGCCAAAGCTACGTGGGGATTTTGCCTTGTGGATTGCAACAAGCTGAACATATCATATATTGGCAGCAACCATCACAAGCATGGACAGCATGTAACCTCATGCAAAGATATTGCACCACATGCAGTGATGCAAACCAGGCTTGTATGTAGCAGTCACATTCTAACAGACTGAGGCCAACTTGCCTTGTGGGTGATCTTCAGAGACTACACGCGAACTTATTTAAATAGCTTTGTATCTGAAAGAATTTGTAAAAAAATAAAGCAGAATACAAAAAGATAGTATCGACAATTTAAACTTGCCTTGTGGGTGATCTTCATTAGGCCGGATAGGGGACCCCACTTGTCTTCAGGGCGGAAGACCTGACCCATGACCAGGGCCGTACAGGTTTGCAGCGCAGTTACAATTGCTGCAGAAGTACATACCATCAGTGAGACAGGGTTGAGAGATTCAGGGTTTTGAAACATTTAGTGTTCAGGATTGA
>JAABUO010004472.1_pt1 | contig 16479 bp, 15 predicted proteins | sample 5559291 | NCBI WGS metagenome assembly JAABUO01 (sample SAMN10711878, study PRJNA513372) | rock metagenome | isolation source: Antarctica rocks | place: Antarctica: Victoria Land, Finger Mt sud
CTTTCCTCCCTCCCCCACTATCAAAACCGACTCCATTTCTCCTTATCCGTCTCCATAATGCTCCACCTCACAGCTCCCAAAGCTTTTCGGCCTTTTACGATTTCCTCGCCTCGTCCGTGGCGAAATTTGAGATCGAAGATGAAGTTTAGACGGGCGCGGGGTGGGGGCTACAAAAGGCTTGATGGCGAGGAGGGGATTGCGCTGATGTCTCGATTGCACTAAGGTCGTGGGCTCGGGTCGGCGTAGGAAAAGCACTATCTTGTTCAAGCTCTGCCCCCTTGAATGCTTCTCGTTATCGGACCTCGACTACACGACAACTACGGTGGTGCCTTCAAATGCCGGACGGGTCTTCGATCCCTGTGCCATCGCTTCCAGATACCAGCCCTTGTTGTCGGTTACTCGAAAGAGCATGTCACCGTACAGTTCGTGGTCCATGACATCGGGTGTACGCGTCTGGTGATATTTGCTCGCCGCCCAATGCCGCGATCCAGAGGCATAAGCAAATCCAAAGGATGACTCGGCGACCCAGAGCATCCTGATTATCGGCGACGATTTACGAAGGACGAGTCCAAGAAGAATGGTCTGAAATATTTCAAAAGCGATTGGTGGCAGAAGAATGTTCGCAAGATCGCTTGGTTTTGTGGCAGACAGTGCGAAGCTGCAAGACTAGACCTCGAAACTTAGGGCAACTGCATGCTTTTGTCCGTCAAGGATTTAGACAGAGTGCACTTAGTCTAAGCTTGGAGATCGATCAAGCTAGGTAGTCATGTAGTAAATAACGAGCTGCATGATTAAACATACAATAATAAAAAAGCTGATACCAATATCTCGCCTACCAAAGAGCCCGCTCTAGGTAGATTCCCCAACTAGATTGCGTTAGTCCGTAACCCCATCCGAGCACTCAATGAGACGCCTTTTCCATCCGACCGTTGGCCATGTTCATTACCTCATAATAACGCCCATCCAATCCGATCATCCCGATTCGCTTGCCGCAAGACTCATGAACGCCCCAGCAAGTTCCGCCACAGCATCCGCCCCCTCCCTCTCCTCCCTTAGTCTCTCTAACCTGTCCCTCTCCGCTTCCCTCTTTCCCCTCTCAATCTCCTCCTCCTCGACTTTCCGACAAAGCGTCTGCCCTAGCCACTTGAAACACCTTGGACATCTGTAATTCTTCTTACAATGCGAGCAATCGCATGGAGGATCCTTGAGGAGGCAGTCGGGACACACGTGCACGCCGCAGAGAGAGCATTCGCGGGAGACTGCGGTACATTTGGGGCGGTGGTCGCCGATTGAGCGATATTCAGGGCAAAGAAAGGAGGCGCAGCCGCGCCAGAGGGTTGAGGGGGTCGGGTCGGGGTTGAGGGTAGGTCCGGGTGTGGTGGGTGGAGTGGCCTTTACGGAACTGGGGCTTATCGAGGGGATGTCGAGGGAGGAGTTCGATGAATTGGAGGGAAGGTGAAGGTCTTCCATATTGGCGGCGAGATCAGCGTCGTTAGTCTCGGGGAGTGTTGTTAAAGCTGCAAGCTCTTGTGTACGTTGTGGGTCTTCCGTCAATGAAAGAAGAATGCGAATAGCTTCGAGCAGCTCCTCCTCGGATTTCTTACTTGAGATCTGGGAGGTCTCGATTGATCTCTCGGTCATGATTTTTTTTTCGACAGACAAATCTCTATAGCCACATATTCTCATTTTTAGACCTCGGAGATCGTGGGCAAAACAGAAGGGCTCGTGGCAAGCTTGACACGCGGCCCTCCACCCTTCCATTTCCCAGCATTCTTGGCAGAGACTACGCGGGCACATACTATTATCCTGGCTGCCTGGTCCGTACGACAGCCAATATAGCATTTGATCATGACCTTCTTGTGGATTATAGTCTGGCGAATCAAATTTTCCATGCGCCGCTTTTGAGAAGTCTTTGTTTTGTCTGATTCGCGCAAACTCAGGATCTTCGTAGCCCTTACCTACAGGAAGCGGTGCCGTGCGAATTTGGCCAGCGCCTGCTCCGTTCATATCGGGGCCGACGAAACAGATGCCACCACCGCCAGAAAATACTGGCTTCAGACAGCACCAATGCATCTTGAGATTCGGGATGTTGGAGCTACTTGGTTCATTCCCAACGTGGTCATCGTCACCCGATAGTTCTTGTATCAATAGATTCGGACTTCTCGCCTCACCGGGAGCCCACCAGAACAGATCTTCCTGTACCCCGCCGTGAGTTGTAGCGTCCGTAGTGGACTCATCCTGTTTGCTTCTCCTTGGTCGTGGTAAGGGTCGAGCAAATGCACAGCTTGCACAGAGAGTCTTCCTACAGCCCATGCAATGCATTCTTACGCTGCATTGCTCGCATCTTTCCAGTATTCGATCTCCGCAATCGTAGCATTTGAAGTCTTCGACAAATGTCCTATGACTCCGACGTAGATGCGTAGGTGCCATTCTGCCTTCCCCTCGGCCCGGCTGATTTTGACAACCCAGTGGTTCCCCTTCATGACCATATTCCGCCTCTGCCCAAAGCTGCCCTCTAAATGGTTTGAACTTTGCAAGCTCGGCATCATGGGACCCCAAAGTATTTCCAGAGCGCCACAAGCGATCGAAGACAACCCAGACTTCCCCTCGGCCATCTAGATTACCTCTGCCGGCATAGTAGTCCTTCCTCCGAAGACAGCGGCCTCCTGGCGTGGGGCACCAAGCTGTATCTGTCCAAATCCCCAAGTGATAACATATCTTAATAAGCTCGTGCGTAGGCTCTGCATCTGAGTCTGTCCGTAATAATGACGCTGGAAGATAAGGCCGCCGTCGATGATGCCGGCATCGAAATGTATAGAGGCTCTTCAAGGCCAAGTGATCAACATGAAAGGATTTGTTTAGAGAGCTGACTGATTTCTGGAGACTAAATAGCGTAAGGTATGGGACTATATGGTATTTTAACGACACTTGCTTGCAGCCGCGGACAGATAAGTGCTGTAAAGTTTCCCTTCTAGCAGGGAGGATGTTTGCGGTCAATGCAAGACCTCCCACCGCGGTATGATCCAGGTCTAATGCTTTCAATCGGGTCCCTATTGGTAGTACGACGGTGATCAGAAGCTGATCCAGCGCATTTTTCTTTGACCGTCGAAGGGTAAATTCTCCCGATGTGTCGCTGGCTGGGGACGGTTGCCTCATCTCAGCTCGCCCATGGCTGAAAAGACGAAAGGACAGATAGTTCCATGCTGTTGGATATGACTGTAGGAACGATCGAAAGTATCTGGAAGTATGATAGAGGTCGAGGATGGAAGATGTTGGTAATTGTAGCAACAAGGATTCAACGATAGGCGGATGCGTGGCTATGACTCGCTCAAAGGTCGACAGCGAGGTCCGAGCCTTTGCACCGGTAGATCTCGTAATGGTCCTTGTCGAGCATCTTGTCTTCATGAAAAGGGACTCTTCCGAAGGTGAGGTACAAACATCCATGAGGCCATGCGCTGTTGGACTAGTACGCGCCTAGGATCTGACATGTGTTTGGTATGAAGACACGTTGGTAGAGATCGTCAACGGTGCGAACGGTAAGGTATCGTACCTAGGTACGGAGAAACTTTGTTCGTAAGGTATCTTCACTGCCTTGAGCTGTACTACGTAGGGCTGGTGTGACGTGGGGTCGTCTCCGGTTTGTCTTGGCACCGAAACTTTTTCCCGCCCTAGCAAAACCCTAATCGATAAGGCGACGATCACATGTGATGCGACCATCCACATTACCTCGACACTACGTTACCTCCGTGTTGAGGATTTTCACTCTCAACTAATAGTCTACAATTGGTCTGTACCAAAAACCCATCGTGTGATTTCGGCCAATCCTGTTTTATTTTTTGCTCTCCTCTTCACCATTTGTATACCCTCGTGCAATTCCACTTCTTCCCTCCTCTACGGCTGCTCCATGAGATGTCCCTGGCTCATCATACGCAATTTCAAAATCGCTTCCTAGCCCCCTCCACGTTCTCTTCGATTTAAGATATTCGGCCCCGGGAGATAGCTCACCACCAACGACCGCAATCTCTCCTTTGGCACGCTTTGTCAAAGCCTTTTCAGGACTGCTCAGTTGGCCTTGATCCGCAGGAGCACTGGATACAAGGGTTGCAGGAAGTTGCATTGGCCTAGAGTTTGAAACATAGCGCCCAGTCCGTAAATCAAATTCAGGGGGCTTAGACTCTGGCTCCGAATCGAAATCCCCTTCGCCAGTACTCTCGCCACCAGTCACTGAATTGTGTCGAACGCTGTTACCGTTTTTACTATCAACCAGCGAAAGGTCTTTGGGCCGAGTCAGTAAACTCTGAAAATCGCTTGTCCATTCTCCAGTCCAGACCCTCTCATAATCCCCTTTCAAGGTTTGTTCAAGCTCGAATGGAATTAGGATGGGTTTCCAAAAGTCTTTGCTATCTATCAAAGAGTTTTCCCAGCATCCTATAACTACCCAAGCGCCTATCTCACTGAAGTTAGCGACTTTTGCGGCATTAACTTTACCAACGACGAAGGTGTAGCTTTTTTTACCGGCCGCCAGAATCTGAGACTTGACGTGCTCGACTATATGTAGATAATTCTTGACACTGAGGGTATTGATGAGTATGCCGAAGACCGAAACGGTATTGACAGACGTCAAGAGAGCGTAACGTCTACGTAGGGCAAACGCAGTTGATGCAAGAATAGGCTTGCGCGCTGAACAAGGGCCTTCATCGGAAGTAGGGTAGATATGGATTTGGGACACACGGGAGCTCAATGTGAGTAAAAGTGAGTCCGGAGGATCTGAGATATGAAATAGCTGCCACTCTTTAAGCTTCGCGGGATCTTCTGCTACATCACCCGGGACGGTACGATTTGGCAGTGGTGATAAAGGATCGTGAACAATGTTAGTAGTAAAGATCTCGGTGTAACCTTGGCTGGTAAGAGCATTAGCGATACCTGGAAGATGGCTTGCATATGTTACGTCTGCCATGAGCACTATTTTTTGTTGTTGCTCAGGATACGTTTCCTTAAAGATCCTGATAACCTCATCCATTTGCAAAGGCTGAGTGCTAAAGACATAAATAACCGGTAGTCTCGTGGTGGGTGATAGGCATGATCGGCCATAATGTATAATAACCTCAGCACTGATATGCTCTGCAGCAATCTCGTCGACGCAGCAAGCTCCATATGAAGTGTCTGCAAGTATGTAGAACCTCGCTGTGGGCAGCGGCTTAGATAAGATACTCAGCCTACCAGCCATCTGGGAAACCCCAACTTCCGAAGTCTTCGGAAGGACACCATCAGGATGCAGGGCGCTCAAGCCTTTATTTAAAGCGTTAGATACTCTGGCAGCGTCCGGAAGCATGTAATCTGGAAACTGAAGAGCAACTCTATTCCATCTCCCTTTCTTAATCTCAGCTACTGTTCGTTCAATCTCATATATGATGTGCAGTTGCTCATCCGAACGCCGTCGATCAAAGCCATGTGCTTTTGGCTTCAGGTGATCCTGAAAGATGTTGGTATCAGGTGTAGAGAGAACTGGCGGAACCTCCAGCGAATCTGTCATTGTGTCGAGAAAGTCCTTAGGTACTCATACAATAATCTTTAGTCGCTTTAAAGATCAATTGAAGATTTTGTCGAATATGTTAATCTTGGACCAATCATAACAGTTCCGAGGGAACGGAGCGAGTGCTTGCTAAGTTAGCCTATCACCGTCGACTCTCGAAGGTCTATCGTATGACCGACAACCTTCTCATACATCTTTTCGCAATATCGATGGATTTGGGATCACTTTTCGTATGGAGCTGGGGGTATTGGACAATTCAATTATCTTATATAAGCTCGACACTGTACGCCTATGGTCTGCAATGCTGAAACAACAAAATTTACTCGGTACAGGGGACAGGGATCGATCACTGGCTAGCGTACTTTCAGCATTCCACTGATCTAGCATTGATATTTCGCGGTTTGAACTATCACCTGCTGCTGGCTGTCTATTAATTCCATTGTCCGTCGGACTCATTTTAAAAAGCCAGATATCAAGCGCTTAACGCTTCAATGTCTCCAAAACCGAGTGCCTACCCGTACTTTAAGCGCAGTCATAGTAAAATTGCACAGATCCTCTGATCTGATCTCTGATGCAAGCAAAGGAGATTTCAGGTTGCTCTACTTATTTAATTATGAAACTATCCTGTTCAAGCTTCTTATACTTGCAACATGCTTTTATTCTGCATTTCCCGTCTCTCAACCAAATCCCATGTGCAATGCTTCAATATTTGGTGAGATTCTACCTGCCCAGGTGACGGACTGTGAATTAGCCTAGGGCTGGATCAATGATGCTTCGGAGGGCCGTCATCTCTTCGTTGAACTACAATTCTAATTACCTCCATTCAGTAGCCTCACCGACAGTGTGGGGAATGGAATCTTGCAAGTGCCCGAGTTTTGGACATACCGTAAGATCTTCTGGCTTCGTGTCGCCTTAATGTCTTACGGGTTGCAAAACCAAGGTGTTGTTACCCCTTCCATCCACAGCTGGTCTCAAATCAAGGGGCACGCTTCTGAAGTACGGACTACTTGTATAACAGGCCGGGGTATCGATAGATATGCGGCTATAAGAGATAAGAGATGATGACCTTGCCGGTTTAATTTGCCTTCATTCTTCCATGGGACGCAATAACAAGGCCTCAGTACTTGATGATAGTCGAAAGTTAAAGCCTCGTCATGATCGTCTAGCTCCAGCTGTGTATCGCTGCATGGCCGGCTCTCAATTCGAACATCTGATGAATGCTTATCAGACTCGGCCTGTTCCTATTGACCCCAGTCCGGATCTTTCCAGTTGATCAGGCTCGAACAAGACGGATTATCTTCTACTCAACTCGACAACATCAGCAGACTTCATGGTATCTAAACGGGGAGTACTGGCGTCGGCACATACCCGAGGAAGGACCATGTAGATAAGAAAACCCTCTTTAGGATGGCTACTCGAGAAAGAGTTGGATTCATAGGAGCAGGGCTTCGAAACTATGTCTATTGATTGTATCACAGCTCAAAGATCCATGTCGTCGGTGCTCAACCTCTGACCCAAGAGATCTTATTGACAACTTACCCCTATTTTCCGGCCTTTGACGCGAAGATTTAGCTTTTATCTACACTCTTTATCTGGCTTTACCTATATCTGATTTTCACGAGCGTGCCATGAGAAGGTTTGCAGGTTGAAAGAATGACAGGCTTGGGTAGCAAATACCTGTCTTACATACACTTAAATTAAGGAAGTAATAGCAAAATCAGTAGATCAAAAAGACGAACAAGTGGTTCTGTATACGTTGTAATCGCAGAAAGATAGAGCGGAACCGCGAGAGATGTTAGAGAAGACAGGCCCTGACACTAGCAAGCTACTAGCAGATTGTGCAGGCATTGCATAAGCGAGCGCGTCACTTATCATTTTCTCGATGTAAACAAACATATCCACCACACTTTAGTACTCCTGAACATTGCATTTGTGCCTTAATCAAGCATTGTAACGAAATCAGCTTCCCTTGCAGCATACTTTAAGCTTCTGCAGTCTTCGTACATCATCAATTCCACCGTACTACAACTTGCGGTACAGCCACCAGTGTGACCGATTGAAAGACTATCGGTACTCGAAGAACCAGCCGGAGCCATGGCGAAGGCTTCGAGCTCAAACTCTCAGTCCCGCGCTCAATTGGTACGGGAGATGTCTCGAGATCTCAACAGAACGCGTCATTCATCAGGCTCATCAAGGAACTCGCAAGGCAATGCCAGCGCTGAACCCACCATCTCTGACTTTGACCCGGAAAACGAAGCGCTCATGTCGACTCGACAATTTGACACGATGTCGCAGCGACTTCCAGAACTACGTGCTAGTGCACAGAAATACAATCGATTCGCCAGGCAGGAACGACCGGAGCCCGATTTTGCTATTAACACCTCAGCCCTTGGCCGAGCATTTCCCGACTTCACTTCTGGGGGCACTCCCGATGAAAGCAGCATGTCAATCGAGATTGGTCGTGGCCATAAACATGGTAGTAATGGCACCATCGGGAAGCTCGGGCGATCCAGAGAATTCTCCTCGAATCCGCCAGCAAGTGTCAGTGAAGATAGCTCAGACTTTAAAGCGCCAATTGTCGGCAATTACCAAGTTGTGAGTACACCACCGATGAGACAACGCTCAACTTCACGTAGAAAGGACGACAGCAATGCGCTAAGACGCGAGGCTCATGTCCGTCGCGCTTCTCTCAACAGAAAAGAACAATTCGAAATTTTAAAGAAGACAAGCCAGGAAATTCTTGGCAACCACAAGGAAAGCCAGAAGGAGAACATAGAACCCTCACCACCGTTAGCTAAGACCACAGATTATGTTTCTGGCGGTAGTGGGCATAGAAGTGGCGAGGAACGCCGAACACTCGCCGCAATGCATGCGCGCGTAAGAGACGAGGACGATTTGTCTAAGATCAACGACGAGCGCCCCCCAACTATTGATCTCACAACGAGAAGCACTCGTTTCGGAAGTGGCAAGAATCAATTAGCATCCAAAAAGGACTCCTTGCCATCCAAGTTCAGCTCTGCGAAGGATTTCATGCATACTGCTACTCAAAAAACTGGTGGCAGCCAGCACACGGCCGGATTTCCAGCTGATGGTACAGTCTCGTCCCCTACGAACCCCGGAACCCAGCAATCTTTCATATTACCTGACATGCCAAATCTCTCCGAACTTGTTTCTGGGGTATTTCACGACGGCACACCTGTGTTTTCACGTCGCGGTAAATCTCGACCGTCTCGATTCGCATCGTCATTACATGCGCAAGAGGGTGCTGCGAGAGGTCCTAAGCATGCAGCTGTTGGCGAGATTCCAATCCCTGATGACGAAAATGCGATCTTCATCTCTTTGAGACTTTTACAAGACAAGGTCGCAGATTTAGAGAAGGACAGAGCCGAGACGCAGAATGTGATCCAAGATTTGCAACATCAGAACCAGATACTTGAGGAAGAGAAAGCTGAGCGAAGAAGACGCCAGCGAAGCGATAGTGCCTTGGGCTCATCTGACAGTGGCAGCGATGATGGTCAAAGAATGAGCGGAACCCGCAAACTGATCATTGAGAAGAACCGTGAGCTACGAAACCTCCAAAATCTAGTAGACTTCCAATTGACATGACTTTAGGTCTGGAATCCTCCGTCCGATCACTGCAAAGCCAATTAGACGTCTCAAATCGAAAGGCCTCCACTTTTGAGACGGTGGTCAACAATATGACGAAGGAGCGTGATTCGGCGGTTTCACAACTAGGTGTTGCGTACTTTACCATCGAACAGCTCAAGAGCGAGAACAATATACTGGCGACAGAGAATCGAGAACTAAAGGGTCAAAACCACCACCTTACTGCTAGTCACGAGAACGAAACCCAGGAGTGGACGACCAAAGAAGAGGATCTGAGAAGACAGATTCAGCAAACGAAAGACTCTGTTCGAAATCTTGAAGAGATGTCTAGGGAAGTGTTCCATGGAAGGAATAGATCTACCGTTGTAACATCTAGGAAGGGGATTCAGAATGTAGTTGAGAAATCTGGGTTGAAAGAACATAACACGCAACCACATCTCCGAATACCAAAACAGTCTAAACATGCCGACAAGATCACGGGCCGAAATACCGAAAAGACAAAGAATGTTACTTCTCAGCAGCCTGAAACAGCCTCTCGGTCCCGCACAAACCAGAAAACAAAGGACTTGCTCCGAGGCATAGGACCTGCCAACAATGATGAAACCGCCGATAGCCAAGATAGTGATGAGTTTCTCGATCTAGCCAGAGAGGAAGGGGAACTCAGCCGAAGGAGCACACTCCAGGCTAGACCTACATCATCACGACCTGTGGAAGATGTTCGAGGGGATAATTCTTCTCAAGATTTAACTTACCTAACTTTTCTCAAGGTATAATTATCTTCTCCTGATCAAGAGAATAAATACTGACGTGAAGTTGTCACAGAGCGAAGAAGTAGGCAAGCTGCGCAAAACTCTTGAACTTGAGAGACTAGCACGCAAAGAACAACGTGCTTCACTTCCAGCGAAAGCCACGGCACATGATGACACGGAGCAGGAGATCCCATCCGAGCCACAGCCAACTTTGCCCCGCAAGTCCCCCATGAAAGATGTGACTTGGAGGTCTTTCGGCCAAGTAGACAAGACTGAGCAATCTGTTCAAGAATCAAACATTGCTCAAGGAGTATGCTCCTATCAATCCAACCACGAGGAGCTGCAAACACCTAATCAGTCTCAGAATACTCGCCCAAAATCATCTGGTGGAGAATACTCGCGCCGCCACTCCGAACCCCCTGTACCAGTTACAAGCCGCCGCAGTCGCAGCTTAGGAAAGGCCTCCCATTTCCTACTGCCAGACGTCACCATGCAGATTTCTGGAATTGCATCTCAGCCGCCACCCGGACTTTCTCAAGCAAGAGATGACTTTACTCAGAACAGAGATCATGAAATACGGAATTGCACTTTCTGTGTGGGTGTTATAGAGCGTGGGATTGATCATGAGCACAATGAAACGGCGAAAGAAAATATCACAATTCCTAAACCTATACCAGTCTCGGAACGAGTGCCGGAGGCCAATCAGTATGAAGAGGAGCCAACTATTCGTCCATCGCAGCCGCCCGCGATTGCTCTGGCCACCGTACTTAAAGGCCTCTCAGATGAGCACTCGCACCTGATCATACAATACAATCACTATAAATCCCTCTATGTCCGCCACGACCCTTCAATAATGAAGACGAAGCGCAAAGACCTCTGGGAGAAAATGAGTACTATGTTGAATGCCATGGAGGCTAAAGCTGACCAGATTTACGCTCTTTACGACGTACTTGAAGGGCAAAAGCAAAACGGCAACGTTGACCTTGAACATAAGGAAGTTGAGGAGACATTGCAGTCCGCCGGCATTGATCTGGTGGAACTTGGCCTTCGGGGAGGTGCAGGACCAGCCCAGGGACAGAACCCTAAGCCTGCTCAGCGCCAATCTTGGGACCTTGAGAGCAACGAGAACACTACGCAGGATCTGCCCTGGGAGGGCATCGAATCTACCGTTGAGACGTCCAAGACCGGCCAGACTAACTCCCGGCGAAGGAGCTGGGCTGCTTGAGGGCTCTGCTCAAACCCTTCAGTAACGGCCTGTTTCATTCGTTTCAGTACATATTTTCGCTGCTTCCTCTCTCCCGCAACCCTCGCTTTGGCTTTTCGCCCACCTACGAATCTGATTAATGATACTCACGCCTTTAACGTTCTCCCATTTCCCAAAACGATTTGATTGTGCTCGGTGTTGCCTGACTCCGGTGTTATGTCCACTGATTGAAATTCTTCTTTGAGGGAAACAGGGTCGATCTAGCGGCCATCTTCCGACTCGACTTGGATGGAGTTCTCCGTGTCGACTGTCTTCGGCGTATGTCCACGGAGTTGAGCCTCCTAGTCACGAAATTACCTGTTCGACCTTTATACAGGCCTCTCTAATTGGTAACAGCTGTAATTTGCAGGATTGGCTCGGCGCTCTTGTGGTGTGACGAGTTCGTTTTTGCCGTTTGGGTGGTTGTTTAAGTTCGTGGAATGGAAGAGGCGTTTCTTGAGGGTTGGAAATGCTTATCAGAGGGCGTTCTTGTGAATGGTAACGCCATTTCAAATCACTTTTTCCTTCAATTGTTGAAGCGGCGGCATTAGGATGGATTTCGAGCTTGCTGTGTGGAAAAGCGGGCATCACGATAATTGATGAAATGCGTACTTGCGTTTGAGAACGTCCTTGTGTAATCGGTACACAGTCAATTTCTCTGTAAAGAAAATCAAAAGCTTTCATGAAGAGTTGTTCTATCAATTGTGGTTTCTGAGTAGGAAAACAAAGCTATATATATAGTGGGTATCTCCAAAACCAAACCCTTCCCAATGCGCCGACGCTATGCATCACGTTCTGGCAAACCCATCATCAAATTACAGCAAATCACCCATCCTCGTATCACCACCACCTCCCGCCGCAGCTGCTGCAGCCGTGGCCACGCCTGCATCCGAAGGCATATTCCTCTCCGAAACCTCTTCCTCGATGAAACAGCCCAACCCCGCGAAAGCCTCGAGCATAGTCCTAGCGTAGTATTCCCGAACATCGTAGCCTCCGGCCGTGATATGCGGGTCCGTGCGCGCTTTATCAAGCCAAGGGTTATCGTAGGAACTCTGGAGGGCGTAGTAGTTCCTTTGGCTGGAGAAGCCGCCGAAGGGGTCGTATGGCTTTTCAGGCTCGGCTTCGACGACGGGTTTGAGGCCGGCGATGGTGAAGGTGGTGTCTGCTGCTGAACCGTTGCCGAGGGTGGTGCCGAAGGGGTCGTTGGATGTGGATGATTGTTGTTGTTGCTGGCGAGCTTTTTCTGCGGCGGTGCGGCGGGCGGTGCTTTTTTTCAGGACGACTTTCTGAGTTTCACGGGCGATTTGATCGGGGTCGCCTTCGCTCCGGGCGATTTTGTCGACGATTTCTCGGCGTCCTTCTTCTCTTTCTCTTCGCTCTTCGTCTTCTTCTCTTCTTGCGGCCTCTCTGCGTAATCGGGCTTGCTCTTTTTGCGCGGCGAAAGCGGCTTCGGTAGATGCGGATTCTTGCGATGAAAGGTTGGAGTTGCGGGCGATGGAGGAGGCGTTTTGCGCGGCGTAGGAGGCGAGTTTGGTTTCGGTTTGGGGGACGTCGATGTTGTTGAGGAGGTTGAAGGTCAGGGTTTCGACTTCTTCGAGATAGTTGTTGTAGGCGAGGAGGGAGGTGAATTCCTCTTGGCGGCGGTTGAAGCTGGGGAGGTGGATGTTAGTGAATGGGATCCTCGAAGGTGGATGGAATAGGGTATTGAGAGAATATATGGGTGTCTTACGTCTGACCGACTCTTCGTCTGATGTCTACTTCCCGCTCTACTGTAATGTCCTCAAACGTCTGCTTTCTGAATCGTTGTTTTCGTAAAGTCCTAGCACAGCCGGCGACGGGGCAGGGAGCAGGGCCTTGGGAGAAGATGCGGTCGACGCAGGACTCGCACATTTTGTGGTAGCACTCTGGATTGACGAGGAATCGCATGTTTGGGTTGAGGTATCGAGACGATTTGCAGACCGGGCAAATGTCTACAGAGGGAGGGGAAGACGGAGGATTAGCAGAGGTTTGCTGGAGGCGTAGGGTGCGCATTTGGGCATGGAGCTCACCGTCTTCTTCGCCCGGTCGGCGAGGAGCTGCGCCATTGCGAGCGGGCACTCGTGACATGGGTGAGAGGATTGAAGAATTGTGTTGTCGTCTGAAGGAAGTGGCTGCTAATTACCGTTTTTGATACTCGAGTTCACCTAGATCCTGACCAAACCCCTTACCTGATCACATTACATATAAAAATCGTCTTTTTAACGCGTAACCTTTCGAATTATGAGTTTTGTTTCTCTGTTATTCTAAAACGCAGTAATATGATAGTTAGCTTTCTTCACTCATCCTAACTATGCACACTCACTGTTGATGGTGTAAAAGGTGAAGGAGGTGGTTTTGAAAAGTTAGAAAAATTGGTTTTAATACTAGCGTTTACTAGTGTGGTCAGGTAGGGGGTTCAATCAGGATCTAGGTGAACCCGAGTATGCCTTGCAGGGCTGACCAATCGGCGCTAGTACTCCTTTGAATAAGGTAAGATTGTCTTTCTGTAGGTACCTTATGTTTCCATCATCTAAGGAGCACCAACCAATAGCGCCTTACTAAAATCGTAAGACTATCAACGGTAATGATGGCAAAGGCCATGATGGAAGTCAAGGACAGCTTCATAGACCTAGAACGTCACCGCTTACGGTTGGAAGAAAATGCCTCCAAACTTCGAAAATCATTACAGCATTGGCAGACTTGGGAAGCTGAGTATGAGGGCATGAAAGAACAAATCGAAAGCCTAGATGATCAGTATTCTGTTACTGAGCTGGTAGTTTCTTTCCCTTATACAATACACAGCCTTAGAGTATATTAAGGCTGACGTCAATTTTAGGAACACGCCGCTACTGAATCTGTGGGCATTCTACTCGACGAGAAGGGTATCATGATATATTTTCTATAGTCTGTACATCTTACTAAATTTTTAAGAGGTCAATTTGATCCTCCACGATGATAAAGGACGACATCGTAGCGGCAGCCAAATCATTGGGCTGCTATCAAGGCGCATCGACTGTAAGACTTTATCATATTTGTAGAAATGAATGAGGCGATATTAATGCCTAGCAGATGTACAGCAGAACGTTACGACCGTGACATCACTCCTAAGCACAGCGGAAGAGAAGCTAGCAGCTTCATTTACCATTCGCCCAGATGTTCACAACGAGGAAGGGCTACCTCTGACAGAGATTCGAGAGGACCTTGATGAAGAAGGCAATGTCATCTGTGTGTAGGCTATGATACGTTTATCTAGATCCCTATTTTGACTTTCCCTGTAGCCAGCTCGACAAGTGCGCCTGGTGATGCGGCACCTCAGGTGGTTGAGGCTTTGCGCAAGGGGGGGGTTGGAGGGTTTTCTGATACACCGGAGCATATTTCGCAATCAGACATTGATATAGTTGGCGAAGAAGATCAATCGTGGGTGACAGAAGATAAGCTTGACACGCCGGCAACATCAATCCTAAAGTCACCCAAGCTACAAGTATCAGGTAGTCCTAATCCCTCGTCTAAAGATTCTTTTAGCGAGTGTACAAAGCCACGACCTTCGAGCCGAAGAAAGAGCGTCACATTTGCGGAGGGCACTAAGCTTACCGACGCCTCTATTTCGAAACCGAAGCAAGTAAGCGGTCGACGTGCCTTAAAGACAGTTAACGAAATCAAGCTCCAGGCTGGATTGATGAATGTTCCAGGTAGGTCGGTCAAGCCAAATAAATCGCCAAAACGTAATTTGGAGAAATCACTGGGGGCTGAGGTAGCCGACAATGGTGGACGAGCTATATCTAGTCAACCGATCCAGGAAACGACAGGCGATGCTCTTGATGATTCGACGGAAGGGCATAAAGCTGAGACTGCTATTACGTCGAGCAAAAGCGAGAGCTCTATTGGGATTACCCTCTGTTACCCGTCCAGTGAACCCACGTCCCGTAAAGAGAATAATCCATCGGATCGTCTACCAGATCGTGAGGTTGGAAATCGAGATACAGACATAAAGTCACCAGTTATTCCAGTTAATGAGTCTCCGGAAGACGCTGCAATACGCCGTCTGATGCTCGAGTATAGCATGAATGAAGTAGGGGCTGTTGTGGCGGAAATTGAGCTTGACGAAGGAGACGATTTACCTAGCGATGCATCTCACATAGATGATGAAGGTGGAGCCAATTCGGATGCTAGCAGCACCGAAGAAGACGAAGACGAGTATGGGAGAACAAAGCGGCGTGTGCTCGACGACGCGTATTTCGAGGAAATGCGAGCTCTGGAAATGAAGCTGAACGCTACCGTAATCCAGAATATTGGACCTCATGGACATGAAGTAGCATCACCTATCAGAGAGAAAGTAGGCAGTAGCACACCCGGCAACGGCTCATCCGAAGATCCAACCAACCCATCCTCAAAAGGCTCGATGTCTAAAGTGGTTCGATTTGCAGAAGAGTTAGACGTGCAGAATGCGCCCTCAAAGGACTCGAAAATTAGCGTTGATGGATGTATTTCAACCCCTTTCAAAGAAAATATAATCGAGCGTAGCGCGTCAGCGGGCGGTTCTGTTGAGCCCGCAGCAGCACCAAAAAAGAAAATTTCCCGTTTCAAGAGTGCTAGGACTGGAGGTCCCACTATCTCTTCACCAAACATCGAGTCGAACGTGCCGGTAGCCGACAGCATCCCAGATAGGAATTCTCCCCAAAAAAACACCTTACCACCACTGACCTCAAACAAATATCACCTACCCAACGACACAGCCTTCACTGCCCCCCACGGTACTCGCCAAGTCCCCACCGGGCCTGTCAATCGCACACATGCCGCTAATGTAATGGAACGACCATATTCTCCCACTGCCGACCCATCAACAGCCGTTGACCCAGACGAACTTGACCCTGTCTTGCTCCACCAACAGGTAGCGATAGAATACCACCGTATGCATAATCGTATGATTCACCGGCAGGGCGGCTTCTTAGCGACTGATGAAGAAAAGGCAGAGGTACCGCTCATTGAAGGGGAGGGAGGTGCACCAAAAATCAGTAGGTTCAAGGCTGCTAGATTAACTCAATTACGGTAGGCAAAACGGAACCGCTATTGGGATGTTGTATAAACCATTCAGGTGATGCGTTCTTTGGTGCATTTACAGAACTGCGGCGGAAATGGTAGTCAATGGATAAAATGGGATCGATAATTGTTGAACTACTGTATCCTAGCAGGAGTATTTACTGGGCCGGTCATCACGGTGACTACGATTTTGAAAGTTTGACCTGGTATCTTATTATTATAGGATGTTCCTGGAATGACGTTGGGTTCTCTTTGAATTCTGGGCGGGTTTTCATGGTATCCTTTGCACTTTT
>JAABUO010004474.1_pt1 | contig 16472 bp, 18 predicted proteins | sample 5559291 | NCBI WGS metagenome assembly JAABUO01 (sample SAMN10711878, study PRJNA513372) | rock metagenome | isolation source: Antarctica rocks | place: Antarctica: Victoria Land, Finger Mt sud
GGCAAACGCTCGCAGACAAGCTCGCCGACCCCGTCCCGCTTGACCAAGCCGCCTGACAGCAGCAAACCTCAGCCCGCCGGAGACGATCCAGCCAAGCCATTTCCACCACACTCGCGACGGTACCGGTCGCAGCCGACTTCTTCGAGCATCCAGCGCACGATCCGGCCGCGAGAATTGGGATTGGTATAGAATGTCAGGGTCATCGTTACGCTCCTATAAGTTCAGGGTCCGGACGTTTCGCTTTCGCTCGGCAGGCTCGTTGAGGCGCTGCTGCAGCGTTCGCAGGAGTGTGCCGGCAGCCTCGATAGCTTCGGGTGGTAGGCCAGCCGCAAGATCGTCCGCCCAGCGTTCCTGGCGTGCACTTGCTTGGCGGTAGGCGGCTTCCCCATGCTCGGTCATCGCGACTAGCATGGCGCGGCGGTGGTGCGGGTTGGGTTCGAGCCGGACCAAGCCGTCCGTGCGCATGTCGTCCACGACGCGCTGCACCGCCTGCCGGGTCAGGCCCATGTTGCGGGCGATGTGCGCGACAGGCAGAGGCACCTGTGAGAGGGCAACGGCTCCGAGTACCTGCCAGCGTGCGCTGGTCAGCTCAAGATCGTGGACCAAGGCGTCGCCCGTAGCGAGCAAGTCGCCATTCAGACGGAACACCTCAATCACGAGGCCGGTCAGGGCACGCCCAAGCCAGTGTGGGTCAGTGAAGGACGGAGCCGGTGTCTGTCTCATACCAGTGAGATAGGCAGTGTCACCTAATTGTCAATATGACAATATGTTGGCATATTATTTGTCTGGTCATGTACCTGGGTAGCGTGCTCGACCGCCCCGTTCAGGCGTAGAGGCAACAGCGCGACGATTCGAGAAACGTCCGGTTTCGAGGGCGGTATAGCCCGGTCACCGCGGCGATGTTTGGTCGAGATCTGCCAAGCGCCAGTGTGGTGCACGGATTGGCTGGTTGGTGCTGAGAAGCTGGGCAAAGTAGAAGGTCGCCCCTTCTCCTGACCTCTGGATTTCCCCTTTGCCGTTCAAGCTGAACCAGAACCGCCGCCACCACATCTCGCGAGCGCGACGTCGGGTGACGAACCGGCCAGCCTACGACGCCAGCCTGCGCCAGCGTGGCAGCCTGACGGTCTGGTTCACGGACGAGGCGATCGCGGCCTGGGCGGCCGAGCCGCGCATGACGCGCGGTGGGCAGTCCCGGTATTCGCCCCTCCCCATCCTGACAGCGCTGACACTGCGTGCCGTGTTCCACCTCGCGTACCGGCAGGCCGAGGGCCTGATTGGCTCCATTGTTGGTTTGCTCGGCCTTGGCCTGCGCGTGCCGGACCACACGATGTTGAGCCGGCGTGCGGCGACGCTGGATGTGCCGCGGCCGCGAAACGCCGGCGCTGGGGCTGGGGCTGGCGGCGAGCCCATGCACCTGCTGGTGGACAGCACGGGCCTGAAGCTGTGCGGCAAGGGCGAGTGGCTGCTTGAGAAGCATGGGACGGCGACACGCCGGTCGTGGCGGACCCTGCACCTTGGCGTGGACGCGGGCACTGGCCGGATCGTGGCCTCCACGCTGACCTCCAAGGACGTGGACGATGCGTCCCAAGTCGATCCCTTGCTCGATCAGGTCGCAGGACCCGTGGCGTCATTCATCGGCGACGGCGCATACGACCAGGACCGCGTCTACGCCGGCGTCGCCGAGCGCCATCCCGAGGCGGCCGTTGTCGTCCCGCCGCGCGCGACCGCGGTGCTGAGCGACACGGCCGCGAGCGCACCGACGCAGCGGGATGGCCATGTCCGCCACATTGCCCGGCACGGGCGCATGAGATGGCAGAGCGCATCCGGATACAACAAGCGAGCCCGGGTCGAGGCCACCATGAGCAGGTGGAAGCAGGTGATCGGCGACGAGTTGCGCGCGCATACGGACGAGCGCCGGGCAACCGAGGTGGCGGTCGCCGTGCATGTCCTCAACTGCATGCTGGATTTGGGACGCCCAAGCTACGTCCGCGTCGTCTGACCCCAGACGCGGGCAGGGTTAGTGCGCCCGCACCCCTGATCCATGCACCACGCTCCCAGACGTGCTAGTCTGGCAGTTCCGCCTCCTGATCGGTGACGTGCGGGGCGGTCCGCAGCGCCGCCGCAATGTCGGCTCGCGACGGCATGGCGCCCTGTGCCCCGAGCCCGGTGGCGGACAATGCGGCTGCGATCGAGGCCCGCCGCATCGCGTCGTCCAGTTTTGCTCCGCGTGACAGGGCGGCCGCCAGTACGCCGCTGAAACAGTCGCCGGCTCCCGTCGTGTCGCGCATGTGGACGGGGTAGGCCGGCATGGTGCGGAACCCGGCCGGCGACATGCATTCCGCGCCCTGGGCCCCCATCATGCGAACGACCTGCACCCCGAGTGCGGCGTGCAGCGATCCCGGGTTGTTGCCGGTTCCGAGGTGCTCGCCGGCCCATTTGAGCTCGGGGCTGTTGCCGACCAGGACATCCACCATCGTCAGCGCGGCCGTTTCGATCATGCGAGGCGGGGAGAAGTGCAGGATTACGGTCGACCCGAGCCGCTTCGCCCGCTGGATAAGCGCCGCCGTTTCCGCTGGCTCGGTTTCCAACTGGACGAGCACCGTGGTCCGTGGTCCCAACAGGCTGTCCGGGATCTGCGCTGCCCGGGCCGCGCGGTTCGCCCCGGCTTGGACCGCCACCATCGTGTAACCGTCCGGGTCGATGCAGACCGAGGCGCGCCCCGTGTCGGCCGGCACGCGGGCGACGTGGCTCAGCGTCACGCCGGCCTTGACCATCCCGGCGAGAGCCGCCTCCGCCAGCGCGTCTTGCCCGACAGCCCCGACGAACGTGACGCTCGCGCCATCCTGGGCCGCGGCGACGGCGGCATTGGCGCCCTTGCCGCCCGGCTCGGTGCGGGCGTTCTCGCTCCACAGCGTGTCGCCCGCCCGTGGCAGTCTCGGCAGGGGGAAGACAAAATCCATGTTGATGGAGCCAAAGACCAGAAGCATTCCGATTTCCGTCCGATCGATTCAGTCCTGTCACTGCAAGCATTATATCAGCAAGAGTGGCCGGGAAGCCACGTAAGCCGGGGTTGCCCGGCTGCGCAAGACCATGCCAGATATCGCTCATACCGACGCCACACCGCCGAGGAGCAATCCTAGCTTATGACCGCGATCTATAGGCCGAGATCGACCCTTATCGCGCGGGCAACATTACTCGCCATGGCGTTGACGGTCTCGGCTGCGATCGGGTGGTGGTGGCTGGCGCCGCGGTCAGATTGGGCGCGGCATGTGGGCTTCACGATCGATCAGCCGGTGCCGTTCAGCCATCAGCACCATGTCGCCGGGCTCGGGATCGATTGCCGGTTCTGCCACAGCTCCGTCGAGGTATCCGCGAAGGCCGGACTGCCGCCGACCTGGACGTGCATGACCTGCCATTCGCAGATCTGGACCAACGCCGAACTGCTGGCGCCGGTGCGGCAGAGCCTGGCGGACGACAAGCCGATCGTTTGGGGCCGGGTCAACAATCTGCCGGATTATGTCTATTTCAATCACTCGATCCACATTGCCAAAGGGGTTGGCTGCTCGTCGTGTCACGGCAAGGTGGCCGATTCGGCGCTGTCGTACAAGGCGGCGTCGCTGACGATGCAGTTCTGCCTCAATTGCCACCGCAACCCGGGTCCGAACTTGCGCCCGGAGAGTGCGATTTACGACACCACCTGGGTCCGCCCGGCCGACATGCCGTCGCCCGACGCGATGCTGGCGCATTATAGCATCCCGAACCGGACGCTGACGGATTGTTCCATATGCCACCGGTGACCCCTCGCCAGTGGCGCGGCCGGCTTGAGGATGCCGAGCTGATGGCGTGCGAATTCCCCGCCCTGGCGGCCTCGCTCGCCCAGCCGGAGTCCCGCCGCAACGTGCTGCGCCTGATGGCGGCGAGCATCGCGCTGGGAGGGCTGGCCGGATGCGATCCGAGCGCGCCGGACGGGCATTACGTGCCCGCGGTCAACCAGGCGGCCGATATCATACCGGGCCTGCCCAACCACTTCGCCACCGCCTTGCCGGATGGCGGGGCAGGGGCCGGCATCGTCGTCACCCACGCCATGGGCCGCCCAGTAAAAGTGGAGGGCAACCCGGCCCACCCCGGCAGCCTGGGGGCCACCAGCATCTACGGCCAGTCGGTGCTGCTCGACTTCTACGATCCCGACCGCTCCGTCGGCGTGCTGAATGCGAGCGATGTCGCCACCTGGCAGGCGCTGCTGCGGGCGATGCTGGTGCAACGCGCCGCCCTGGCCGCCAATCAGGGGGCGGGGTTCCGGATCCTGACCGGGCGCGTGGTGTCGCCCACCTTGGGCGCGGCGATCGCCGGGCTGCTGACGGCCTACCCAAGCGCGCAATGGGTGCAGTGGGAGCCGGTCGGTCGCGACGCGGTCGGCCGCGGCACCGAACTCGCCTATGGCCGCCGGCTCGACCTGCTGCCCCACGTGGACGCGGCCGACGTGATCGTGGCGCTGGAGAGCGACCTGATCAGCTCGGCGCCGGGCCATCTGCGGCACGCGCGCGACTTTGCCGGCCGGCGCAGCCCGGTGCGCGGGCCGATGAGCCGGGTTTATGCCATCGAGCCGGTGCCGACGCTGATTGGCAGCGCCGCGGACCACCGCTTCATCGCCGGCCCGCACGAGATGCTCGCAGCCGTGAACGCCCTGGCCGCCGGCATCCTGGGCGGCACCGCGCCCACTGATGCGCCGCATTGGGTGGCTGCCGTGCTGGCCGATCTCAGGGGCGCCGGGTCGCGTGCGCTGGTGCATGCCGGCCCGGACCTGCCCGCCGAGGCGCATGCGCTCGTGCACCAGATAAACGAGCGTCTGGGCGGCCGCGGCACCAGCTTCGACCTGATCGAGCCGATCGCCGTCCGGTCCGGCGACGAGAGCGCCGGCATGGCCGGGCTGCTGGACGCGATGCATGGCGGCCAGGTGGACACGCTGCTGATCGTGGACAGCAATCCGGTCTATGCCATGCCGGGGTTCCGCGACGCGCTGGCTCAGGTGAAATTCAGCCTCTTGGCCGCCCCCGCGCCGGACGAGACCGCGCGTGCCGTCACCTGGCACGTACCGCAGGCCCATTTGTTCGAAAGCTGGGGCGACATTCGCGGCCACGACGGCACGGTTACGATCCAGCAGCCGCAGGCGATGCCGCTATATGACGGCCACAGCGCGTTCGAGATCCTGGCGCTGTTCGACGGTCGCGTCACCGAAGGCACCCCGGTGCGCGACCGCGACGTGGTTCGCGCAGCCTGGCACGACCGGCTCGATGACGATGCCTGGGGGGATGCGCTGGCTGCGGGTGTTGTACCCACCACCGCCAGTCAGCCCGTCACCGACAAGCCCGTGACCACCGCCGTCACGCTGCCGAGCCCCCGGGCGCAAAGGCTCAGCCTACTAATCCGCCCCGACCCCAGCCTGTGGGACGGCCGCCACGCCAACAACGCCTGGCTGCAGGAGCTGCCGCGGCCCTTGGGTAAGCTGGTGTGGGACAATCCGCTGCTGATCGCGCCCGCCTTCGCCACCAGCGCCGGGTTGCAGAGCGGCGACGAAGTGGAATTGGTGCTGGCCGGCCAGAGCGTACGTACCCCCGTCTGGGTTTTACCCGGGCAGGCGCCGGACACGATCGTTGCCTGGCTCGGCGGCGGCCGCACCCAGGCCGGCGAGGTCGGCAACGCCGTCGGCGTGGACTTCACACCTCTGCGCGGCCTGGACGGCGTGCCGACCCTGCGCAAGACCGGCAAGCGCGTGCGCCTCGCCACCACGGACCACCACAATGTGCTCGAGGTGGAGCAGTCCGCTATCGACACGGTGGTGCGCCACGGCACCGCCGCCGCCTTCGCCGCCAACCGCGACTTCCTGCACGGCGATGATCGCGAGCCCTCCATCTACGATCGCAAGCCCGGCGGTGCCGTCGCCTGGGGCATGAGCGTGGACCTCAATGCCTGCATTGGCTGCAACGCCTGCGTGATCGCCTGCCAGTCGGAGAACAACGTCCCAGTGGTCGGGAAAGACCAGGTGCTGATCGGGCGCGAGATGCACTGGCTGCGCATCGACCGTTACTACGAGGGCCCGGCGGAGAACCCGGACAGCTATCTGCAGCCCATGCTGTGCATGCACTGCGAGAGCGCCCCCTGCGAGCCGGTGTGCCCGGTGGAAGCCTCCGTGCACGACAGCGAAGGGCTGAACCTGCAGGTGTACAATCGCTGCATCGGCACGCGGTTCTGCTCCAACAACTGCCCCTACAAGGTGCGCCGCTTTAACTTCGGCGCCTGGGCGTCGGAGGAGCATCGCCCCGCCATCTCGCGCAACCCGGACGTGACCGTGCGCAGCCGCGGCGTGATGGAGAAATGCACCTTCTGCGTGCAGCGCATCGCCGAATCCCGCATCGCCCACGATCGCGACGGCACGAAGGAGGAGGTGGTCACCGCCTGCCAGGCCGCTTGCCCGACCCAGGCCTTCACCTTCGGCAACATTAACGACCCGGACAGCGCCGTCACCAAGCGAAAGCAGAGCCCGCTGGACTACGCCTTGCTCGCCGACCAGAACACCCGCCCGCGGCTGACCTACGAGGCGCGCATCACCAACCCGAACCCGGCGCTCGAGGCATGAGCGATCTGCCGATGAGCGCGCTGCCGGTGGTCGATCCGCGCGAGACCATCACGACCATGACGAACCGGGTCAGCGTCGTGCCGTTCCGTGAGGATGGCTGGCTGTGGTGGTGGATGGCGTTCGTGCCCTCCGCCGGGTTACTCTGCCTGGGCATGTTGGGCGTAGGCTGGGCCTTCCTGCGCGGCATCCGGGTTTGGGGCAACGACTGGCCGGTGATGTGGGGCTTCCCCATCCTGGCTTATGTGTGGTGGATCGCCATCGCCTCGGGTGGCACCTTCGTGTCGGCGTTCTTCTTCCTGGTGCGGGTGCAGTGGCGTACCTCGGTCAACCGGCTGGCGGAGACCATGACGCTGTTCGCCGCGGCGGCGGCCGGGGTGTATCCGATCCTGCATCTCGGGCGGCCGTATTTCGCGTATTGGCTGTTCCCGTATCCGAACACCATGACGCTGTGGCCGCAGTGGAAATCGCCGCTGCTTTGGGACTTCATGGCGCTGCTTACCTACGTGGCTGCCTCGGTGCTGTTCTGGTTCCTCGGCCTGCTGCCGGACCTCGCCACCATGCGCGACCGCTCGACCACGAAAATCGGGCAACTGGCCTACGGTGCGTTCGCGATGGGGTTCCGCGGCAGTAGCGCGCAGTGGCGCCACCTGAAGGCCACCTATGGCACGATAGCGGCGTTGATGGCGCCGCTGGTCGTGTCGGTGCACTCCGTCGTAGGGTTGGACTTCGCTGGCGGCGCCACCCCGGGCTGGCATTCCACCGAGTATCCGCCCTTCTTCGTGTTCGGCGCGCTGTGGTCGGGGCTGTCCACCGTCACGCTGCTGATGCTGGCCTTCCGCCGCCCGCTGCGGCTCACCACGCTGATCACCGAGCGGCACATCCGCATCATGGCCAAGCTGATGCTGACCAGCAGCCTGCTGATGAGCTACGCTTATGTGCTGGACGCGTTCGAGCCGTTCTACAGCGGCGTGGACATCGAGCGGATCCAGTTCCTGAACCGCGTGTTCGGCCAGTACTGGTTCATCTACTCGGGCATGATCTTCTGCAACTGCCTGTTCCCGCTGGTGCTGTGCTTCCGCCGGGTGCGCGCCAGCCACGCCGCGGTGGCGGTGGTCGCGGTGGCCTCAATCGTCGGCATGTGGCTGGAGCGGTTCAACATCGTCGAACTGAGCCTGATGCGCACCCACTTGCCGTCGGCCTGGGGCAGCTACTCGCCCACCATCTGGGACTGGGTCGTGTTCGGCGGCACCATCGGCCTGTTCATGACGGGGCTGCTGCTGGCGTTGCGCGTCGTGCCCATGGTCTCGATGTACGAGATGCGCGAGCTGCTGACCGAGAAGGGCCAGGCAACATGATCCTGGCCGAATGGGCGGAGGAGGACGGGCTGGCCCACGCGCTCCAGCGGTTCCGCGAGGCGCGCATCGGCCCGCTCGAGACCTACACCCCGGCGCCGTTGCAGGACGAGCCGGTCACGTCGCCGATCCCGCTGATCATCCTGCTGGCCGGGCTGCTCGGTGCCGCTGCCAGCTTCGGCTTGCAATCGTATTCTTTCCTCGTCGCCTACCCGTTCGACATCGGCGGGCGGCCGCAATTCGCTTGGGCGTCGTTTATCCCGACGGCGTTCGAGAATGCGGTGCTGGTCGCCATCGCCGCCGGCTTCGTGGCCTACATGGTGATCAACCGGCTGCCCCGGCTATACGACCCGGTGGACGAATCCGATGCGATGCGCCGCGCCACCCGTGACCGCTGGTTCCTCCAGGTAGCGACCGAGGACCCGGCGGTGCTGGCCAGCGCGCGCGCCCTGCTCGGCGGCCTGCACCCCGTCAGCGTCGAGGAGCTTCCGGGATGAGGCGCGTCCTATTCGGCGCCGCGCTGCTGCCGGCCTTGCTGGGCGGCTGCGACAACATGATCCACCAGGAGAAGAAGAACGCCTATTCCGACAGCAGCGTCGGCCCAGGCAAGACGCCCGGGGGCACGGTCGACTACCGCTCCCGCAAGATCGCGCCGCCGCCGGTGACGCTGGCCCTGCTGCAGCGCGGGCAGGAGCGGTTCCGCATCAATTGCACGCCCTGCCATTCCGAGCTGGGCGACGGCAACGGCATGATCGTCCAGCGCGGCTTTCCGGCGCCGCCCACCTACCACCAAGCCCGCCTGCGCGACGCGCCCATGGAGCACTTCTACGATGTGATCACCAACGGCTACGGCGCGATGTATTCGTTCGCCTACCGCGTGCAGCCGGCCGACCGTTGGGCGATCGCCGCCTATATCCGTGCCCTGCAGCGTAGCCAGGACGCCACGGTGGCGGATCTGACGCCCGAGCAGACGACGGCGCTGAAGTGACCCGCAACGCGACCCTGCTGGGCCTCGCCGGATTGATCGTCGCCGGGCTGGGCTGGGTGCTGGACCCTAAGGGTTTTTATGGCGGTTGGCTCGCGGCGCTGACGCTGTTCGCCGCCTGGCCGCTCGGCAGCATGGCGATTCTGATGATCCACGCGCTCACCGGCGGGCGCTGGGGCGAGGTGCTGCAGCCGGCATTGCGCCTCGGCGTGTGCTCCCTGCCGCTGCTGCTGCCGGCCGCCCTGCCGCTGGTTCCCGGGCTGGCGCCGCTGTATCCCTGGGCGCGTCCAGATGCGGCGCACCAGTTCGGCAATCTGTTCTACCTGAACCCGCCGTTCTTCGCCGGGCGAGGCGTGTTCTACCTCGTCGTATGGTTCGTGCTCGGCTGGCTTGTGCTGCGACCGCGCGGGCTAGCACCGATCGCGCCGGTCGGGCTGTTCCTGCTGGCGCTCACCACGACCTTCGCCGCCATCGACACTACCATGTCGCTGGACCCCCACTTCACCTCCAGCATCTACGGCATGGTTGCCGCCGCGGGGATGGGCCTGCTGGCGCTGTCGGTCGCCGTGCTGCTGACCGCGGGCGAGGTCGCCGCGGATGTGCGCGCCGATCTCGGCAAGCTGCTGCTGGCGCTGGTGGTGCTGTGGATCTACCTCGACTTCATCCAGCTGCTGATCGTCTGGCAGTCGAACCTGGTGACCGAGGCGCCCTGGTATGTGCAGCGCGCGCGCGGGCTGTGGGGCGCTGTCTGGCTGCTGACCACGATTGGGCATTTCGTATTGCCGTTCTTCCTGCTGCTGTCCCCGCGCATGCAGCAGTCACGCCGGGTCGTGATGTTCGTGGCCGGGCTGCTGGTCGCGATGGAGGTGCTGCGCAGTTGGTGGACCGTGCTGCCCTCGATGAACAGTGGCGTGGACTGGATCGCGATCGCCTGCATGGTGGGCATCGGCGGCGTGGCCCTCGCCTTCGCGCGCTGGGCCGGCCGCCGCGCGCCGGCGATGGAGGCCGCGCATGTCTGACCGTGCCCTCTCGGCGGCCCGGCACGAGAAGCGGGACATCAGTCTGCGCTTCATGCTGCTGCTTTTGGCCTTCATCGGCTGCATGCTGCTGCTGCTGCTAGGTTCGGCCTATGCCATCTTCCCCGGCGAGGTGCGGGACAATCGGTTCGCCGGCCCGTTCCCCGCCTATCCCAACCCGAAGCTGCAGCCCAACCCGGCGGTGGACTGGCAGGTGTTCTACGCGCAGGAAATGGCCCGGCTGAATAGCGCCGGCTGGCTGGACCGCGCCGCCGGGACCGTCCACATCCCGATCGACCAAGCGATGCGCGCCGTCGCCGCCGAGGGTATCAAGGGCTGGCCAACCGGCAACACCACGGTCAGCGAGGGAGATCGGCGATGATCCGCCACGCCTCGCTGCTGGCGGCGTGCCTGCTGCTGTCCCCGATGGCCCACGCCGTCGAAGACCCGGCCGATTACGCGTGGGTCATGCGACGCGGTGCGCAGGTGCCCATAGACACGGTGTTGCACGACGAGGCTGGGCACGATTTGACAGTCGCCACCGCGGCCGCGGGCCAGCCGGTGATCCTCGACATCGGCTACTTCCACTGCCCTGCGCTGTGCGGCATCGTGCGCGCCGACCTATTGGCGGCCCTGAACACCAGTGGCCTGGTCGCCGGGCGGGACTACTCCCTGATCTCCCTGTCGATCGACCCGGCCGAGTCGCCGAAGGACGCCGAGACGGCCAAGGCGGCCGACCTGGCGCAGTCACCGGCGGCCAATGCGGCCGGTTGGCATTACCTGACCGGCCCGGCGGACGCCGTCTCCGCCGTCACGGGACCCGTCGGCTTCCGCGACCGCTACGACCCGGAGTTCAAACAATTCCTGCACCCAACCGGGTTGGTCGTGCTGACCCGCACCGGGTTGGTCAGCGGCTACCTGCAGGGCGTCGGCTACTCCGGCGGCGAGTTGCGCGCGGCCGTGCTGCGCGCCGGCGGCGGCGGCATCGCGCAGGCGGCGCTGCCGATCCTGCTGCTGTGTTTCCACTTCGATTCCACCACGGGACGCTACACCCTGGCCATCGAGAAGATCCTCCGACTGATGGCAGGGCTGACCGTGCTGACACTCGGCGGCCTGCTGTTCGCGCTGCATCGCCGCCGGCCTATGGCATGACATTCCTGACGCAAGCGTCGGCCCAAGCGAACGAGACGGATTGGCTGATCGGCAGCCTGCTGTTCGTCTCGCTGCTGGTGCTCGCCCTCGTGCTCGGGCTGATGAGCCTCTACGTCATCCGTTACCGCCACGGCAGCGGTATCGATCGGAGCAACGTGGCGCAAAAAACCTGGCGCATCGAGGTCGCCTGGACGACCGCGACGCTGGTGGCGTTCTTCGGCCTGTTCATCTGGGGCGCCGACTTGTTCGTCCGGATCTACCAGCCGCACGCCAACGCGTTGACCATCAACGTCATCGGCAAGCAGTGGATGTGGAAGGTCGAATACCCAGGCGGCCAACGCGAGATCAACGAACTGCACATCCCCGCCAACCGCGACGTGCAGTTGCTGCTCACCAGCGAGGACGTGATTCACGATTTCGGCCTGCCGGAGTTCCGCCTGAAGCGGGACGTGCTGCCGGGCCGCTACGAGGCGCTTTGGCTGCGGGCGGACAAGACCGGCAGCTACCATCTGTTCTGCGACCAGTTCTGCGGCACGGACCATGCTTCGATGATCGGAACCGTCACCGTGATGTCGGGACCGGATTACCAAATCTGGCTGGAACAGAACGGCACCAGCAGCGGCCTCGTCGCCGACGGGCAGGCGCTGTTTATCCGCAACGGCTGCAGCGGCTGCCACCAGGCCGGGCTGTCGGGCGCTGGCGGCACCGTGCGCGCGCCGTCAGTCAACGGGCTGTACATGAGCCCAGTGCCACTGTCGGATGGCAGCACCGTGATCGCCGACGACCGCTACATTCACGACTCGATCGTCTTCCCGGCGGAGCAGGTGGTCGCGAGCTACGCGCCGGTGATGCCGTCGTTCAAGGGCGTGATCGGTGAGGAGGACCTGGTGAAAATCATCGCATACATCAAGTCGCTGGCGCCGCGCGCGCCACTGCCGGGTCACACATGAGCAGCACCGCCGCACCCTTCGTCGCCTTGCAGGCGAAGGGCGAGAGCTATCTAACCGACGAGAAATCCATCTGGTCGTGGCTTCTGACCACCGACCACAAGCGCATTGCGCTGCTGTATTTCGCCTCCATCACCGTGTTCTTCTTTCTCGGCGGCGCGGCGGCGGCGCTGATGCGGCTGAACTTGATGACGCCCCACGGCCTCATAGTCGACCACGAGATGTACAACCGCCTATTCACCCTGCACGGCGTGGTGATGGTGTGGTTCTTCCTGGTGCCGGCCATCCCGGTCACGCTCGGCAACTTCCTGACACCGCTGATGCTGGGCGCGCGCGACTTGGCGTTCCCCCGCATCAACCTGACCAGTTGGTATTTGTTCATGGCCGGCGGCGTGCTGGCGCTGGCGGGCCTGGCGATCGGTGGGGTGGACACGGCCTGGACGTTCTACACACCGCTCTCGACGGCTTATGCCAAGGGCTATGTCACCCTGGTCTGCTTCGGCATTATCGTGTCCGGCTATTCCTCGATCGCGACCGGGCTCAACTTCATCGTCACCATCCACAAGCTGCGGTCGCCGGGGATGACGTGGTACCGGCTGCCGCTGTTCCTGTGGTCGTTGTACGCGACATCGGTGATCTACGTGCTGGCGACGCCGGTGCTCACCATGGCGATGCTGCTGCTGATCCTGGAGCGCGTGTTCCGCGTCGGCATCTTCGACCCGGCGCTGGGGGGCGACCCTGTGTTGTTCCAGCATTTGTTCTGGTTCTACTCGCACCCCGCCGTCTACATCATGATCCTGCCGGGCTTCGGCGTGGTGAGCGAGGTGATCACCGCGTTCTCGCGCAAGAGCGTGTTCGGCTACAAGTTCATCGCCTGGTCGTCGGTGTCGATCGCGATCATCTCGTTTTTCGTCTGGGGCCACCACATGTTCGTGGCGGGCACATCGCTGTACTCTAGCGTAGTCTTCTCCCTGCTGTCGTTCATGGTGTCCGTGCCGTCGGCGATCAAAGTGTTCAACTGGCTGGGCACGCTGCACAAAGGTTTCATCCGCTTCAACGCGCCGATGATCTACATCCTGGGCTTCATCGGACTGTTCACCATGGGTGGGCTGACCGGGCTATTCGTGGCCGCCCTCGGAGCCGACGTGCACCTGCACGATACGTATTTCGTGGTGGCGCATTTCCACTACATCATGGTGGGCGCCATGGTGTCCGCGTTCTTCGGCGGGCTGCATTACTGGTGGCCCAAGATCACCGGGCGCATGTATCCGGAGATCTGGGGCCAGGTCGCCGCCGTGATGATCTTCTTCGGCTTCAACCTGACCTTCTTCCCGCAGTTCATCCTGGGCTACGAGGGCATGCCGCGCCGCTATGCCACCTACGCGCCGGAGTTCCAGGTGCTGAACGTGCTGTCATCCTGCGGCGCGGTGATCCTGGCCGTCGCCTACCTCATGCCGCTCGTGTACCTGACGTGGTCGCTGTTCTTCGGACGCAAGGCCCCGCCTAACCCGTGGGACGCGACCGGGCTGGAGTGGCAGACCTCTTCGCCCCCCCGAACGGAGAATTTCAGCGTCACGCCGGTCGTGACCTACCCGCCGTACTACTATCCGAAGCCGGAAGAGCGGCAGCATGCCTAGCCGCCGCCGGCTTGCGCTGTTCTCCGGCCTGGCTGCTTCGAGCGCCATCGCCGCCCTGCTGTTCACCCGCCGGCGCACGCCGAGCATCGAGCCGTGGCCGTTCGAGACGCCAGCCGAACGCCACGCCGCCCGATTGGCTGGCGTGGCGCGCGGCGAACCCGGCAGCGGCGGCCACTACGGCACGTGGAGCGCCGGGTCACCTGATGCCGCCGTGGCCGAGCATATCGAATTTCAATACGCAGGCATGGAGCACCAATCCGAGACGGCGCTCAGCGGCATGTGGCTGTTTCTGGCCACTGAGTTGCTGTTCTTCGGCGGCCTGTTCCTGTTGTACATGATCTACCGGTCGCAGTTCCCGCACGCCTTCGCCGTCGCCTCGCAGAATGCGGAGGTGCTGATCGGCACGGTCAATACCTTGCTGCTGCTGACCAGCAGCGCCGTATTCGCCTGGGGCCTGGGCCATGTTCGGAGGGGCGACAACCGCCGGCTGTTCTGGGCCTGTGTGATCGTGGCCGTGCTCGGTCTCGCCTTCCTGGGGTTGAAGGGGTGGGAGTGGAAGGACGACCTGGACAAGCATCTGTTCCCCGGGCCCGGCTTCGCCATCACCGGGCCGGATAATGGCGGTGCGCAACTTTTTTGGATCTTCTACTGGATCGGGACCGCCCTGCACGGTGTGCACATGATCGTCGGCGTCGCGCTGGTCGCGTGGCTCGCCTGGACTGCCCGGCAGGGGCGCTACAGCACCGGCTATTTCACCCCGCCGGAAGTCGTCGGCTTGTATTGGAGCTTCGTGGACATGGTGTGGCTCTGCCTTTACCCCATGATCTACCTCGTCGGCGGCGTCGGTTCGTGAGCCCACTCGCAACCATCGTGACCTGGCTCGGCTTGGTTGTGCTGGTTGGAGTCGAACTGTTGCTGGCGAGTTTCTCCGCCACGCGGGGTATCGTGCCGTTCGTCGGCATCGGGATGGCGCTCTTGGTTGCCTTGACCTTCATGCGCTTGGGCAGCAGCCGCGGGCTAGTGCCGGTGTTCGCGCTGGCCGGTGCGTTCTGGCTTTGCGTGATGCTTGGCCTCGGAAGCCTGGACTCGTTCACCCGGCACGACATGCCCGTCAGCGCCCGGACGCAACCGGACTGAACCACGCCTGCCGTTTGGTTCTCATGCACTGAGTGCCACTTCCGCCAACGAGGGCTGATCCTGTTCCAGCCTTGCGGTTCGGAATGGACCGCAAGGCTGGGCTTTGCTTTGTCTTCTGGCGCGGAAAGCTGAGTTGATCACACACGTCAAATTTGGAAATGTCAGGGTCTCCGCGCTGCTCAGGGTGGCGTCGCGGGCGGCGGACCGTCGTAGCCGGGGCCGCGGCTTTATACCAACCGCCAAAAGGCCTGACTCTGGCGGGGCTGGGGTTCCCATCACCGTTCTGATCTGATTCGCTGTTCCCGTGTTGGGGTCAGGAGAGCGTGTGATGGGCGTGGCAGTGTCTGTGACCCGGCTGGATCATTCGTCCGCGGAGTTGCGCAGCCTGGCCAGGGTGGAGGCGGGTGCGGTGGCCTGCCGTATCCTGGCCATCGCTCATGTGCTGGATGGTGCATCGCGGGCCGAGGCGGCTGCGCTGTGTGGGATGGACCGCCAGACGCTGCGGGACTGGGTGCATCGGTTCAATGCCGACGGGATCGAGGGTCTGGCCAACAAGGCAGGCTCTGGGCGCCCCCCGGCGCTGTTGGAGGGGCAGATGGCCGAACTCAGGACCATCGTGCTGACCGGGCCGGACCTGGCCCGCGACGGGGTGGTGCGGTGGCGCTGCTGCGACCTGCAGGGGGTGATCGCCGAGCGGTTCGGCGTGGCGCTGCACGAGCGCACCGTGGGCAAGCTGCTGCGCCGCCTGCGTCTGACCCGGTTGCAGCCCCGCCCGCACAACCCCAAGCGGGACGAGGAGGCGCAGGCGCTTTTTAAAAGGACTTCGCGGCCCTCGTAGCGGCGGCCCTGCCAGTCCAGGCAGCCGGCAAGCCGGTGGAGATCTGGTTCGAGGACGAGGCGCGGGTAGGCCAGCAGGGCACCTACGGCGCCGTGTGGAACGAGGTCGGCTCCCGTCCGGCCGTGGCCCGCGACGACCGGCACGATTCCGTCTGGCTGTTCGGCTCGGTATGCCCGCAGCGGGCGGTCGTCAGCGCCCTGGTCATGCCTTGGGTGGGCAGCAAGGCGATGAGCCTGCACCTCGATGCGCTCAGCAAGGTTGTCAGCCCCGGCGCACATGCCGTGCTGGTCTGCGACGGCGCCGGCTGGCACCGGACAGGTGGGCAGCTGGTCGTGCCGGATAATGTCACCCTTCTGGCGCTGCCGAGCTACTCGCCACAGCTCAACCCGATCGAGAACGTCTGGGCTTATCTGCGGGGCAACTTCCTGAACCGGCGCGTGTGGGACAGCTGCGACGAGATCGTCGAGACCTGCTGCACGGCGTGGAACGCGTTCATCGGTGACATCGCACGGATCAGGTCAATCACGGAACGCACCTGGGCGACGGTCAGACATTAGGGCGGTTGGTACAAGATCACCCGCCGCTGGGCCAAGAAGGGCTCCCGCCCGTCCGCTCCGCACGATCAACGCACCGCTTCGACCTATATTTTCGGCGCCATCTGCCCGCAAGACGGCAAGGCGGCCGGGCTCATTCTACCCTGGTGCAACATCGAGGCGATGGACCTGCATCTAGCCGCGATCTCAGCCAAGGTCGCGCCGGGCCGCCACGCGGCGC
>JAABUO010004477.1_pt1 | contig 16466 bp, 26 predicted proteins | sample 5559291 | NCBI WGS metagenome assembly JAABUO01 (sample SAMN10711878, study PRJNA513372) | rock metagenome | isolation source: Antarctica rocks | place: Antarctica: Victoria Land, Finger Mt sud
ATGGAGGAGACTCTGCACACCAGAGTCATCGGCCAGGAGGAGGCTGTTGTGGCCATCAGCAGAGCCATTCGAAGAGCTCGAGTGGGTGAGTATAGTCCACAGGACTTGGGATCTTTCACTGCTGAAAGCACCATTGTGTGACATTTGCCAATATCTGTCTTGCAGCTCAGCATCCAGCACACACTGCTTGGGTTCCGCTTGGACCTGTACTGGCTGCCAGTATACAAGAGGCCAATTTTGTATCATGCATACCCTGTTGTGACTTAGGCAGCAGCACTGGCTGCTGTAGCACCATTGATTGTGCCACATGACCACAGCCTTGCTGTTTTGAACAGTCTGTATATAATCACAGCAGGCCGTCAACCACCTTTGCCTGAATCTTGTATTGGACTTCTGCATGGTTTGCTCCTGCTTGCTAGTCTGTATGTCAGCATGTCTTTCTAGTGACTAACAATCAAGTCCGGCACTACAGGTCTGAAGAACCCCAACAGGCCAATTGCTTCCTTCATCTTCAGTGGGCCCACCGGGGTGGGAAAGTCTGAGTTGGCCAAGACCCTAGCTACCTACTACTTTGGTAGCCAAGAGGCCATGGTCCGCTTGGATATGAGTGAGTTCATGGAGCGACATACAGTCTCCAAGCTCATTGGGTCCCCACCTGGGTATGTGGGCTACAACGAGGGGGGTCAGTTGACAGAGGCTGTGCGGCGACGGCCCTACACAGTCGTCTTGTTTGATGAGATTGAGAAGGCTCACCCCGATGTGTTCAACATGATGCTTCAAATCTTGGAGGATGGCCGTCTTACAGACTCAAAGGTGCGTCTGCTCAGTATGTGCATAGTATTGTGGAAACCATGGAATTTCAGCAGCTACCAAGCTACATGCTTCAGGGCCATCAATGTATGTGGTTTGCACAATTCACTACTTGAGCATCTCATCCTGCTGGCTTTGCTGCAAGCAGCCCGTGAGCCATTTCAGCTGCATGACTGCTTGTTTGTGCAAGACATGGGCAAAAGTATTTCATGAGGATGGGGACCAGCAGCCCTCACATTACTTCTGACACGCAGGGCCGGACTGTTGACTTCAAGAACACACTGATCATCATGACCAGTAACGTGGGCAGCAGTGTGATTGAGAAGGGTGGTGGAGGCCTTGGCTTCCAGCTGGACACCTCAGAGGAGGACAGCAGCTACAACCGCATCAAGACCCTGGTCAACGAGGAGCTGAAGCAGTACTTCAGACCCGAGTTCCTGAACAGGTGAGCTGCTGCCGTGTTCATGCTGCCTGAATTAACTAGTGTTGTTGGTATGCCGACTGTCAAACCAGGGCATTGCACAGGGAGCTACTCAGGATTATAAGTATCTGACGCTAAGGGAGGACACCTGTCTTGTGACTGTATTCTGTATGAATGGATGCCTGGTGGAGTGTATTTGACGGTGCAACTATCACACAGTGCTTGCATATGGCATGTGGGCATTGCTTTTTGTGGGGCACCTAGGCTTGGAACCCCACAAAAGCGCTTACACCAGCACCTGTGCTGCACGACTGTCTGTGCAATTTGTAAGTGTGTCATCAATTTTGTATGGCTGAGATGCTGCTGCTTTGATTTCAGGCTGGATGAGATCATTGTGTTCAGACAGCTGACTAAGGGAGAGGTCAAGCAGATTGCAGACATCATGCTTGGGGAGGTGTTCAAGAGGGCAGAGGAGAAGGAGATCAAGATTGATGTCACAGAGCGCTTCAAGGTAAAACTTCTGGAATAGAAGGTTCTTTTCCAACACTATATCTTGACCGCAAGGTTGCCTGTTCTTCTATTCAGCCATTACTTCATTCACATCCAGTACTGTTTGCTCTGAGCAAGGGAATTTGTGCATTTCCTGGGCCTGAGTTCAGTGTTTCAAGCAGCAGCAGTAACAGAGTTAATAATTTTCTGGGACTCGTCTGTAGGATCGTCTTGTGGATGAGGGATACAACCCAGCATATGGTGCACGACCGCTGCGAAGAGCCATTATGCGATTACTGGAAGACAGCATGGCCGAGCGGATGCTAACAGGCGACATCAAGGGTGGTGACTCAGTCATCATTGATGTAGATGCTGATGGTCAGATCAATGTCCTGAATGGTGACAAGAAGATGACCAGCAGCATTTCAGCACAGCCAGCAGGCATCTCATAGGCAAAACAATTCTTTCTGTCAGAGATCTGCATCTGGACGTGGACACATGCTGTGCATGCTAGTGAGTCCATGTAGGTTCTAGCAGCTGCAGGGTATCTGATGTATAGTAGGCGGTGATGGATGTGTGAATGTACTATTTCTGCTCCAGCAGGGACACTTGTTTTTTGCAGTGAGACTGTTTCCAGTTGCAAGTACTCTCCCCAACTGCTGCAAGTCCTATTGTTATTCTGCATCATTTCTCAGCCATGTAAGCATTTTGCTGCCTACAAGTGCTTTGCTTATTTGGTCCTGATAGGCATCAGACGGAGCAACAACTTTTGCACACAACGGGCTGTGTAATCCAATGTAGCCATCAATGAAATCACTGCAGCTTACAAAGAGGTTCTATATCCGTAAGAAGATACGGACCACTTGCCATGACCTTTGCTAGCAGGGGCAGCGTCGCTGATGGGCAGCTCCTTATTGTTAAACGAGCTGTTGCCCTGTGTACGTGGGTCTGCTTCTCCTGTCAAGCAATAGTGTTAGGCTCGTACGACACCAAAATGTTGCAGGGCCGCGTCGACACGTGCAACTTACCGGAGAAACACTTGTCGTGATAGTAAAAGCGCATCTTTCTACCTTCCCTTACTTTGACTGCCTCCCCTTTGCTGATGACTTTACGACACTCGCGGCAACTGTAACCAACACGAGCAGATACACCGCTGCTCACGGTCCAGTATGCCTCCGACATGGCCGAACTTGTTCTTCCCGATGTCCTGCCTAAGATGATTACGACTCAAGCTACGCCGTATCTCTACTCATCAACCAGTTTGTGACTAGTTTGCCTGCCAAGTTTAGCCACTGCCTGACGCAAGACGGTAATTGCGGTGTACGATCCATTGTGTGCATCACCGTGCTTAGCTAACACCCAAAAGTTTTGCTGACTGCTTGCGCGAATACGATCCACACCTTTGATGGCTGTCGGAGTCACGTCTCAACTCGGTTGTGTAGCAGCACGAACACCAGCTCGCTCAGCGGTGGCTCACTGCAGAGCCTCTTGCATACGCTTGAGCGCGCGGAAGTTGCCCAGCTCTCGCACCGCACGGGCCTCTCAACTGTCTCGAGCTGTATGCAGAGGTTCGAAAGGCAGGTCATCGGCCTTACAGGTCGTCAGCGGAGCGGTAAGCAGCAGTGATAGCCACGCACGATGTGACAGAAGCAGACAAGTGTGCCGTTACGGCCGAAAAGCTTCATTCGTATGCTGCATAAATGCAGGTACAGCAGGTTTCTCAAGAGCAACTTGAGAAGGAACTGGCTGATAGACAAGTCCCATTGATCATTGACTTTTACGCAACTTGGTGCGGACCTTGTGTTCTTCTTGCAAAAGAGCTGGAAGAGGTGAGAGCCAGTGCTGTCAGTCATGCCACAAGACTCGAGCACTAAGCACTGGTGTGAAAACTTTATATTGGACATGGTATATTAGGTAGCAGCAGAGCTTGGTGACAAGGTGAAGGTGCTCAAGATTGATACAGATCAAAATCCAGAGCTAAGCTCACAGCTGCAGGTAAGAAGCATCACAGGCTTGCACAACATCATATTTTCTTGCAGGTGTGCGGTATAGAGTGACAATCCTGTTCTGCAGATACAAGGCTTGCCAACCATGGTCTTTGTGGGCATGGATCCTAGCAAACCTGCACTGCGAACAGAGGGATTGCTGGCAGCAAAGGCTATCAAAGACATAGTAGAAAATGAGTTGTCTGCACCTGCGCCAGCAGCGTCGGCACCCGCGGCATGAGCCGACAAACAGCATGGCATTTCAGCAGTGTGCTACATTATGTTTGCAGCATATGTCAAAAATGTATCAGTGACATGATGTCTGCGAGCCTGACAACCTTTGGAAGCAGATGTCAAAGCCTTTAGATGACTGCAGGTGTTTGGGGTAACATATCTTGCAGCATATGCATTGTGCTGATGTCCCATTGGCAGTCAGTAATTTCATTGTGCTGGGAAAGTGCAGGCAGAACTCTCGTTTGATTTGAAACATGCTGCATAGAAAACATCCATTCCGACTCTGTGACGTAAGGGTGTTTGTTTGTGAAGTTACTGCTGTAGTTGGTGACCATGCATGGTATTGGGAATGTATGTATTGGGAACATCAATAATTCAATGGATTGAACGGGGCTGTCCTCACAAGTACGTTCATTAATGTGCAGCTTGCAGACACATCCACACCGGAGTTTATGTACCAGCATCCCTATACACACAGGTTCCATCAGGAATTCAAACTGCAAAAAACAATCTTGATCTCGGTTTGAACATATGGAACATGGCAGCTGGTCATGCGGGCTGCATTGCTGTCGCTTAAAGGGTCCTGACGGAGCGGCCCATGCCTTGTCGACATGAGTTTCCGATTCTACCTGGCTCTTCATGCCTGAGCAGCAGCCTCTGCAGACCTGAGCGGTGATCACTACTTGTTGCAATCGGCAACGCAACCAGATTATGGAGAACATCAGGTGAGGTTTTGCATGTAGCTGTAGCTTTGCTCTACGCAGCAGGCCCGTCTCGATTGCTGAACATCAGAACTTGCTTCTTCTGTCTTGCAGCGTGCATGTGCGGGTGAGGCCTCTGCATGAGCTAGAAGCAGAAAAGGGAGCAACGTGGAAGGACGAAAATAACAAGATCTTCCAAGTCAATCCAGTGTCAGGAGAACCTGTCAACGAGTCCCCTTACCTGCTGGACAATATCTTTGGCAAGGGTTGGTCCACTCAGCAGGTGTATGAGCAAACTACACAGGCGCTGATCCAGAAGGTTGTTGGTGGCTTCAACAGCACAGTGTTTGCTTATGGCCAGACAAGCAGTGGCAAAACGCACACAATGCGAGGCACAGAGGATGAGCCTGGCATTATTCCCCTGGCTGTCGGCGAGATCTTTGACCATATCAGCCGGACTCAGGAACGAGAATTCCTGCTGCGTGTCTCTTACATGGAGGTACAGTGGCAGCACCCTTGGCTTGCCTCTCTCAACAGACATGCATGCAGGACTCAGCTGCAGCCACAAACAGTCATGTGGAGTATCAGTTGAACACGCTGACTACTTTTTTGGCGTGTGCAGCTGTACAACGAGGAGGTGCATGACCTGCTCTCTTCAGACCAGACAAAGCTGCAAATCCATGAGAGCAAAGAGAGCGGCATTCATGTGGCTGGTCTGCGCGAGGACATTGTCACTAGTGCAGAGCATGTTTTGCAGCTGCTCTACAGTGGCGAGAAGCTCCGACACTTTGGTGAAACCAAAATGAACAAGACCAGCAGTAGATCTCACACTATCTTCAGGATGGTCAGTAGTTGTGCATGCACGATGGCCAGCAATATACAGCCTGGGCATCTGATGCACATGCCTCAGCTGTCAATGGCCCTCATCTTTTGCATTGTGTTGCTGTCACAATCAACTCAGACCACTCATGGCTTCATTCTTATCGGGAGCAGCAAACACATGAGCTACACTACAGACCGCCTCATTGACAGCGTCTGCATACACAGAGTTAAATTTCTATAGGTTCAGCCTCTATAGCCGCCTTTACCAGTCCATTTCACTGCAATTGAAACATCATGATGTTAACGGCGCAAATATGGTCCCATGCATGCAGGTTGTTGAAAGCCGCAGCAGAGACCAAAGTGCAGAATCTGAAGATGGGGGTGCTGTCTGGGTGTCCACCCTGACCCTAGTAGACTTAGCAGGCTCCGAGCGCATTGCCAAAACAGGCGCAGAGGGCTTGCGCATGAAGGAAGGGGCATCTATCAACAAGAGTCTTTTGACACTGGGCACCGTCATCAACAAGCTTAGTGAAGGGACACAAGCGCAAGGCGAGCATCAACAGCACTTGTTATGAGCCCAAACTTCTGTGCGTGTGTTTTGTGTCCCAGCTCGTCCTACAGGATACTCACACGCAGCAATCATAGAGGTCAAGCAAATGCCCAGAGCTTGGCTTTAGATCCAGACTGTAGAAATGCTTGATGCCACAAGTAAGTACCTTTTTGCCGCAGACGATTGCCACTTCTGTACTCACCATGTCTCCCAGCTAAGCTCATTGCTGAATAGTTGCACAACGCTTCTCTGGCAGCGCTTTCCCTCACTCTGCGTTGTGTGCATTTTCACAGGTGGTCACATCCCGTATAGGGATAGTAAGCTGACTCGCATCCTGCAGCCCTCATTGGGAGGCAATGCCAAGACAGCCATCATCTGCAACATCACGCCTGCTGTGATCCATGCTGATGAGAGCCACAGTACTCTGCGCTTTGCTTGTCGAGCCAAGAGAGTGGTCAACAATGCTGTGGTGAACGAAGTGCTTTCAGATGCAGCTGTTCTGAAACGGCAGGCTCATGAAATAGAGGAACTTAGGAGAATGCTGACAGGCAGCGGGTCAGTGTTCATCGCTTGATGCTTGATCTGCATGCATGACACCTCTTAACATGTGCTGCTTGCACATAATGGTTGCATTGCTCAAGCGCTTCCACAGACTCCAGGGCATTTTCGTTTGTCTCCTTGTCTCCTTTGCAAGCTTGCATCTCCTGTGCTTGCAGGAACAACATCAGGTTTCCAGGCAGGCAGCATGTATTCCAGTCTGCGTCATGTATGTGCAGGAACGCAGAGATTGAGGCACAGATTGCTCACTTGCGTGCTGAGCTACTGCATAAGGAACAGGAGAATGACAGAGTTCAGCTCCAGCTTACCCAAGAAAAGGAAGAGAGGGAGCGGGCGCAGCGCAAGGTGATTATCTTCTCAAGTGCTGTGTCTGGGACAGCCACAGCCAATCTGGATTGACTGTGTAGTTGCGTCAAACGACGCCGTTTGACACCTCTCAGCTAATCAGAAGGTTCTGAAGCAACAAGTAGTTGAGCATGCCCTTGACTGCTTGCTTTGCCATGCCGCCTCTTACCATCGCCTTGTAGTGCCATCTACCTTGACACACACCCTTTTGCAGGTCGATCACATGACCAAGCTGATGCTAGAGGGGAACAAAGATGAGTCGGACGACAAGGAGAACCGTAAAGGCAACAGACGCGAGACGTGGGCGCCAGGATTGGCAGGTACATATGTTCCACCACATGGTGGACTGTGCAACTATTGCAGTGAATGATGCGCCCCTTTTGCCATTCACCATGCTGCATGCACTGCTTCCTGTGTAAAGCACGTCTCATTGTAGTGTATGCATCTTGCTGCGCATTGACTGAGCTCAACCTTGATGCTATTGGTGTGATGCTTTTCTCAGCTGAAATGCATAACCTTGAGTGCAATCATCTGTGCGCACATGAATGACTTGTCAGGTGTGATGAAGTTTTTAACGATTGAGCCCAATGTGTAGGACAGCGTAACAGGAAGAGAGCTCTTCCACCCAAGGCCGAGAATAGCCCTTTGGAAGAGGCAGAGCCATCAGCTGGCTGTAAGTCTGAACCAGAGGCTGTCCTTGCCGTGCCCCTGGGCCTGGAGGCTGTCACGCCTCCACCCCAGCGCCGCAAGAGCATGGCAGGTACATATAAGCACTGTGTCATGCCTGCGCTCTGGCTGGTGTCCCAGGGTGCTTACTGACTGTCCTCATGCAGTGTTAGACCATGCTCCCTTCACTGGCAGCTACAAATCTGGCATGCAATAGCAATGCCCCTATCAGGATCGTAATTGAACATGCTGGATTGTGAGCACTAGACAACAGCAAAACGATTTGAATACCAGTAGCTGCAGTAGCTGTGTCCTGACATGATCCTACATTGCAGCCAGGCGTTGTGCCATGTAGCTAAAATGACTGACTTCTGCCTGTGGCCATGCAGCTCTACATGTGCAAGCCCAAATGTAAACGTCCAAACATGGCTGTGCAGATGTGACCAATGTGGAAGCGGAGCTGCTGAAAAATGCAGCAGGAGACCCTGCTCAGGTAGCAGAGCTACAAGCACGCGTCAAGGAGCTGGAGATGGAGCAAAGCTTGATGCAGCGCGAGCTGGATAACATGAGCGATGTTGCACAGCGGACTGACAATCAGCTTCGGTATTCCCCTGTTCTGCTGTGTCACTCAAATGATGAACATATTCTGTTGGCTGCTTTCAGCTCTGTTCATTGCATGAAGACTAGGCACTTATCGCCACCAAAGCACTGCTGCTGTCAAAAAGAATTGTTCGAGTCTTGCTGGCAGCATACTGAACCTTGGTAAGCAGATGTAATGTGAGACAAGTGCTTTTGCCCCACAACACAATCCTCTCTGTTGCATGTAGCAATGTAGTTGCATCATGCATAAGATTTTAGCCAGCAAGACTTTGGTGGTCTTGCTGTGATGCATGCAGCACATACCAATACATGCAATGATGACTATCTTCAAGCTCAATAGAGCTTTGAATATAGTTTTTACTGAAACGTGGCTTTTCTTGGAGCAGAGCTGCAGAGGATGAGCTGATGACTGTGGCCGATGAGAAGGATAAGCTGGCCCCACAGCTTGAGGAAGCCCGCTGGCGCAACCGGCAGCTGGAAAAGGACGTGCAGCAGCTGCAGGACACCAGCAATGCCACAGAGCAGGTGAGTGTGTCACTGCAGTTTCATTGTGCTTGAATCATTGCAGTTTCACTGTGCTTGAGCCCCTCAAAAGCAATACAGCCTCCAAGATCCCATGTCAGCTTTGTGATGCAGCCAATTGCATCAATGTTCTTGGGCCTCTGACTCAAACAATCCATGCACTGTGATATCACCTGGTCTGGCTGACTCAAGGCTTTGGGAGTATCTGGTGCAGCACCTGTACATGCAGCTCTTGTATGTGCAGGCAACAGCCACACCTGGTGATGGGGCTGATCTAGCAACTACTGCACATGAAACAGACACATTAAGCATGCAGTGATGGACCTCCTATGACAGTGTGACCGCTCTGTAGGCCAACCAAGAGCTGCAGCAGCAGGTAGACAGCCTGCAGGAAGAGGCAGCTCAGAAGGCAGCAAGCTTCAGTAGTCAAGCAGAGGGCGCTGCAGCAGACAAGGCAGCCCTGCAACAGGCGCTCAGTGAGCTGAGTCAGGCGCTCAAAGCTGCTGAGTCTGGGCAAGCAGATCTCAGGAATGACCAGGAGCAATGGAAGAGCAAGTGCTCAAAGCTCCAACAGGTGGGGTTCATGCACAATCAACTCCTTTCTGGTGTCTGGTGCTTGCATGTTGCATGCGTCAGCAGCCATCGTGCAGGCTCACCACAGTTGCTGTTAGTTTTTAGATGTACACAACCTGGCTGAATGGGGGCATGACGGAGTGCAAGCCTGTTGGCAGATGCTAGCGCGCTGATCATCATTCGATCTCGCATGCATTGCAATGCGCAAGAAAGTTGTCTTAATCTATACCTTGTCATCTGCAGCATGTCGATTTGTCACTTGCAAAAGCATCAGTTTTGGGACTACTTAGGACCCTACGATAGCTGTATTATGCCTGCACTGCATGTCTTCATAGCCTCTGCTTGGCTGGCAGGTCAGCATCCCTGCAGCCTGTGCTGACTTGCAGCAAAGTGGTTGACGTCACTTGCCATCAGCAGCAGCCTGGCCAGAGGCCAGTGTCTTCAATGTGCATGACAAGTAATTGTGCCTTAAAACGTCTGCTGCTAAATCATCAGCAATCTGCAGGACATGACTGAGACAGAGAACATGCTGGCCGTGGCCCGCGCAGAGCTGCAGCAGTCTCAGCAGACTTTGGAGCAGAAGCAGGAGCGCATGGAGGAAGTGGAGGCCAGGTCTCGTGACCTTTATGACACAACAGTGAGGCTGGAGGCTCACATTGCTGACCTGGAGAGCCGTAAGCGTGCCCCTCTATATCAGAAGAAGCAGGAGGAAGAGCTGAAGGCAGCCATTGAGAAGGCCCAAGAGTGTGAAATCAAAACAGTAGATGCTGAGATCAAGTATAAGGAAGCCAAGGTATGTAGCAAAGACTGCTTGAAATGCAGCAGGTCACCAACACTAACCAGCTCACTAGATCTGGTTTGCACAAGAGCACATGTTCATTGCATGTACAAGCATGCATGAGTGATGGCTGACTGCAGAACCTCGTCTGTAATGCTGCTGAACGTATGCAGTGCAGGCTTGCGCTGTCTGTACTTTTGCCAGGCGGTTTTTTGTATCACTGCAGGCAGCACGGACTTGTGCTATGCCGTTGTGCAAGCCATCAGGAGCGTGCATGGCTAGTCAGGACTCTTGACACAGGGCTCAACTGTACAAATGCAATGCAGGCGGCCAGGCAAGCAGCTGAGCAGAGTTCTGCAGAGTTGGCCATTCAGGTGGACAAACTCACTGAGCAGGCTGTGGAATCAGCCGCTGATGCGCAGCGCACGCTTGATGCTGCAGTTCAGAAGGCTGCCACAGTCTCAGAGACTACCCAGGTCAGACCATTCTAAAGTCATCACCCAGCACCTCAGGCTGAATTTCCACAGCTATGCTATCTTGGACAATGGTGATGATGTGCCATCAAGAATGCTGTCTATCTATGCTGTCTAACTATGGAATGCATGGGTCCTGTCCCATCCCAAGTCCTGTCACAACTCTCTCATGACCAACGCGAAAGCCAGACACGCGGCATCGGCTTTGCATGAGACATTCACTCAGTGAGATGCTGTCATTTATGCATCAACTGGTGTCAAGCTGACAACGCACATTCATGCAGCGTACTGTAGATGTTGAACATACGGTTCAGGCTGCTCACCAGGAGGCACTGGACAGTCTTCAGGCTCAGATCACTGCAGCTCAAGAGGTGACTGTGGCCAAGGAGGCCAGTATGCTGGAAAAGGAGGGCACCATTGCTGACCTTGAGAGCAGGCTATCAGAGCTGAATGACAAGGCTGCTGGTCTTGAGAGTGCCATTGGTCAGTCGCAGCCATCATCATGGTCATTGTCAGTTATTGGCATTCCCATTGCAGCGCTTGCTCCCCCCTGCTGTTGACTACTCACATGGCATATGTGATACGTGCCCAAATGTACACCCAGGCTTTGGCTGCTGTTGTGTACAGGGGGAATCAGAACTTGTAGGTCTTGACAATTTGGACAGGCATCTTGCAAGACGCAAGCTCAAAGGCCAGCTTGCTGGCCATGCACAGGACACTGTCACTGTTGTAGCAGCACGTGTCATCTGTTGACACCTCTTGTGCAAGTCGAGTTTTGGTTTTCATTTGCTCAGTGACTACTCCTGTTCTATCTTAAAGTAGAGTCGCTTTGCTGTTGCCGTCAGTTGCACCCAGGTACTGGGGTTTACATTGGCGCGCATGGCAATGCATGTGCTGCTTCTGTGCTGGAAGATCTGATGACATGATGGTAATTCTGCTTGATAGCTGCTGCGGCTGCTCCTTGACCTGCCCTCATGGCCATGTCAGCTCGTTCTGATGCCAGCCTTTGAGCACAGCGCTGTGCTTGCAGGTGAGGTGCAGGCTTGTGCAGATGCTGCCTCAGAGCGGGTCCAAGCATTGGAGACTCAGCTCGACACTCAGACCTCAGATACTGAAGCTGCTGCTGCAACTGCTAAGGCTGAGTTGGAGTCTGCACAAGCTGACGCTGCTGCAACGCACATCATGGTCAAAGCTGAGCTGAAAGCAGCCCTTGATGCAGCTGAGACAGAACTGGCTGGCACCAAGGTTGGCACAATGATGGTCACAGTGTATGGTGCACGACCTCAATGCAATGGTGTCAGTCCACTTGACTGACATGATTTTGACACTCCCTTGCTGTTGCTTATCAGAGCTGCTGCACTGCGGCATGGTCTGCATGACAATCAATCATGCACTCTACATTGATCAAGTTTGTAGGAGCGTGTATGAAGCCTATTGGGTGATTTGATATTTTCTGCTTACTGTGTTGACGGCCAAGCCATGTGTCAAGGCCAGCTCCAAAACGCAATTGTCAGGGCTCTCCATGCACTGATACATGTGTTGCAGGAAGCTGCTTCAACAGCAGCAGCAGAAGCACAGTCAAGGCTGCAGGCGGCAGAAGAAGTTGCGCAGGCAGCTGACACAGCAGCAACAGAGGCAGCCAACTTGGCTGCAGCCAAGGCACAAGAGGAGTATGGCAATCTGCGACGTGTGCTTGATGCTGTCAACGCACAGAAAGCTGACCTGGAGGGCAAATTGGCCAAAGCAGGCGGTGCCCTCAATGCTGCAGAGGAGCTCAAAGAGGCCAGGTATGCTGCCTACAGCCTGCAGCGCTGGCAACCATCTTTGAGTGGCCAGCTTCGGCAAGTGAAGCTTGTGTGGAAACACAGGGGGCCTGCTGTGTTTGCTTCTGTGTCTCCACACTAGCCAGTCTATGTAGTAGTAGAGCACATCAACAAACACTTATGCTGACTGCCAAAACAGGACCTCATGCAGTGAGCTGCTCAGAACTGTATGTACCTGACCTCAGTATAAGACTTATGTGAAGACACAAATGAATAAATAAGTGTAAGAATGAGTGAATGAATACATGAGTGTATGAATGAATGAATATGTAGCAGTATAGTAATGCATGTCAAATCTGAGTCTATGCCCTGCAGGGTCACATCCCCACCTTGGACTGCTAGGCCAGGTCATCACGCAGATGATTTTTCTGGCAGTGCATCATCTGTTGTATTGGTCTATGTATGTTGCTAGGCAGATACACCTATGCCTCCATTTGTCCATGCAGGATATTGCACAAGCAGGAACTGCTGGACTTGCGTCAGCAGCTCAAGACGGCCAGCGTGAGCAGCAAAGGAGGCGAGAAGGAGTCTGACAGACTCAAGAAGGAGCTTGACAAGGCCAGGTAATGAGCTGTGAGCTGCACGTCCTGCACACTGTGCCACTTTCACACATGCTATGCCTTCTCGGGCTTCTGTCCAAGTCTGACAGGTGACTGTACAATCCTCCAGCAGTCAAAACTATGTGTGACATTTTACTTGTCAGCAAGCTTGGGATGAATGCAGCCTAGCATCAGGCAGCCGACTCTTTTGAGGCAGATGCTCCAAGGCTCCGCTTGCATTGTGGTGTTCAGCTGCAGCCTGTAAGCCAGGGAAGCTATGCTTACAGCCTGTGCACCCTCCTCTGCACCAGTCTGACTTCCCAATCAGGACCTCAGACAGGCTACTTAGGACTGTACATACCTGACCCTAGGCGAGTAAATGTTAAATCAACAAATGAATGCACCAGTCTCTGCAAAAGGTACCTTGCACCTGCTTACAGGGAGAAGCTGCAAGCCTGTGAGGGCAAGCTGAGGTCAGCAGTGCAAGACAAAGCCAACGTTGTGTCAGAGAAGGCCACCATTGACCGCCAGCTCAAGGCTCTGCAAGCTCAGACTGGCAAGCTCACCAAGGTACTCACTTCATTCATTGAACGCATGTCTTTCCTAGGGCCAGGCAGATACAGTCCTGGGTAACTGCCTGCATGAGATCCTGATTTGGCAGTCAGCATACCTGCAATAAAGCAAGATGATGTGGCCAAGTGCTGCCAACTCTGCCCTGGACTTGACCACCATTATATCCACATTGGCTACAGCAGCCTGCATAGTACATATGCTCTGATCCTGCAAAAGCAATTGACTTCAATAGCCAGCTGAATGCGTTGCAAACACCTGATAAAGACTACCATGCTATGGGCTTGCAAAAACAGAGACGCTGATTTTGAACATTTTCATGCTTGAACACAGGATCTGGACAAGAAGGAATCAGCTGCTGAGAAGCAGCGGGAGAGCATCATGGTGGGCTTCAACAAGACCAAGTCTGAGCTGGGTACCCTCCAGGATGCTTTGGCCAAGACCCAGATCGACTTGGAGAAGACCAACTTTGAGCTGCATGCCAAGAAGAGTGAGCCGTTGTCACTTGCTGGTCTTGACAAGACACATGATGCCTTGTCAGCAGCTTTGTGTGCAACAAGAACGTTTAAATCTTGCTGCAGTAGGCTGCCTGAGCAGATGTGTGATGCACTTCAGCCTGTATGTGCACAGCCATGTGATTGTCTTCAAATGCATCAGCCAGCTGAAGGAAGCCAATGAGGCTGCACTCAAACTTATGCAAAAGATGTTGCGCATGCCCATAAATAGTATAGGTTAAAATGGACATTGGATGTTGTGGAAGAGGCCGCCAGTCATAACATTGTTGCATGCACAGGTGAATGTGACATCACATCAGGAGAGCTGAAGGAGGCTCAGAAGGCGGGGGCTGATCTGATGCAGGACAGGGATGAGCTGTCTGCCCAACTAGCCAGCGTTGAGCAACAGCTTGCTGACACCACACAGGCTCATGATGATTACAAGTAATCTTTGTGCTTTCTTCCGCTGTGCTTGAAAGAAATCACAAGACAATGAAAGTCTATGCCTGTTGGTAATCATAACGCCAGCCTGCTGAGGCGGCAGCCCGGAGGTGTGCTTGTACCATCAAGCAAAGACATTGCACTTGCATTGGACACAGTCTCCTGCTCAAAGCAGCCATCTCCCCAAGCAGCTGTGTATGGTCGCATTGCGGCCTCCATCCTCTTGAATGCTGTGAAACGCTAGCGTGACCAACCAGGATGGCTGCCTTACGCTGTCATACATCACCTATGCAGCAGGAAGTTTACTCAAAGTCCTGTAGTCTCACGTTCATTTGCAGTCATCATCATGTGTGGCTGAGTAGTACAGCAACAACCTGTGCATTCTGCTGCCGTTGCAGGCTGGATGCTGAGGCTAAGACCAACCAACTGGCCGAGCTATCTGCAAGCAAGGCTAGCCTTGAGCACGAGCTTGCTACGCTCACAGACAGCCATGCTGCTCTCACCCAGCAGCACCAGGCGCTCCTAGAGCAAATCAGCAGGGTTCAGGGATCTCTGACTGCATCAGAAGAGGCCAAGGCTGCTGCAGAGGTATGCCTTACAAGCCAAAAACAACATCCGCATAACTATGTGCTCATATGTAGGTTATGGCAGGCCATGCAGCTGAGTCACATCTTCTGCAGGAAATGCGAGGCTATCAAGCTATAGATAGCACTGCCTGACCATGCCTGATTGTGTACCATATCTGTAATTGACATGACCTGCAATGCTGGTGCGCATTGAGGTGGGGAGATGCGATGGCATTGCAGTTATGTGCCCTGAAAGCCTTGCACCAAATTAGATGATCCTGGGATGCCTGTCATCTGTCAAAAATCCCAAAACAACGCATGATTGCTGGCACAGGCCCGCTTGCCCGAGATTGAGCAGCTGACCAAGCAGCTCAGTGCAAGTGCTGAAGAGCTGTCTGATGTTAGGTTCCAGCTAGAAGAGGACAAGGCAACTGCTTCTGCAGCACAGGTACAGTCTCGCCACATTGCCAGATCAAGCATAGCAGATAATTGACAACCATGCAACAGACAGTCATGCAAGTGTCTTCATCATCTGACCAGCTTGCAAAGCGTCATGGCTGTGTACATCAGGCAGGTGACTTGACCTTGACCAGTCTGCATGCTTTGCATTCTCATGCTGCTGCGTGTCTGTTGTTTAGGGTGCTGTTTTATTTTGTACATCAGGACATACAGTCAATGAGATTTACTTCCGACAAGGAGTTGGTCTTGCACGAGTCAAGCAGTTGCTACAAGAGCAACAGCAGCAGCCTTGGAAGCGCAACAACGCTCTGTCTGTTGTCTTCAGGAGCTACTGGTTGCTGAGAAGGGTGCTCTGGAGGTGCGACTCAACGCTTGTGAATCCTCACTGCAGCAGCACCAGCAGCAGCTGTCTGAGCTGACTCAAAAGCACACAGCCATCCAAGCTGAGCTGGCTGACAGCCTGGAGTATCAGCAGCAGATTGAGGCTCAGCTCAATGAGCTTGAAATGGAGGCTCAGGCTGCCAAGGCGAGCTATGAGGCTGAGCAAGGACAGAGCGAAAAGCTCAGGGCGGAGGCGTCACGGACTCAAGCCGAGCTGAGTCGTGCAGAGAATGAGCTGACGCATACCAACACTGCATTGACGCAGACCAGCGAACTGAACAGAGAGCTGCAGGTAAGCATACGCCTGCAGTGACAGTCTGGCATCGCTACATGCTATGCTGTCAATGCATGCAGCTACTGGCAGTTTATCATCTGCAAGGATTGCAGAGACATTGATTCTGCATGGCCTGCTTGTGAGAACAAAACAGCTGACAAGCTGCCCTGCACTTGTGTTACAAGGGCTAGCTTGCGTATGTGCATACGCTACTAGTGTCATGAGCAGTCTGTTGACTTCAGCCAAGGCCAGAAGCCCTGCACTTTAGCATAGCACCCTGACATGGCGTCGATTGCTGCAGGCCAACATCAATGAGCTGGAGGTGGTTGTCGATGAGTCCAATGTCCAGATGAGCTCGCTGAGGGAGCAGCTGGATGCAGCACAGCAGAGGC
>JAABUO010004478.1_pt1 | contig 16466 bp, 13 predicted proteins | sample 5559291 | NCBI WGS metagenome assembly JAABUO01 (sample SAMN10711878, study PRJNA513372) | rock metagenome | isolation source: Antarctica rocks | place: Antarctica: Victoria Land, Finger Mt sud
GGGGTGGGGCGTTGTGAGCTTTGCGGAGGTTATTTAGGGTGGGTAGAGCATCAGTGTAAATATTGTTATCTATACCCAACAATTGTACCCACAATTTCCAGTGAGCAAGGGACTGCATAGATCACGATACAACCTAAAGAATCATATATGGTAGAAGATCATCGAACAACCAACCCATAAACCCCCTTCAGCAATCCCACCACTTTTCCATCTTCCCAAGTCCCCCCTCCGCCCTCCCCCTCGCTCCGAAAATCAACCTGCCACGAAGCTCCCTCTAACTTCCCCTCTCCTCTCACCGTCCAATTTCTCCTAAATCATCCCCCCAATCCCAATCCCCAACCCACATTCCTCATCTTACGAATCTCAACCTACGTTCCTCCTTCCCTCGTGGGAATATATCGGCATAAATGGCTGTGAATGCTTTGAGAGATGGTTTGAGGATCAGGCGCGTGGAAGGTGGCTTTAGGCATGGGCTTTTGTGTGCGCGATGGATTTACGGCCGGGGGCGTTTATGGGGGTGGATGGGTTTGGGTTTGTAGTTGGTTGGGGTTTGGGTCTTTGGGTTTGTTTTGTATTTGCGATTTGGGTTCAGCTCCATCTCTCTTGTATCTGTAATTCTCTTTCTTTTCTCTCTCTTTCTGCTTCTTCTTCTCTGTTTTTCTCCGTTCTGTACCTTTAATCCTTTTTCTCTCTTTCTTTCAATGTTTGTTTTTTGGTCTTCAAGGAGTGTTCATAATGTCATCGTTCCAGCTCAAGACGTCCTCCGTGATTCCACAAACGCTCCCTAACGCCGCCAGAACCTGATCCGCCGCCGTCCTATCCTGTGCCCCATCCGTGTCCTGATCATCGTCAATCAGCGCGCACCAAAACAATCAACTACTCCTCATCCTCACCCTCACTCGTCTCATATCCAGCCTCGTCACTGTTAACATCTCCCTCTACCCCTAGATCCGGCTCCCACTGAACCCACGCCAACCTCTCATCTCCACACGGATGCAGATACTCCTCTCTCAACCCACGAGTCACCCAATCATGGCACTCTGCATTCAGCGGTACGCCTTCAGGCGTCTCGAGAACGACCTTGTTGATCCGGGCGAGGAAGCACATCGTGAGCTCACTGAAGTAGTTCGATCGAAAATCCGCCTTACTGTTGGGAGCCGAGTTCTCCCAATCCCGATTGAAGGCCTGGATATCTTGGCTGTTAAGAGTGATGTGGGCAGTGAGGTCCGGGCAGGAGAGCAAGTATCTGTACAAGTCGCCGAAGACGTTGCTGCTCGTGTCACATCGGATGTGTTTAATAAAGGGTCGAAGGCAGGGTGGGAGGCCTGGTTTTGCGGGATCAGGTTGGCCTTGAAGGAAATTGACAAGAGGGGTGTTGTATTTGTCTAGTCGAGAGGTGAAGATGGCTTCGCTGTAGAAAACATACACTGCTTCTTCGTGAATTTGCTTGCAGGTAAGGAAGAGGGGAATAATGTTGCTGGTTGTGATGTCGTACCAGGTCTTGATGTAAGGGTGAATTCCTTTGTGAGGTGGCAGGAGAACGTGTCGATAAATGCGCTCCCGGATAGCCTTATCCAGTCTCAGGATCAGAAATGGTTTAGTATCACTATTAATACTACTGCCGGAAAGTTTCCCGTTGCCGGACTGCAAGTGGCGAGAAGCATTAATCAAACTTGTCTTTAGCCAAGGTAAAAAGTCGTCTGCAAAGGCCGGATACCGATAGATTATGCCCCCTTTTATGACCGGAATGTCAAAATACTTGAGAGTCTTGATTTGTAGGATTGCCTGAACCCATTCTTCTTCTTTCCCACACGTCTCTACCCATTCAGGGCCTTCATCCGCATCTCCAGGTCCCCACAGCTTTAGACTATGCAGAAGAGGACACTCGCGAGCCAAGAATGTCATGAACATCGTCCAGTCATGAAGAGAAATGGTACTCCGATAAGGTCGTGAATAGCATTTGCGTTCAACCCTCTGAACAAGTCTTCGGAGCCTCCTAGGAAACTTTTCAAAGAACTCATAAGACTTCTTGATGCCGTCACTCCAGTCCTGATACATCAAATTCCATGAGGACGTCCCGTAGAGAATCCACTCCGCTTCATGCTGTAGTTGTTTACAGGTGCGAACGATCGCAACGTCAAAGCTTGGTTTGCGGTCTTTGCTGGTGTCGTAGGGAAAGATCTGGCGGACTGCTGTTGGTGCTAGTCCTAGATAATCTTGCTCACTGACATCATTGGGCTCTTTTTCGCCCGGGAATAGCACCTCTCCTAATATCTGATCCCTAACCTCGCGAGGTAGGTCGACTAGAGCGAAAGTATTCATAGATGCGACAACGGAGCAGGTTTCTAAAATCCTGGAAGCCGTGTTTGAAGTGGATGTGAAGGTGACCCTGATTATCGGCGAGTGCGAAAACAGAGGAACAGTAAGTCCTTTTGTATGACTGAAAGATCATACACATGAGTCGTAAAGAAAACGAAGCCAGTTTTGAGGTGCAAATAAGGTGGTTGAGAATTGTCAGCTTCGTACAGTTCCGGCTTCGAACTGGTCACGAGAGTGGCATCGCCGTGGTCAAGAGCGATGATTCAGAGAAGCCAACTGGGGAACCTATGCCAAGAAACTTTGAGAATGATCAAGACGGTGGAATTAGGGGTATTAATGAAGTATTTATATCACGATTCTGGTTGAGATAGGCAGGTCGAAGGTGGAGGATTGTTAGGGTGGTTGCTGCCTAACCTAGATAAACCTAACCTTACTTGGATTCTCCAGAACTCAGATACAAGACTACTAATGCAAATCTCTATTCTAATGAAGAATACGGCGAAGCTGTTCTCGTTGCCGCTGGTGATGGAATTCCGCTCTAAGTGAGCGAGCTGGGTGATTGAGGTGATGCAGCCAGGTTGATGGTCCACCTCGCTCGCCCAGAGGTGCTATTTGGCAAAAACTCTAGAGAGCTTCCGGCTTTCCCTACGATTTATGCTAAGTCGATCTAGCTTAAGTTAATATAACTAACGTCGAGGACTGAGCGTGTCCAGGAAAAAGTATTTATACGACTTTTACACCTGGTTTTACTGCGTATCTCAGGAATGCATGTAGTAGTGAATTTCTGTCAACTGTCTAATCTGTTGCATTTATGATTCTGATTATGCTCCATTTGTTGCACCGTTTTTGATAATAGGTGAGGTGTAATTTCACGTACTAGGTGTCATGCGCATGCGCATCTTCAGCTGGAGGTGAACCATAGACCAATAGGAGGGAGAAGCGATTGAAATTCGCTAGAGGAGCTACTAGATTGCAGAGTAAGATTTTTGTATCCAAGGAGCGTCAGTATCAGATTAAAATGCCATAAAATGGTGGGAACTTGAAAACGCAAAGCCTCAAAGGGCAGAGAACCGAGAAGATCGATCCCAAGCGTGATGTGCAAGAAAGGAGCCCGAAGTTTCAGGAGGGAAAGGCATCTTATCTAGCGAAGGCGAACAGCCTCAATAACGCAACCGCGAATATTATCCCCTCTACGAGTGATATTGGGTACATCTTGTAGCAGCTCTTCTCGGCTTGCACCGGCATAATATGCTTCACCCGCAATTAGTAGATGATAATCGGCCTCACGACGCAGGATTACGGGTTCCCTGCACCCAGACAAAAGCCAAATCTCGTCACCCGGCTTGACTGATCGAAGAGCCATACCTACGGCCCCCTTTGCTGTGAGGAAAACAGTGAATGCAGCACTCCGTACCTGACCAGGATCAACTCTGGTATGGGCAGACAGTTGAGAGTGAAGGGGACGGGAAGGCTGACGGTCTAAATTCGGTGGTACTGATGTTTGTGTGGTGTCATTTTCGTTGAGAGCATGATGCTGACCGGTATTAACAGAGGGGGAAGATGGCGATCGAATTGCTTGGTGCAACAGTTTTGACAACGCTTCGGCGTCATTCAACAAATATCTATATCGTGCAAAGCTTCCGGGAGTCTCTTTTGATCTAGCAGCGGTGGCTTTGTCAGTCCACTTCACCATCGCCATCACAGTGGCCGAAACTATATCATCTTGATATAGCTCTGTTATGGAATCAACGCACATGCCGTGCGTATGCAGAATTTTGCGGTCGGCAGATAACCTTGGCTTTAGCTCTCTAATGGATGCATGCTCCTCTTTCCAGTATTGTGGCAGATACGATGAGAATAGTCTTGGTGAACGTTTTCGCCAGTCCGGTACCCAAGAGGGCAGTGACCTTTTCGCATTGAGCTCGTCTGAACCAGGATCAAGGCCTGCATATGGAATAAACCCAAGGGATTTGCATCTCGTCATTATAAACTTTGCGACGTTGGTGTAAACTTGGTCGACTGTATCTTCGTACTTTATTGGAAGGTCGCTATGCGAGGAGTCAGAAACAAGGCCCATGATGCCATATACTTTATCTCGATCGTCAGTGCACTCTAAGTCACGAGCTGAGTCCAGGTTCTCTAGAAGACTGACAGTTCCTGAATCTCCACGAAGAAACCAATTTTGCAGCGGCTCAAAATTCGGAACGAGACCGAATCTATCAGGGATTCGCACATTTGCTGAGACCTCATACCAGTCCGGTTTGACTTCCTCGATGGAGCTGACTTGAGATCGTACGAGCCGATCGTAATGGTATAAGTTGAACATGGGAAGAAAGACCTTCTGGCACTGAATGGTTAAATAGGTTGCATTGACGATCTCTTGCTGAATCCACACTCGTGACCAGTAAGGGCTTTTGAATACTGCCCTCAAGGGCTTCCAGAACGATGGTTCCCCAAGATCCGCTTCGGTGCTTCTGTCGTTCAATGTCTGAAGCTTGTTTATAGCAGGGTCCTTTGGATCAACCTCCGCATCAAGCCACACGCGCACCATTTTCGCATTACGATATATCCATCGCATATGTTGAACTTGACCATTTCGTTCCTCTACATCGCCCTGATTGATGCAAATAGCATCGATCCAGATCCTGCGTGGTTGGTTTGGTAATCGCAATGCTTGTAGAATTGTTTCAAGACCCGCTGTCACCTTGAAGTTGTCGATGTGATTCAATCGTATTGAACGTAGCTCCGTGACAGGTCCCCACGTGTATGAGAGTGCCTCATAGGGTAGTGAGAGCGCTGGGCTCAGCAACAAACGGCGAATAACTCTCCACACGTACGGGAACAACTCATGAGGTCGCGGCAAGAAATAGTCTGGCAGAGAGTAACGGACCAGCTTGCCAGATATCTGAGTACCTTGAACGCCTGGTAGTAATTCGAGTATTCTGATGTCGCGGCTTCTAGGACTAATTGTGATATCCGGGTAGACAGTATTAATGCTCTCCTCAGTCGAACATGACGGCGTTTTCTTCTCGTTCTTCCGACATGAGAGGGAACTGACCGAGCATTTGACTATCGATACACACCTCAAAAAGGTTGAGAGATTCGGAGCAGAACGACAATGTGCATATCGGATCATCTGGAGAAGGCTGCTGGTGCTTGTGGAGCAATAGCGACGGCCATACACTAAACGCATTGGTTAGGTGCTAATTCATGACAATGTCTACATATTATATAACTACCAGCTATCTTAGGTGCAGAGCGTTTTGGTGGAAAAATTGACTACTTAGAGCTTCATAAACGACAGTTCTATATGGGGATCTCGTAATTACTACCTCCTAGCAAGGATTTGTAAAGCAGGTCAAGAACGGCTAATCCACTACACTGTATGAAAACAGCGCTTACGTAGTGGGATATGATTTAAAGCTCAAGGTTGAAAAGTGCTACTCCCCGCAAACACCGTATGGAAGCATCGTCGTGTAATGGGGTATCTAATGCTTTAAAATCCAGGCAGAAATTCCAGTCCTCCTCTTCCCCTCCTCACCCCATCTCTCCCCTCTCCCCTCCACAAGCCAACGAGCAACTATGCCACACCCGGTCCTGCCACCTCTCCATCCATCTCACCGTGCGTCCGCTTGCGCCGGTCTGCCTTGCCAGGGTCATGGGTTCTCATGTGGCGATCCAGATCAGCCGACCTGGTGAAGCCAGCATGGCACTCGGAGCAGATGTAGCTCCTCGGCATGTGGACTTGGAAGAGTCAGCTAATGGATCAATGTATATACAATGGGAGCGACCTACTTTTCTTATGCTTCCCCAAGTTCGACGAATCAGCGCAGGTGAAGAAACACATGTCGCATTTCAGAGGCTTTTCGCCAGTGTGCTGACGCTTGTGGATCGCTAGGGCAGCACTGCTAGGAAAGAGTCGAGGACATTCGGGGCATTGGTGTGGCTTCTCCTTAGTGTGACAGCGCTCGTGGCTGCTGAGGCCTACTGTATCGTAGAATCCTTTACCACACGTCTCGCAATGGATTGTGGCATCTAAAGAAAAATGAGCATTTAGGCGTTTTGAATATAATTTAGGTATAACTCATTACTTACAGCCAGTGTGAGTGTACAGGTGCCGGGTAAGCTTTTTAGTACTTTGGAGTGGCATTGCCATTCGTTTGCAGTCGCTCCATTGACAGACTACCGTTGGGCTTGTATTGGAGGGAAGTCCGAGGACCATTCCATATATATGGGCCCGTTCTACATGAGCTTGAAGGTCATTGCCAGTCTGGAAGTGCTCACCACAGATCTGACTTGTCGACGAGTTTAGTGACCACAAGCATTGCACACCCGGGGGAAAAGATGGTGATATAGGCGTGGCAGGGAGCGATGCTGATGGGGTGAACTGGTGTGCTCCAAATGAAGAGACCATGGGTGAGGGTGGAGCCGTTGCAGCAAATTGAAAGACTTGATGGTCGGGGTAAGCAGGTGATAGGCATAAACTTGAAGCTACAAGTAAATTCGACAGTCCCGAGACTTGAGCCGCATGGTCGGCCAGGCGATCTCGGATGCGTCGTAGGCGATTCGGTAGGGTAGAAGCTGCCGGTGTATTGCCCGTTGCGTCTTCCCAGGCCGCATTAATCTGGGCCCAACTAGCCCCTTGATCACTCATGTTGATGAGCATTTTATCTGTATCACTTAGTTGATTCCAGGACTTCCCAATAGCAGCTTTACTAGATCCAGCCGGTGTATCTTGGCAACGCTTCCGGTTCGCTGACCCACATGGGGAAGCCTGCATGGAGACTTGCTGCGTTGCTTTCAGATGCTCTGTGTCAACGTGGTCCTTCAGTTGGCCTGGCCCAAGCGTAATCACATCACATCCAGCCCAGTGACAATCTAAGCTACCGTGACCACTCTGAAAATGGATATCTAGGTCTTCAGCACGGGGAAACGATTGTCCGCAATGTTGGAAAAGGCAAACGTAGCTATCAGGATGATGCTGTTGCATCATATGGAACGGCATTAAATGTTGATCGAGGGTTGCCGCGCATTGGTCCCATGGGCATGTTAAGGCCGTTTGAGGTTGAATGTGCTCCTGGAGCACATGTTGGCCGAGCGCACCCTTGTCTGAGGTGGAAACATCGCACTGCTGGCCTGGTAGTAACCATTTGCATTGCATGGAGTTTCCTAGACTCAAATTCGGCGTACGCATCGAAAGGCTTCGGCTTAACGGCTGGCTGCCGGGATTTGACCCAGGCGCACGGCAACTTCCCGTGCACTCGTAAACTGAGTTACAGGCTTCGGAGCCATTACACGAAGGCGAGCATCCAGATGGGCATGGATCTAGCGAACAACGGTCATTGCATGACGTTAGTGTACAGCAGTCGGTTTCGCTCGGCGCTAGCTGACCCCAATTTCCTGGTGGGTTGAAGGGAGACGAGGAAATCGAGGAAGCCGTACCGGACTGGGGGCAAGGTCCCAACAGAACGGAGGTCTGAGGTATCGCTGGAGATTTGGGAGGGATACTATTTTTAGGTGTTGTAGTGAATCCTGTGCTCGGTCGTTGAATGTAGGGACTCGCTGGAACCGAGTGCAACGGCAACGCAACATATCTTGGGTCTTGTGATGGAATTGGTGTCCAAATTGGATATGGTGGGGGAGGGATATTGGTCTTCGGTGCGGTAGCAAACCCAGTGATTAGCGGTGGAAGGTAAGGACTCGCAGGCATGGAAGTTTGAGGCACCGCTGTCGGGCCGGGTGCGTGCGGAGTGGCTTGTGACCAAGTTGGAAATGGCGGGCAGGGAATACTAGCTCCAAGTGTTGGACTAAAGCCTGTACTTGGTGATTGAAGGTAAGGACTCGTAGGAAGGGAATTTTGTAGTAACATAACCGGTCCTGAGCCTTGTGATGTGGATGGTAACCAATCCGGAGGAGGTGCAGGAATGCATCTTGTGCTTGGTGAAGGCACGGCAAGCCACAATGGTGAGGGTGGAGGAGCCATAGCCGTAGAAGCAGACGTCGAAGGTAGCATAGTAGAGGGCGGAGTACCATATTCAGCATCAGTAAGCTGAGGGACAGGAGGGATAGGATGAAAGTTTGTTTGTGGGACAGGCTGGCCAATATGCGAGGAGAGCGGATAGTCATGATTTAATAGTGCAGGTTCACCCATCTGCCTTGTAGCTGACCGACCTGGTAGTGGTACTGCGCTGTGGATTATAGGAAGATTTTCTTGAGGGGCTAAGGTAGCATATCTAGGCGCTGTTGGCGGCGTCCATATGGCATTCCACGTAGGAGGGTAACCTGCAGGGGAGGTCCATGGAGAGGGACTGGATTGAGACGGTTGAGGAGGGTGTTTCATGATACTTCGCTGATGATGTGTCATCGATGGCGAATCAGAATACCTAGAAGTACTATGCTCCGGAGGTCCTGTAGTAGGCTTGCAGCTACCGTTCTCAAGCCTGTTATTGACCTCTTCCATTGAGAATAGAGCTTGCATTGGTTGCGGATGGGGAGGTATCGGTGGATTCGTGCGCATCGCCTGGAATGGCCGTCTGAGCATACTCGAAACCAAGATATCTTGGTACGTTCTTACGGTGTTACTGCAAGATTTCATGGTCCCTGGCTCCCTGTCCGCTAGCTCTCGACCATTTTCCCTCTCTGCGCTCTCTTGAAAATCCATAACGTCTGTACAGACCCGTATTCTTCGACGAGAGGACGAGAAATTTTATGTGCTTTGGATAAGGTGGTGTATGGTGCAGCCTTCGAAGAGTGCAAGCTGCGGGGCATGTCAGAAGGGAACGCAAGAAGATAAAACCAACAGATTTGTGGGAGCTACACACACTAGTGGGTTTAAAGCCACGCCGTTCCTTCTATTCGCCCTAGCCTCCATGGTAGGCGATGAAAAATGCGGAGAGAGTAGTAACGATTTCTGCGGCGACGAGGACGAGGACGATTTGAAGCTCGAAGTCACAGAGGATATTTGGCAGATAGGTAGAGTTATTAACGACAGAGGACGCTAAATGCGGGAGCGGCCGCTACTTGGATAGCGCCAGCAGGGCTCGCAATTCATATCTGGGGTAATAGATCAGATCACGGACGGAGATAAATGGTAATTGAGGTTATGCTAATGATTTTTTGAGCATTCTGGAATCAAGCTGACGATATAACTTGTTTCGCCCAGTTGCTGTCTTATGTGGCGATGCCTGGATTGATGAACCAATGCTGATCAATCTTATCATCCAGACCCCGCAGATCTCACGGATCATTAATCACCCGAAACGCCGAAGTGTTTGCGCATCCCGTTCCTAAGTGCACCCCCTAGGGCTTCTCTTCCCAACTAGAGATCTCCTCTAGGCCTCAACCATGGGCGCATTCTGTGGTAAAGAGTCCAAGTCCTCCGACCCCTTCTCTCAACCCGGTCGAACCGTCGGCTCTGCTCCTCCCTCTTCCTCGAACCCCCGCGCTCCTGTTCCTAAAATCAACTCGAATGCTCCTGGCAGGACACTCGGTGGATCATCAGGCGAAGATACGTCGGACGCACGACGTGCTGCTGCGAAGGCTGCTGAAGTAGAGTGATCTAGGGCTCGTGTCTCAGGGTGTGCTGATAATGGTGATTACTAAACAGGAAAGGGCAGCGCGGGCGAATCAGCCGAAAGGAAAACTGGGACGTGAGCTGGCGAAGGAGAAAGCGCAGACTATGAATGGAAGTTTAGAAGGTGCCAGCAGAGATGAGAGACGGAGAAGGGAGGTTGTTGAGAGTAACGAGGCGAGGAATTACAATTGATCTGGTCGGGATAAGGTTGTATACTTGGAAGGGAGCCTGATATTTAGGGCACACTCCGTATATTTATAAAGTGATCTAGGAGTGATCTGTTTGCATTATGATCTCGATGGACAGGATTTAAGGTGCCAGGTTTTGAATAGATATTTCTTGATGTAACTATTTCAAGTCTTGGTCTGCATCTAAACAACGTTGTACCGACCACTGGCTGGCGCTCTGGCATCGCTGTCAGCGGCAGCGATAGTACCCTCCTTGAGTAGCCGCATTAGCTCCCTCATCGCGTTGGTAACCACGACTTCTGTATCGCCTTCAACAAGGATGTATAGCTTGGGGTTTTCGCCCGCTTGAGGCTCTTTGCCAGTAGCATAGAAGCTTCCCTTTGTAGTGATGGAAGTCCCAGTCGCCTCCAAGATCTTGGCAACGTTTGTACGATTCGTGACGGCCCAACGAGCTTTTTCTGTGCAGTTGTTAGTATAACGCGCGATGGAAATTGAAAGCTAAGGTACTTACGAGGAAAGTCGTTGATCTCCAATGTAGCGTGGAAAGCACCTGCATCAGGGCCTTTGTTGTCAATCGGAACCCCGGTACGTAATTCTCGGTTTTTACTAAGTCGGTCATGAATGTTGGCAACAGCCTGGCCAACCTTGGCAAGAGGATTCTGAGAGCCACCTGATGGAGCCTCGGTTCTATGCACTGTGATCTTCCCGTCCAGGTCAATCCCCTTGGGTACTCCTGGTAGAGATACTGGGGCAGGAGCTGAAGCAGACTGCACGACAGAAGCGGCTTTGGCAATGAGATCTTCTCCAGCGTCTTTCTTGTTGTCTTCCTTCTCATCATCTTCGCCTTCGTCGCCGGTTTTGTGAGTCTTCCGCTCTCGGGCACGAGCTGCATCACGTTCTTGGTCCAGGCGTTCAAGACCCTTCCCACCAAAGCCGGAGCCACTAACTTTCTCTTTGCCAGCCTTCACTTTCTCAATGAAAATATTGACCAGCTTTTGTAGCTCTTCTGGTATTTCCTGGCCACTCTGCCTCAAAGCTTTAGCAATGTCGAGTGAGTATCTTTCTTGTTCGGGTGTGATGAAAGTCACGGCAGTGCCAGTATTGCCTGCACGCCCAGTACGACCAGCCCGGTGCACATAATCCTCGAGATGGTTGGGCGCATCATAATTGACCACCAGCTTCAACTGCTTTACATCTAGCCCACGGGCAGCAACCGAAGTTGCAATCATGATGGGAATGACTCCGGCCTTGAAGTCGTCGATAGTGGAATCACGATCAATCTGGTCTTTACCACCATGTATAGACATGCAAGGATAGCCTTTTCGCATCAGGTCCTTCAGTAACCCATCAGCAGACTCTTGGCGATCCACGAATATGAGAGCTCGATCATCTTCATTTTTCTCCTCGTGGTACATATTTCCAAGAAGCTCCAGTAAGCGAATAAATTTCGTCTCCTCAGGCCGTACCTCAACGATTTGGGTAATCTCTGGAGCGACAACGCTTCTCCCTCCTACGACTATCTCTACAGGCTTCATAAGCGTTTTGCGAGCGAGTGACTCCATTTGGCGTGGAAAAGTAGCGGAGAAAAGCACCGTCTGTTTGTCAGGTCGGATATTCGCAAGAATTTTCATAACTTGCGGCTCAAAGCCCATGTCGAACATCCGATCAGCCTCGTCAAGAACTACGTATGTTACTCGACGAAGGTTTGTGACTCTTCCTGAATTTGCAGCCAAGAGATCGATCATGCGACCGGGGGTACACACAATGATTTCCGCTCCGCGCTTGAGATCCGCTATTTGGTCTTTGATGGGAGCACCTCCATAAGCACAGACAGCGCGTAGATTCAGAGCTTTCAGGAACGGTTTGCACTCCTTGTGTATCTGTGTGGCTAATTCGCGAGTCGGAGTCATGACCAAGCCCACCGGGCCGTCTAGAGTATCAATTGGCCGCTGATCCTTGATGTGTCTAAACATTGGTAAAAGGAATGCTATTGTCTTGCCAGAACCTGTCTTAGCGACGCCGATAACGTCACGTCCTGACATGATGGAAGGAATAGCCTGTGTTTGGATTGAAGTAGGTTGGTCGTAGCCGAGCTTTTGGATAACATCAAGTGTTTGTGTCCCGAGTCCACACTGCGACCATTTCTGCACCGGCTTGGGGGCGTCTACCCCTCGAATTTTTATGCCATCAAGCTCAAGTCTTAGATCAGCGACTTCTTCTTCCGTCATCTCGGTCAATTCTAACGGTTCATGGTAAAAGCTTTTCCTGAACGGCTGGTAGTTCATCTTTGCATGATTTACAGTCGGGAGGTCCTTCTTCTTCCTTTTACTCGCCATGGCTAGAATATCATCGGTATCTGCAGCTACCGCATCAAGATCAACTTCGTCATCATCCCCAAATAGAGCTTCCGGTTGCTGAGCTTTACGCTTCGAGATCTTGATACCATTAGTCACTATTGGCGCTTTCATGGGTTCGCCTAATCCACTCATGAAGGCATCAAGAGGGTCTGCCTCGTCTTCGATGACCGCTGTTTGTTCTTCTGGCACCGGAACCTCCGGAGTGTCTGTCATTTCTGTCATTGAGACGTCGGCAGTCCCCTCAGCCTTTTCTGCAACGGATGCGTTGGAGTCTTCGCCTGCTTGATAGGCAAGGTTCTGTGTGTGTAACCGCTCCTCGCGCTTTTCAGCGGCGGCCCTGGCGGCTGCTGCCGCTTCCTCTTCTGTGCCAGCATCTTCCATTCCAGCGTCGTCATCATCGTCCTCTTCTTCAGTGTTGTTAGCCATAGTAGTATCAACATCAAATTTCGTGTCTTCTAAGGGAGGGGTTGGCAGCTTTTCCAATTTCTTCCGTGCTCCCTCCTCATCCCCAAAATCGAGGCCGCGCTTAGTTGGAGGCTTATCGACATCTGTGGCGGCCTTAGTAGAAAGCTCGAAGCCGCTCACGTTGCCTCGGGCTTTCAAAGGTGCGGCATGGGCTGTTGCTATATGAAAGATTAGTGACACGATTGTATGATACATTTTCAGCAAAACTTACGCTGAGATACATTTTCTACAGCTGCTGTTTTGTTAGCCCTCAAACCAGCAGTGTTGGAGTGCAAGGTAGCGGACGCTTTAGCAATCTCTGGTAGGGCAACGTCTGTCCCGAGTTTCGTCGTCCCACTTGAACTAGCAGCCGCCTTCTTCGCGATAGCTTTAGGATCGAACTTGCCTGCGTAAGGGGCTGGAGATACATCTCCAATTGGTGTGGCAGGTGAAGTAGGAGATGTCGGTGCTGGAGATACTTGTGCAGGTGATCCTTGCGCCTTCTTGTCTATCTGGTCGAGCAAATTGCGTGTTCCAGCAGACCCTTCCAACTCCTTCTGTTTGCGATCTCGTTCAGCAGCTTGATTTTGTTTCCAAGCCTCCAACTTAGCTAGTCGCTCTACCTTTTTCTCCTCATCTGTTTGTGCTGGTGGTGGCGGTTTTTTAGGCAACTGTAAAGAGATGATGCGTTTAATTCAGTAATTGAATAGAAGGACGGATTAGGTACTCACCTCGAGACTACTTATTCCTACTTGCTTCTTCTGAGATCTCTCTCGACTATCATCTCTTCTTCTGTTTCTCCTAGAATCAGCAGAGTCATCTCGTCGTCTTCGAGCTCGATCTCTAGAATCGTCTCGCCTATCTCTTGGATCTCGTTCACGGCTTCTTCGTCGGTAGTCCCTCATAAAATCTCGATCTCGTGACCTTCGTCTCTCTCGAGATCGATCCCGTCGATTTGAGCGGTAGAGATCATCTTCTCGTCGCTCTCTCGAGCGGTCTCGGTGATGGCGAGAGTCACGCTCTCGATATTTTCGCTGATTTGCGTTTCGATTAGCATATGACCAACGAGACAAATAATTCCCATCACATACGTCTGGACTTCTACTTCGGGTCCTGTGTCGATGACTCCGTCCATCATCGCGCCGACTCTTATCGTAACGATCGTCATCTCGACGATTTCGCTTTGAAGAGTATGAGCTGCCTACAGGCGATGGTGAGCGAGTATTCCCGTGTCGAGCCATATGGTCCCGGCTATTTCAGTGAGTGTACTTCAGTATTCTAATGACTGGCTATGACTGCTGTCCTACAGCTCATGGCATGCTGGTAGAATGCGACTACCTATGCCGAGGTTGATAGACAGATATGTCTTAGTGATGATTGATGAACTGCTAGAGACTACGAAGTACTATTAGAGATTGATTCAGTGTAATAGCAACAGCAACAATAGCCGTTGAACGCAGTCCCCTCGGATAAATTGATTATGGGCTGCACAGGGAGTCGGAAGTGCTGAAGTTTCACGTCTCGAATCAAGACGGCAACTTCCGTGGTCGTCACTCAGGCCGTCAACTTCAAGCTTGTTTAAGCTCACGACTTCGGCATTAAAATTCCCAGCCTCCGCTCCTGCATGAGCAACACGCGACTGAAAGACATCACTTGTTCCCAATTCGCCCATCAAAACACAATACTAGCTAGACCTCAAAGGTACCGCTTGTCATGATTACCCCGGGGATTCGAGTGTTTAGTCGACTGTCCCAATTGACAATACCATGTTTGGAAAGCCGTCGCCTTGCGCTTTCCCCCTGGAGCTCCGAACGCGTAGCAGTGTTTTACAACACCACCCTAGCAGGACGAGATACAGTTAGCAGTAATGGAAAGAGCTTGATTGCACCAATTGTTCGTCGTACCTACGCAACAGCAAAGCCTGTATCGAGACCAAAGGCCCATACTGGAAGAACAACAACATCTCCAAGAAAGAAGGCAGCCCCTAAGACCGTAGCCCCCAAGACCGCAGCCCCCAAGACCGCAGCCCCTAAGACCGCAGTCTCTAAGACAGCCGCTGCCAAGAAGCCTGCGGCTGCCAAAAAATCAACCAAGCCAAAGCCGAAGCCGAAAGCGAAAGCTAAGAAGGCCACGGCCAAGCCTAAGCCCAAACCTAAACGCAAGGTCTTGACGGAGAAGCAGAAGGCTAAATTGGATACTGATAAGGAGAGGGCCGGCCTCCAGATGTTAAAAGAGCTGGCTCTCAGTCCTCCCAAGCGCCTACCTTCGACTTCATGGACGGTATTCTCTGCTGAAGCTATAAGGGAAGGAGACTCCTCGAAAGGAATCAGTGGTCCAGTCAAGGCAGCCGCGCTTCAATACAGGAACCTTACCCCAGAACAACTCGAAGTATGAACGAACATATTCCAATTAGAACCCCTGAGCCTAGGCTAATGAATGCTGCCACAGCATTACAACCACATAGCAAACGAAAACAAAGCTAAAACCCAGGCCAACTACCGCAAATGGCTCGAGTCCTTCACCCCCGTTCAGATCCGCCAGGCAAATAATGCACGAGCGGCCTTAACCAGGTCGACGAAGAAAGGATGGCGGCCGCTGAAAGATGAGAGGCAGGTCAAGAGTTTCAGGAACGCGTATAACTTCTTCTTCGCCGAGCGCATGGAGAGTGGCGATTTCCACGGTATCAAGATCCCCGAGGCCGCCAAATTGATTGGGAGGGAATTCAAAGCCCTTCCTGCCCACGAACTCAAGGCAAGTTTCACTCATGCGTCCCGCTCGTTGAGCTCACGATCAATTTGTCAATCTAATCATGTGTGCAGAAATACCAAGACATGGCAGCGCAAGACATGGAGAGATATGTGCACGAACAAAAAGCCGTCTACAACCTCGACGTCAAACGTTCTCCTTCTCCCTCTCCCTAGTTTCCCCTTGTACTAAATGGCACACGGTTTTTAGCGGTTTCGCAGGGCCTAACGCAGGGCGTGTAAGGCTCGTAAGGCTTGTTCTGATCCGGCAAGAGGAGAATCAAAGGTTGTGGCTTTGCGGCACATTTCTTCCTGTAGTGTATGATTCGCCGCTACGTTTCGTCATATCTGTACCGAGATATTCCCTTAAATTTTGTAGGGCTGTTCTATTAAGCTTACCTGGGAGATGTGTTTGAAGGGAGTTCGAGGCAGTTCAATAGTGTAAACAGTAGACCACAGATGATACCGAATTTCCCCACGTTTTCCCAATTCTTCTAGGGAAAACGTTCATCCAGGTCTGCTCGTGTGCTATCAGATCTTTGCAAAACCCCCTGGAAGACAATCCCTCATGCGAATCCACGCGCAATAGCTTCCAGCCCCTCCCATTCCTCCCGCATACCTCCCTCTCACCGCTTGATCGTTCCCCCCCAGCTTTCTCAAACTCCCCCTCCCCCACTCACTTCCTCCCACTCGGAGGCTCATACCGCGCACTCCCCTTTCCATCATTATAGTACGTTGACCCACTTGGGTTGCTGTAGTAGTAGCTTCCTGCGGAGGTGATGGTTGGTGTTAATATGTGTAAAGCAGCGCAGAGCAGGAACAAGATACCGGAATCTTCAAC